>TARA_R110000824_G_scaffold285090_6_pt1 | contig 11306 bp, 7 predicted proteins | sample TARA_R110000824 | Tara Oceans TARA_R110000824 (sample SAMEA4397747) | marine metagenome | biome: Polar Biome; feature: [MES] marine water layer (ENVO:01000295) within the mesopelagic zone...; material: water (ENVO:00002006), including particulate matter (ENVO:01000060) such as...... | reverse complement strand
AACTCCGGAATACTCTCCAGAAGTTGACTAATCTTTTCATCTGTTTCCGCTAGTCTGGAAGGGCGGCGCCTAGGCATGATGGTCGTCTGCGGAAACTGTGCTCCCGCGGGCTTCCCATAGTTAATGACCAGGTCTGTACCCTCTGTGACATCAGTGATATCACCATACTCCGGATTCAGGACAAGGTTCAATAACTCCTTATAAGCCATTTTCCCAAAACCCCATAGACGGACACCTTCGCCTTCTTCGCTGCGAACTAGTACCGGTGCGAAGAATCGCTGACGTGCAGACAAATTCTTTGCCATCTTGACACTCTCGTCGCTTCCGTCCTTGTACAGGTTGCGAATGAAATCATCTAGTGGGTCAGACTCACCAAAGTTTTTCTTTGGGCTCAAAAATCCTGGATTCTTGCCCAGGTTGTAGTGGAACCAGAACTCCTTAAATGGATCGCCATCAGAAGGTGGAAGGATACGAATTACGGTCTCTCCATCTTCGGGGCGCCAGAAAGCGCTCTTGCCATTACCGCGATTTTCTAAAGCGTCGCGTTTCGCCTTCATTTTTGCAAAATCAATTCCCATTGTTTTTCTCCTTTCTGCATTTAGCTATAGTACAGCCAGTGAATGTCCTGACTGGCTTGTTTATACGATAAGAACAATAAATCAAAAGTTAAGAAATTAATTTTTCTTCTTGAATTAAAGTCGCGTACTCCACACAATAAGCATAATTGTGGTCATAGCTTGTCTGATAGATCGCAAAGCCAGAGTCCACCTTGTCTTCTTTATTGTCTTCCGCGAAACTTCTAATTTTAGTTAAAAGATCGCTTCCCTCTTTCAAGGTCTCTTCATTTACACCAAAAAAATATCTTTTCGACCTAGGGCTTTCCAAGGAATAAAATTTTCTTTGATTAAAGTTGTCGAAGTTCATTACACCAAAAGTTCCGATTCTAGAGGTTGTCGGTACCGGAGGTAAATTAGTCAAAATAGGCTCTGTGTTCTCGAACACAGATAGCATATGATATGTGCTTGATATCACATTATTGATATCTTTCCAATAATTTGCGATAGAGATTTTGTCCAAAACAGTTTCAACCATTTTGTTGTCGACAACGTATAAACCCCTAAGCAACCCTGATCTTGCGTACTGTTGCAAGACTCCAAAAGTTACCCTGTCTCGTATACGCGCTTGTTCGCCCAGGTCGCCCGGGCTGGGCTTGATATAAAGCACTGTCACTTCGTTTTCTTTAATTTGCTCTAGCAACCTCAGTACACTTCCGCTTATGTTGCCGGCGCCAGACAATATTAATGTGGTTGGGCCCTTACATTTTGACAAATTTAATTTCTTGTATTTCTTTTCATAATTCTCATGGCCGTCCTGTTCAATAATTTTTAAAAATTTGGGGTAATTGTTATCTTCACAGTCAGCATAAAAAACGCGATACTGCGAGTATTTTTCAAATTCAAGGGCGACGGAACACCCAGGCTTCCCTAGTCCAATTACGTTCACAGAATTTTCCTCATGTTGCCAAAACTTTTGCCCACGCTCAGGTTAGACTTGAAGTTACCGAACTTAGTGTCCGAGAAAACTGACATAATCTCATCCAAAACCGCCCTATCGTCTTTACAAAAATCAATAACCAGACTGTCATGAATACAAAAAGATAAGAAAGATTTCTTATCTTTTAACATCTTATCAATTTTTATTGCCGATGTCAACAACAAATCGCTTGCGGTACTCTGTATAAGATAATTAACTGCTTTTTCTTCAGGCGCTTGTATCTTTCTCCCGAAGGGCGTGTAAACCTCATTTCCATCATAATGCTTTTTAAGCACCTCATCTCGACGAAGATAGGTGTTAAGTTTTTTATTTTGGGCTTTTGGATTATACAACCAGGAAAAAACCTTCTTTTTTGTTTCCTCCCTGCTGTATTTATCATTAAATATATTTTTTGAGATTGATGTGTGGATGTCGTCTTCCGGCTGGTCCTCGCCCAGCAAGCCAAGCAGTACGCGTAGCTCTGCAGAGTTGTAATCTAGCTCCACGAACATGTCATTGTTAGGGAGTAATACGTCCCTTAACTCTTTGTTCAGCGTTAATATCGGAAAACTTTCGGGCGTGGTTGTTAAGCGCCCTGTGAGGGTACCCCATGGATTATATTCTATATATGGGTTAGCATTCTTTATTTTTTTAAAAGTGTTGCGCACTGAAGGGTTGATAAAATCTAGATTACCAGACCTCAGTTGCAGTTTCCTATTTTTTATACCATCTATCATCCCACAAACTTCGACAATAAAATCGTGGTTTTCTGGTTTCTTATGATGATTAAAAACCCACTCACAAATATCATTCTTGATACCAAAATATTCTAAAAGAAATTTTCTTGGTACTAGGTCGTAAAAACAAGCGTCATCTAAGCTTACTTTGCTTTCGCGGAAAGACTGCAAAAACGCTGTGCCGCGGCTGGACGCCTTTAACCACCGGTCAAGAAGCTCTGCGGGGCAGATATCTTGCAGTGGCGATCCTCCGGCCCAGATTTTTGCGTACTCTATATCAAGATCCCGCAAGTGGGCTGTGGGCGCCCAAGTGTGGGTTAACTGCAAAGAGTTAGGATAATGATATAAATTGCCGTCGCAAAACAATGCATAACATTCTTTTTTAGAATCTAAAGCTTGAAAAAGCACAACTACCTCATGAAGGGCCCAAAACGCCGGTCAGGGCAAGGTCAACTCTAGATGGATCAAGAGAATTTTCTTTTGATTCCAAAACTCTTTTTTCATAATTGGTGTTCGAGTCGCCATGCCAATATTTTCCTTTCGTAATAAATTTAGTAGCAGGGATACCCCTAGTCAAGTTATTAATGTACTCTAATGAAGCTTCTAGCCCAAATAATCTATAATTTCCAATTGTTCTTTTCATAAAAAACTGGAAATCATCAACATCATGATGAACGTCTGCTTCAACGAACCTTAGTTTTAACAGCAGCTTTAACCAGTATTCATCCGGTGGGAACTCTTCAGTGAATTCTAATTCCCCGTTTAAAGGGTTTCTAACCATTGGTGGTGGCATACGATCTTTTCTGCTGCTTTTTATTTTAGTTTTGTAACATCCCTGGAAGGATCCTGCTTGTACTTTTGACGACGGGGTTGTGTTTAACTGTTCATAGGTGCTATATTGTAAGTAAAAAGCTTCGTACATTGAAGCCATTTGTTTTTTCAAACTCAACAGTTCGGTCTCATACGCTTTTTCATAATAATATTTAAAAATATTTTCATAGGAAACTCCATACTGTTGCATATATTTTTGAGCGCCGGAGGGACCGCCGTTGTCCGGACTAGCAGTGCCGGACGCAATGTTGAAGACTAGTCTCCAAGGGGCGTTTTTGTCGACCATAAATCCAAATTTCTGCGCGGTCTTAACAAAGAATGTAAAGTTTGCATCTTGAACATAATTCAGTATTGCAGCATTATTGTTTGTTCCGTGAGAAACGTTTGCTATCTCTACCATCAAGCCGCTCACAAAAGGAGTGCATTGTGCGGACAAGATATACCCAGTTCTGGTTATCGGAAAGTTTCTGGCTATCTGGATAGCGTACAATAAAAACTCCTTTACAAAATCAGAAAAGTTTTTTATGCGTTCATGTCGACGGTCTAATCGTAGATATTCTTGTACAAAATTTGTATATATATTGTTTACATGTTGGTTATACCTCTGTTGTAAATCTCCTTGGCGCCAGGCTTTTGTAGCTACAATACTTGAATACGGGCTATTCCTCTCTATAGAATTGCTATTAGCCATTTTTTGAACGTACCTTCGCATATCGTCAAAAGCGTCTGAAACAAAATCAATAGCAAACTCTGTGTTGCTTGACATCCCAGTATGAATTTGTTGTAGGTTGGCTCCATCAACGTAAACAGCGTCGCTGTTTTTGTTTATCCTGCCATAGAACAAGTGCTTCCTTTCAAGATCGAACGACGGCGTGCCGGCAAACTGAGGATAGAAGTCGTTTATGTTGTTTTTAGAATTAAAGATCGCCTCAGTTAATTGTCGCGGCATAGGGTTCATCCTCCATATTTATCTAGCTGCTTGCGCCGTTTGTTTGCCATTAATTTCTGTCTTAAACCCGCCATCTCTGGAGATGGTCATCGTTGTCTTCAGAACAATGTGGTATCCGCCTAAATTCATCTGGTAGGCCAACGATGAAGGACTTTCGACACGACCTAAGCCGGCGAGACTAGGATTAACATAATAATACATTCCAGGTGTGAACAAGGATGTACCTATCAAACTTAGATCAGTGTTATAAGGGAATTTTAACTGCCCTAACTGGTCAACTCCTTGTTCTGCAGCTTGCTCGGCTCGAAGCTCAGCTAAATGAGGAATCTGAACGCGAGAAAATTTCATAGACTTCAACAAACCTTTATCTGCTCCGATGTTAAAATGGTATATGCCATCAGCCAAATCTTCAACTGGATCTGCTTTTCTTACTGTTACATCTTTTTCGCTAGTCACATACAGCAGCCAGTAGTCATATGATGTCTTGACCATCGTTTCGGATGACATCGGCTGGCTGACCTTATCGTAATAATTGATTTTGTAATCTGCGCTGGTAATGTCTATAGATCTTTTCATCGGTAAAAGCTCAGCTATTTTTCCGGATTCTCGGCCACATACTTTAAAATCTGTGCCAGCAAGTTGTTTCCCTGGCAAGCTCAACGCAATAGCGCTTGACCTTGCTTTTGGCGGCTTTAACGATTTAGGAAACCCGATACCTAAAGATGGTATAACTAAATCGTTCACCAAAGACAGAACAAAAGAGCCAAGAGGCATCTGAGTTCTTCTTCTTTTGACGATCTTGTTTAAAAACCACGCTCTAAAAAGATTGAAAGAGAGTGGGAACTGTGCTAAATTTATTTTTTGTATTTTTCCATTTCGATCATAATATTCTATAGGGCCGAGGAGCATTCTTACGTTGGTTAGCGGGTAATCTATACCGGTTTCTGGGCCTTTTATATAAGAACTAATAGGAAAAATTGTTTTCGTCTCCTTGCCAAGGCTGTCATCATCATCAAAATCTAGTTTTTTTACTCCGGCGTTTCTGCTAACCAATTCAATAATATCTCCCAAAAATAAAAAATAAAACGGATAAGCCTCGCTATCATAGTTTAATATAGATTTTTGTGACTTGTCTTCCTCTTTCTTTGTAGACTTCTTATCTTTTGATTCCGCTTCGCCGGCGACAGATGTTACAAGCTGCTGAGCTGTTTCTTCTTTAAGTGCTAGCTTGTCTTTGTCGAGGATGTCGCACCTTCCAACATCTATTTGTGATTTTGACTTTCCTATAGCGAGAGAAGTCGATTTTACAGCGTCCTCATCGTTTAGCGCATCTAAATTTTGTTCTTCGGCGCCCTTGTGTTTGGAAATATCCTTCGCCAAAACAATGCCCATTGACCCTTCCACATATTTCTTGGAAGCACGGGTACAAAAAAGACGTGTACCGAAACCCCCTTGTTTTGGAGGATTGCCATCGATCAGGGAGTTCATAAAAGAGGTATAAAGGTCTTTTTTGAACTGCCCCACTGTGTTTTTTAAAAGCGCCAACACGGCAGTGGCGTTCTTTTCTTCCTTGAACCACTTATAGATGACTTCCCCGTCGCCTTTAATTTTGGTTTTGTTTTTCTTCATTACGGTTCCGGGACCGCCGGCTTTTTTATAGATACCGGCGAAGAGAATGTCTGACTCAATTAAATCTCGTAGGGTTTTTCTAGAAGGGCATTTAGCGTCGCTTGTGCAAGTCTCTTTTATCAAGCCTGCCTGTATCCCTTTTATTGCGGTAGCTAGCTTGTATATATGTGCTGTGTTCGTTTTTATACTAGCAGCGCTGTTCGTTATATCCAGGTTACCACCTTGCTGTACTCTGAATGTGTCTTGAAATACGTTAACTTGGTTGCTTCCTATTATAGTTTCGATCGCTCCTCTGTATTGCGCCTTTAAAACAACTTGTCCATTCTCTCTGATATCAAATGTGTAGCTTACGAGAGCTAGTGACAATATAGTGTTCATCTTCTCGATGTTCGATATCGCGGTCATGTCTTCTTGGCTTAAGTTTAGGCCGTTTAGAGACGCGAGGTCAGGAGCGGTATACCCCATCAATACTTTTATTTGGTAATGTTTAGGATTCCAAGAATCAGAATCTTTAACAAACTTTGCTGGTGGCCAAAGTATCAAATCAACATATCTCAGACCACCGGAGTTCGGAGAAGGCTCGCCCGGGGGCTGCGCGTTCAAATCTTTAAGACTTTTAAAAGATAGTTCCAGAGTGCAGTCTATGTTGTTCTCTATGACACCGTGGGTCTCTCCATTTTGATGAACAGAAAAGGACTTCAATCCAACGTTTCGAAAACTAGGTTTGGTGCTCTCATAAGCAAGGTAGTCTTCAACACTGGCTGCTAGCTCATATCCAAAGTTATCTGAAAATTTAAATTCTCGGTAACAAGGCACCGGCAGAGCAGCGACAGTAGCTCCATCTGGGGTGCCGTCCGGGCCCATCTTCAGTTCTTCATGGTTGACTTTGAAAATCCTTATCTTTGGTTGCATCAAAGATAGAGCAGATTGTTTAATTTTATAAAAAACATCAAGAGCCGGTATACCTTTTAGCCTGTTGACAAGTTGAGGGCCCGGGCCGTTGACTTGTCTAAACGTGCTGTATTGGAAAAACTTTGAGTGAGCGCTGGTAAATCGTTTTATAGCATCGATATTCTGGCTGAGGATATATTGTTCTAAGTTTGAAACAGTTCTATCGTCGTTAGTGGCCGCTTTCTTATCTTTAAGCTTTTTATCTGCGTCCGCGGGCGTCTTGGTGGTCCCGGTACCCTCTGGTGATGTAATATCCGTTGCCATAAGAGACCTCTCTTTTAATATCCCATATAATACAATGCAGAGTCCAGCGGGGTTGGTATGAAGATCGTTTCACCCAGCTTAACGTGAAACTCTGTTGGCTTTTGGTTGAAAAGCGCGATCACCCACCATTTCGTTGAGTCCGCGTAATATTCATGTGCCAACCTGTAGTACCTATCTGCACTCGTCCATACATGCGGAATTCTTTGAAAGTTTTGCATGTCCTCCGCAGTTGGGTGTTTAAATTTTGGAGTATCAAATTGCCGTATGCTCCTCATACCTCTCTTTTTTAAATATCTTCTGTATGCGTCATTTTCATTTTCGTATACTGTTTGATTATAGTATCTCATCAGTCACATCCTCCTCTTCGTTCAAGCCCGGGGTGCGGTTTGCCAGACTGGGGTTTGGTAAGATCAGCCCCGATCACACAGTCCTCTTTCGCTTTCGGAGTACCAGGGACTTCTGGCGCGCCGGCCGTTGGATTGGCGGGGCGGGCAGGGGCCTCTCTAAGTACTCCAAAATTATATGGAAATCCTGGCGCTATGGTCCCGCCTCTCCATTGACCGGTTGCCACGTCCCAACCAAGCGGATGATCGTGCACGATATTTAACGTACAGACTAACTTAATTAATTTAGGTACCAGCATCATATCGCCTTCTTTGAGACGTTCTCCGAATCCGGCGGTCTCTATTAAACGCGCGTCTACATTGGCGTTAGGAGATCCAGAATTTTTAGGAGAAATGGAGATAAATCCAGATTTCCCTTCGTGTGTGACTTTGACACCCGTTATCGTGCAAAGAATTCCTTGGCCGCCGGCGGTTGTAGAAGATATTAAGTTTGCATGCCGGACGCGAAACATCGGCGAGGCAGCGATTGAGGTAGCGACATTAGATTCTTTGTACGCAGGATACAAAGACGCTAGAAACCAGCTTAAGTTATTCATGTTCTCAAGTGCCGTTGTTCTGGAGCTTGAGGGCACTGACCAGCTGACGCTAATTGTTCTCTTAGAACCTTTCCAGATATAGTATGGATCAGTTCTGCCAAATGGTTGTTCGCTACTGTATTCGGGGCTAAAAGAATCGGATAAAGAATCAATATAGGCTATAAATTGTATAACAGGCGGGTTCTTGACATGCACGGGGATAAATTCCAATAAAGTCCCAGCCGCCGCGGCGTCAGAATTTTCGAAATCACCTTTTTTAAACTTTACATTGGTAAACTTGGTTTTGGCACCATTGTAAGCGGCGATTTCTGATTGGAAAAATTTTGGCATGTTTCTTGCTCCTAAATTAAGCGTTTGCTGAGTATACTGCTGATCTTATCTTGTTGTCAACAACACCCAGCGCTATTTTGCCCATTTGGGTTGCAACTTCAGTATTGTCTAAATTAAATGATATTTTAACATCCACCGATTCGCCACCGCCTCCGGCGTCTGCAACGAGGGTACCGGGGAGGCCAGCTCGCAGGAGTTCCTGCTCGCGTCGAGAAGCTGCTTCATTCACGTCGCCCAGGCCGGTGCCGCCGCCGGCGAGAGCAGTTGGCTGTGCCTTTAGTTTTGTTTTAAGCTTCTCCATGAGCTTTTTGCGGTCAACGCTGCCTAGATCGGGAAAGTTCTGTTTTACAAACTCTTCCATAATCTCCACCATACCCTTTATACGGGATGCGGCGGACACCAAAGGCGTGTCGAACGCTCGAAATATTCCAAGCATTTGTAAGCCTGCCGCTTGAGAATTTTTTGTGTTTTTCAAGAGATCGCCATAAGTATTTGTAACTGTGTTTGCCACTTGAGCTGCGGCCGCGTTAACCTTATCCATTACTTTAAACATACCGCCGGCCATGCTTGATAGACTAGCTTTCATTCTTTCCATTGAGGTCATCGATTCATGAATTCTCTTTTTAAGTTTTTCTTGGCTTATTGCACTTGTATCCATGTTCTTCTTTGCTATCTCAAAATCTTCTTTGCTACCAAAAATTCTTGCGGCGCCGGCGACATCTGTTCCTAGCATTGTGGCAATTATTTTTTTAACACGTCTGTTGGCTGTCTCAAAGCTTATCCCAGACCGGTCCATGGCATCGCGGAGCATGTTGATTTTTTCTGACGGTGACGCCATAGCAAGATCAGTGACTGACAAAACTGTGTTTCCGACGACAGCATTGAAAGTCTGTGCTGCTTCTGCGGCGCCTTTAAATGTATCTAGCCGGTCGGTTATCTTAACAAGATCACCAAACTTGGAGCCAGTGGCTACGGCTTGCGCTTGTAAGTCAGCAAAAACTTCTACAGCGTTTTCTCCCCACTGAGCGAGATTGCCCATGTTGGCATTGAAGTCTTGTATAGCCCCACCAACGTTGATACCAAGGGTATCGGCAACATTAACAAGTTGCTTAACTGTGTCGGTTGCAGCCTTGGGCGTTTGTCCAAATACTTTTACAAAGCCGTCTAAAAGTTTCGTGGACGACGGTAAGGCAACGCCTATTTTCTTGAGGCCGGCCACCAAGTTGCCGGTAAAAGCGGCAATCTCGGGGTTCATTTTAACCCAACCTTGACGAAAATAACTTACATTGTCCGATAAACTGGTCATCGCCGCGCCGGCCTCGGGGCCGGTTACTCCAATGTTGATGAGCGGCTTGAGCCCTACTTTCTCAAAATCGAGAAGCCCATCCCGAACCGCATCCAGGGGATCGATTATGGACGCATAGGTTAATTTAAGTTCTTTTGTGGCTAAACCGGTATTTTTCACAAAATCTTTCCAGCCACGCTCTAGAGATTTAAATGCGCTTTGCATTTCTAATCTAAGCGTGCCCACTGTGAAGCCTGTGCCCATGATGGCTGTTAGTTTAGCAAGATCTCCCTCAACAGAGTTAAACACCTTTAGCGCGCCTTCGCCTGCTCCGACGACCCCTGCAACGGCCGCCGTGCCAACATCGCGCCATGTGCGTAGAGTTCCTATTTCCCTTTTATAGGCGATAGTCCTATCTTTGGAGATCCTTTCAAACTCTTTGTCCGCTTTGTTCGCTCCGCCGGCGCCTTTGTCGACCTCATCGCGGATTTCTTTTTGGAGCTTCTCGACAAACTTCATTTGTTTGACGCGTTCTTTGAAATGTAGATCTCGCATCTTTTTCATTTTTTCAAGTTTCTTAATATTCTCGGTGATGTAGTCGATCTGTGCTTTCTGCTGTTCGGTAGCCTTTGATGCGTCCGCGGGGAGATTCTTCCTCATCCTCTCAAGGTGTTGCGATTGCTGCTCATACAAGTCGTTTTGCTGTTCCAGCATTCTCAAATAATTTGCCAGAGAGGTGAGTTGCATGTGCTGCACGGTGGAGAGGTCTTTCATGGCGGAGTTAGAATTTTCCATGATCGATTGAATCTCTTTGTATGCTTTACCAAGTCTTTCGATTTGTTCTGGATCGGTTGGCAGTGCCATGGTCGTTAGTCTCCCTCTACGTACTATAAATAGTCAGTTGACTAAAAATAAAAACCCTGCAGGGGCAGGGTTTTTATTGCGTGGAGTTTTCAAGAGCCTCACGCTCAGTTTCGATTTGTTCAACTAGCTTTTTTAAAAACCACGTTCGGAGTCCAATGGGAAGATTGTATGCTTCTATAAAGCTCCAGCCACCGTGATATTTTAAAGCGAAAAACTGCTCGTACACGGACTCCATATATTCTTCACCCAGGCCAAAAAAATTCCGCGTTGAGCGGAACCTCCATTTCTTCGCTATGGAAGCATGCATTGCACTGAAAAACATCGCTCAGGTCAACATTAGGTGCTAGTTCTTGATAAATTTTTCTTAAATGGCGTGCATCTTTTGCCGGCATGGTCTGGACGAAGCCACGGACCGTGTTGACGTTGGCATCTCCATTAATAGACAAAATGAATGTAGAAAGCGCGCTAGTTACAGGAGCGTCGTTATCTTCGTTGTCTTGTACTTGGTTTGACGTCAATACGCCGACTTCAACAGTCACCTGAGAGGTTGGAAGTACAAGTGAGAACGTTTTTTTGTCATCGTCTAAAAGAAGTTTATTTTCGCTTAAAAACTGTTCATCAAAACAGCCGCCTTTTACTTCATCTGCTTTTAGATCAAAAGCAAACGGTAAAGAGGTGCTGCAGACGGGACAAGTAATCCTTGTTTCGTATTCACTACCATAAGCAGATATTCTTGCAGCAACCATAATAGCGTTTCTATCTCCAACAACAAGAGTCTTTGGGCTGATTGTTTTATCCACTAAAAGGTTTTCCAACAGCCTTTCGATAACAACGCCTTTTTTGATAAGCGCCTGTGATGACAAGACGTCTTCTTCCTTAGCGGTCATGTACTTAATTTCCACCGTGTCCTGTCCGGACAGTGGGTGCCCCTCTGGGTAAAAAACGCCTCTTGAAGGTAGTTCAACAAACTCTGTGGGTACCGTATACGATAAG
>TARA_R110000824_G_scaffold102695_1_pt1 | contig 11306 bp, 22 predicted proteins | sample TARA_R110000824 | Tara Oceans TARA_R110000824 (sample SAMEA4397747) | marine metagenome | biome: Polar Biome; feature: [MES] marine water layer (ENVO:01000295) within the mesopelagic zone...; material: water (ENVO:00002006), including particulate matter (ENVO:01000060) such... | reverse complement strand
AAAAGCACAACCGGATTATCACAAGCGGTCTTGAACCAATCTGGTGGGTTGAATGAAGTGGTGTTACCATCAGTGGATGGCAGACCAACCAAGTCACCTTCTGTCATCTGGGATGCTCGACGTTCAACGACAGGCATCTTGATGGCAGCAGCAATCTGGTATACAACCTCGGACTTGCCAACACCGTGGCGTCCACGGATAAGAACCGGCTTACGAACTGCTGTGACGTGAGGTGCTACTTTAATAAATGTTGCGAAATCGATTGCCATGGTGGGTTGCCTCCTGTTTGGCTGGTTACAATAATTAGACGTTAGCTACTGCCATTCTATTCAAACTTTTTTCATTTTCTTTATATGACGTTCTTCAATGAAGAAATTAGTGTTGCCACCTACAGGCACAATCCTGTATATTTTCGCACCCTTGCAGGCAGAAACGACAGGTTGTGCATCAGTCTGTACAACCAAAAATATTCCTTGTGGGGATGAATCTTTTATTCTCCATGGAGCAGATGAGCGCAGTGAGACCAGAGCGCCAGCAGGATATTGAGCTTGATCAAACGTAGCCTTCAGCACCTTGGCAGCATATTTATTATCGCACATGGCTTTCCACTGTTTCTCGCTGGGGATAAAGTCAGTTTCTGTTAATACACGGCTTGCCACTAACCTGTAATAATCACCAGATGCATGGTAATATGTAGCGCAGATTTTTGCGATTTGTTTCTTTTCGTCATTATAGGAGAAGAGCCAATCCACACGCTTCTTCTGTGCGTCCTCATTGTTTTCTGATTGAATTCTCTCCACAATACTGATTTGCTTATCAGAGAGGGAGCCCCGTCTACCAAACTGCTCCTTGACGGATTCTAAGAACCCTCTGGACCAATCATTAAGTGTTGGCAGTGTCATTAGTTTTTCAATCGTGCTTATCAATTCCATGTCGCCTCCTCGTACATTGTTTAGACGTGTGTTGATAATAAATATTCAAACTTTCTTCCTTTACAGATAAAATTCTTTTTCTGACTTGATAACTGTAAGCTGAGTGGGGCTGTAAATCCTTATCCTGTTTGTGCCGACTTCCATGCACTGCCACCAGCCAGCAGCGTATCCATACTCATCGGGATTGGGACGTAACACCAGAAGAAGTCTGCTGTTGTATTGTACTAGGTCACCTGCTTTCATTCTTCTCCTGCATCCTTTATCGCTTGCATCTCTGCGTTGCTTCTTCTACGAGGGCGACCCCAACTTGAAATGGTTGGAACTTCCATACCTTCGGGTCGCTCGCCATGCGTATAACGCTTTGGCTTGTTCTTCTTGACCCATGCTTCAACCATTGCATTAGCTTTTTCTTGACTAATATTCATTTATTACCTCCAAGCAATTTACCGCCCAAACATCATGGTGTCCCGCACTCCATAATACCCGAGCATATAATTTAGTTTTTCCCTTACTTCTACCTTCTATCACTTCCAACACCAAACCAGTTGTATATTCACGACAGATTCTGTGTATATCTGTATGCCAACCATTTCTACGAATCAGGTCACCCGTTTTCACTTATAACCTCCACACTTTTAGGGGAGAAGTCTTCGGTCTTCCCTGTGCTCAACAATACATGTATGATAGGACCAATCTCGTCATGTATTAAGGGCTCAGTCTCTTCGAGACGCATAATAACACCAAGACCACGGGGAAGGGTATACTTGTAGCTGCATCCCGCACCCCGCTCCTGATTGATATTTACCAAGTCACCTACTTTCATCTTTCACTCTCCCTCGGCATGCCTTCTTGGACTTGGCTCTCTTCTTGTTCTTGTGGGCACCTGCGCCAAACCCGCGTCGACCCTTGAGTCCAGCAAAAGGGTTACGAGCTTTTATTTTTCTTTTCTTCATCCTCATGCCTCCTCATATAATTAGACGGGAGACATTCCAGTTTATTCACAAAAACTTTTAAAATATCTATGAATTTCTTTTAATCCTAATGTTTCAGCAAAGTATACAAAGTGGTGCATCTCGTAATCCAAGTTCCAAAGAGCCGCATTCTTGCCCTGATACTTAAAAGGGTTCTCGTTGTCGTTGGTATCACATAAGTCTCCATTCAACCAGTTGGGTGGTGGGTTGATATGAGCCGCATTAATTGGACTAATCACTTCTATCTCTGCCCCACCTGCATGGAGGTGTCTTTCCCATACGTCCTCCCTCTGGTAAATTTCCCCCATCATGGGTCGGGTGAGTGTGTGAGCCAAGTGTCGGCTACCAAGAGACCTCCTTCTATGAGGAGAAAGGTGGGCAAAGTGATCTTCTGGGGGATCCATAGCTCTCTCCAACTCAAGGGAATAGGAAGCTCCATCACTGGCAGCGTAGATTCTGTTCCACTTGACACTCTTGACCAGAGCCACAATCGGTTCGCGTTCCCTCGTTCGTGGCTTGAAATTGACGAGGGCTCCTGCACCGAGTCCCATGATACGCATTTCTTCCAGCACCTTGCCGCGATAGACAGAATTGAGTGCTTTGTAGTTCTTCTGGATTGTCCTCTTTGTATAGCAGGTGCTTACATTATGACCTGTGTGACGACAGAAGCCACACTTGCGAGGAGTCTTCTTCCTAGCCTCTCGTCGTGCCACCTTCGATGCCTCGTATCGTGCCTCGCAAGTGTCAGGGTTGTCTGCTATCCATTTTTTGTGGTCAGGGCAAGTTGCATTGTTGTGACCTCTTTCCCCGCACCAATTACAAACACTCATGAGTACTCTCTTCTATTAAGGTTCACTCTTTAGACGAAAGAAAAAAAACAATATTCAATCTTTTTTGATTTTTATTTTCTCGGTGACAAAAATACATTCGTACTCGTTGCATACACTAAATTTAAGGGTTGCAGGGTATTCTTCGTTCCATTTGTAGCCCTTGGGGGGATGAACGGCGATATCAATCACGCCGTTGAGCTTAACCACATCGACCTTTGCTTTCTTATCTTCACTAATTGCAGAATTGGCTTGACCATATGCCACACCAATGACAAGCATTCCAATCAGTGATATTGAGTAAAATATAAACTTTTTCATGTTACGCTCCTTGTACAATTATAATTTCGGGTTCGGCTCTCTTCACCGACCAGTTTTCTAAACGGTCAAAAATTGCATCGACCAGAGTATTGATAATAAAGACTCCGAACATCTGACTTCCTTGATAAGCTAATAGAATCATCAGTTTTATAGCCATAATAAGAATCATTTTACTTTACCTAGCCTCTTCCTGCTATCCTCAACAATGAGGGTTTTTTTGTTATCGGAATACTGATCCCAATCAGTAATTTCCAAAAGATTCCGCCCACATCCCTCACAATAGTCCTTCTCATAATTATATAAACAGTATTGAATACAAGGACTATCTGTAAAAGACATGGGCGATATCAAGCTACTCTGCCGTGTTACCAGTCAGAGCATCATTTAGTTGACGAGCTAGAACCTCTCTATGGTTGTCTAACTCCATCGAGAGATTAGCCGTCACACCGGGAAGTGCACCAGCAGTCGCTCCCATTGATACGAACTCTGAAACAACTGCGCTAGCTGCCTCATCAAAATCAGAGGGGGTTCCATTTAGGTGAAACTCCAAAACTTCTTTGATTCTGCCCGTTATAGCTTTACTTAGTTCTTCAATCATTTTATACTCCTTTGTACATTGTGTATGCGAATAATGAACCTACGACTCCTAATAATATAATTACTGCTGGCATTGCCCCACCTCCTGCGATGGGGGTTGAACTACTTTACCACTTTGATTCAATTTATTAAACTCCTTTACAAAATTTGGACCGTCGTAGACACGCTGGTCGTCACAAGCTGCCTTGCCGATAAGTTGCTGGGGCATCAGAACCTTACTGATAATTGGCATACCCGACATTACCAAAACCTTGTTATAATCCTCTATAGTCGCCAAAAGGCTCTTCCTCGCCTTATTCAAAGCGGTCAAATTTGAAGGCACGTCGTGAATAGACGCCAGCATTTTGAAGCCGATGAAGGTATGCCCAGTAGCGTGTGCTATGAGCATCTTTATCAATTGTGTACCAGCAAAGTTATGTCCTTGATCGTTCCCGATTAGAATATTAAAGCCATCTTCGTCGCGATGTTCTAGACAATCTGCACGTTTGCCACAGACCAAACCATCGTGCCATCCAGTCTTCCTTAGAGCCAGTGTTTTTTCTGGGTCAGTGAAAGGTTTTTTCTTGTTTTCTAGTCTAGCTGGGTCTCCTACGGTCTTCAATATCTTGCCGAGCGTAGTTGGGGCACGGTATGGCCACACCTCACCATAAACTGAATTCATGATGTCATCGAACACACAACCAATATTATATGAAGCTGGAAGCTTCACAGGCTCTGCAAACGAACCAAAAAACTTGCCTTTCGTATCCTCCATCAACTCCAAAATGTGAAGAGCTACGCTATTTGTGCTGTATTGGTCAACTTTTGCCGAAGGATTTCCTCGCACGTTTGCTAAATATCGTAAGCCTTCTTGGAGATCAGCGGGTGCTAAAGAGCCTGTGCTAGTATCATACCATCCTGTTACCTCAAAGGCTGGTATTGGAACGTTGTCAAATTCTGGGCGAAACCAGCCAGAATATCTGTTGCACCCACCTTCAACAACTGAGGCTTTGCCAACTGGACTCGGGACAACAACAATAGGATTTAGCAGCCCATTGTTGGGCTTGCCCTTGCTTTTAGCAGAAGTAAACTCCGCAGCCATCTCCTCTGCCCTCTCTTTGCTGTAGGTTTCGGATTTTATGTTATTGTCAGTGGTGAGCTTTTCTTGTGGATACTCTTTGTATCCAGCAATGAAACGACGGTACTCTTGAACCGCCGTCGCAGTGACCAACAGGTTCCCGTTCTCATTATCGTGCGGGTTCTCGAAGCCAGCGAGTTGTGCTTTTGCAATGATTGATTGTTCTTCTTGTTCTAGTTCTTGGACCGTCCTCACGATACCTCCTTTGTTAGGTTCACTCTTTAGACGTTATTATAATCGATATATTCAAATTATGCAAGCTTTTTTTGATTTTTTTATTCTTTTTCGCTTAGAATTTCTATCTCTGTCGATATCATTAGGGATTCTCTTGGTAGATACCGGTCTGTCCATTTCACCCAGTATATTGGTTTTTTTCTGAGGGTTCTTCTGTCTGCGATAGAGAAAACTATCCCGACTCTTTGGCGTTTGTCATAGACCCTGCTTTGATAGTGCCACTCGTCAGTGTTCTTGACATCTAGCTCCCATTTACTTCTAACCAAGTCTCCAATTTTTGCCATTAGTCACTGGACCCCTTTTGGGACGGATACCAGCACTTTTTGATTCCATACTTCATACTTTTGGGTATCATAGAAATATACCTTTGCAAGTGGGTAATTGATACTCATAACAATACCAACAGCGTCAGATAGCTGGTTGTCTGTATAATGGCTGGGGATCATTCTTTTGACCAGATCTCCTTTTTGCAATTGTTCTTTATTCATTATCGTTTGGTGCCTCACTCACAAGCTCAAAATATTCAACCAAATAAACTATGTCTTTGCCAATGTTTGACTTCTCAAGAGGAAGAAGGGTCATCCATATGCCCAAGTCTCCACGCCCTCTTTTAGCAACAATGGCGAGATCGCCGGTTGTTCTGTTTCTAACCAAGTCTCCAGCTTTCATAATCCATTTTCACACTCCGGTAATACTTTGTAGTCTCTTTGTATGTTTTTTAGTTCCCTTTGAATCCTTTCTCTCTTGTCTAATACTTTTTTAACTAGGGATGAATATTCAATATGCACAGCTAACTCGTTCATTTCTTGCTCGGTTAGCTTCTTATTGAAGGCAGGCATTTTGTTTTTGCCATCTCTAATCGTTTCAAGTATCTCTTCTACTGCTTTGTTTTGCGCCTCTTCGTAAACATTCTCCGGACTTTTTAGTCTCAAGCCTATTTTTGTTGCTTCACCTTCATCCCCGTGACATTTCTTGCAGTGCTTTTGCCAGTTTTCTCTTATTGTCTTTGGTTCTTCGGCTAATGATACCAATGGCACTAGCAAACATAGCATTGATAATATAAATCTCATTCTTCTTCCTTATCGTTGCTTTTCAAAGAAGTGATAATCGCTTCAGCGTATCCCACCTTGAACCTGCCAACTAATCGCAGTGGCTCAAAGTTGCTCGTTGTATTGAACCAAACCCTCATCTCCCTTTTGTAGGTACTATCTCCTGACCGGGTGACAGTAATACGATACGGCTTCGTAGTTTTTTCACCGATTGGTGTTTGCAGTTTTTCAATCTTTTGGGGCTGACAATTCACACTATAGGTCTTTGCACCACTAAAAACCTTGAATGCAATGGGCACATCAGGGTTTTCTCGTACTGCAATTCTCACTTGTGCCAACCATGAGATCATGTCGTGTATGTCCACTTTAGGTTTGTAAAATCGCTTTCTTGTAGTACCTTTTGCATGCTTAGAGACAGAGATCTTGTCATTCTCGAAGTCAATCTTATAATGACCTTGCGATTTATTAAATTTATAGGTAAACTCTGTGTGGGTTGGGTAACCCCCCTCATTCACTACAGTTGCAATTCGGTTACTAATGTTATAAACAGATGACCACTTCTTGTTAGCTTTTATTTCACCATAAGCCCTAGACCCATCGAAGTAGAGAGAAGCATACCCGTATTCTGAACCTAGGACTTTCAATTCGTATTCCAGTTTCTCATTGGCAAGAACCAATGAAGGTAACAACAACATACCGATAATAAATAGCTTTTTCATTCTAACTTTCTCCTTCGCATTTTGAGATAACATGATGCCATTCGCACTCGTATTTATTGTAACACCAATCGTGTCTACAATCAAGCATCTTAGTCCCAGATGGACTAATGTTCTGTTCTCTCCAGTAACAGCATTGACCATTAGAGTTTTCTATACAGGAAGTTGCCTCCCATTCCAATGGGTCTTCGGTGTATCCACAGGCTGGAACACCTTTGGGGAGATCTTGTGGCGGGTCATAATAAATCATTCCCCCCTTATAAGGATACTCTTCCGCATGACAACCTAAAAATAGAAAAGATAATATAAAAATACTAATTGTTCGCATCTTTTTTTCCAGCCTTTTGGACGTGAGAAGCCCACACCCTAATCACGTTACCATTTCTTGCGAGAACATGGCAAATACTATATTCCTTTTTGAGCAACATTCCAAGAAACCACTCGGTGGTTTCTTTTGTCCTATGATTAATTATTTCTCGATACCTAATCAAGTCACCCGTTTGCATGCATTACCTATTGATAACTCTGGGGTATACTCCAAAAGCCAAGAATACCCTAAGTTTTCCTTTGTGAAGAATTTTGATTCTATCTTCCCCATCTTGGTACCCCATGAATACACCATATTCTGTTTTGGGCTTTCCGGGAGGGGGACTGAAAATGTTCAGATCACATGTAACTTCATAAATGACATTATCCCAGAACTCTATCAAGTCTCCTTCTTTCATTTTCCTATTCATTCCTGCGGCGGTGTAATTTCTCCAGCCAACAATAAGTCTTGTGCTACTCTCTGGTAAGAACCTTGAAGGCTATATATCATACCTGAGTCCACAAGAGACTGGAATAGGGCGTATACCTCTGTGTTCTCCAGTTCTCCACTCTCAAAAGCCATTATTTGACCGACAATATCGCTGTCTCGCATTTTTCCTCCTAAAGTAATTAGATCTATCTATTAGACGAAGCACATTTACCTTTATTCAATAATTTTATTTTTTATCTTGTTCGTCTTTCTTGCAACAGGCATGCCCGACAACATAACCAGTGGTGTACATGAGCATTAGCAAAATAAAAGTAAACCAAAAGATTTTCCCGCTATCCGTGTTATGGCAACCGCTAGCTGGCTGTACCTCAACCAAGATCTCTGTCTCGGCTACGTCTGGCTCTGCGAACGCGAATGAGGAAGACGGCTCGCCATAAGTCTCCGCGTCTTCAGCGGGATCTAAGCCGTGAGGCTGCTTGGGTGAGTCGGCTGCGGTTTCTTCAACAACCTCCTCTTCCTCAATAATATCAACAACTTCCGTGCCTCCTTCATCTGCTGTACCCTCTTCCTCATCCCACCAGAAATCATCCTGTGTTGGGTAACACTCAGGAGAGTTGTCAACAAGACCATCACAGTCATCATCAATACCATTACACTCTTCCTCTGATGGTAACTGGGCATCACATACCAACCAAGAACCTAGGACACATTGGGACTTCCCCTTGCCGCAAACACTAAAACAATCTTGGGATAGCGCTTCGTCAATCAATCCATCACAATCGTTGTCCAACCCATCACAGGTAAGTTCTTCCAGTTCTACGGACTCCGACGCAGCACAGAGCCATTGACCCTTAGCACACACTGGAACGGCGTCAGCACACACACCCACCCCACCACAAGCATCCTCCGGTGGTTCATCGTCTTCATAGCATTCAATATCAACTGGAGGTCCCCAGATAACATCACCGAGAGTCATAGAGATATGATCCCAACCATCAAACCAGAGAGCGTTAGGGTTTCTAAAAGAAGCACCAATGTTTATATCTTCCACATGAACAATCTCACCTTGCGGTGCCTGAATGACAACAAAGTATTCATGGTAAGCAGAGTCGTTGGCAGTTGAACCATCGGAAGAGATAATCAAATTCCAAATCATATCATCAGCGCCACCTAGCACAACCATCTCCCACTTGTACAGAGTGACAGAATACTGGGAAGATACCATATAAGATTCATTGACGTATCCCTTTGACTGAATGTTAACACCAGCAGTTGCATCAGCGAGGACACCAGCTTCTTTGAACTCACCCTTCCAACCTACATCACCGCTAGCACCACCAGAGACAGAAGCATCATAACCAGCCGAGTAAGACTGCTCAATGTTGATTGTCTTGATGGGTTCCCACTTGTAGTTTTGGAACGGAACAGACCAGTCCCACCTAATAGCGCCAGCTTCGCCGGTATTTTTCATTCTTACATCAACGTATTGTGCGGGTAGGATATCATAGAGGAACTCACCAAGCCAGTTGTCTTCTTGGGCTAGTTGCCAGTCGTCAATGATATTTGGCGAGGATTTAACTTTCAGAACCATCACATAGAAGTCGGCTGACTTGGGTATGGATGACTCGAACCAATAGAACTCAGCCACACCGTCGACAGTGTTGCCTGTTACTTCACTATCTGCTCCAAAGAAGAGCGTGTCCCCTTGCCAGAAACCGTAGTTCTGGGTTTCAATGTCATCATAAATGCCAGTGTAGGGTGCTCCCCCGTACACTTCCGAACCTTCCTTGAGAATACGAGCCCCGACAAACGAAGTGTCTGTGTTGCTTACCTCAGATACCACAGGCTCGGGTGGCATACCCGGTAGGGCATATGCTTTAAATACAAATAGCGTCAATATGACGCCTACAATCAAATCTATCCTTCTCATTTCTGCTCCTTTGCTGAATCAATTTAAGTAGTCTTTTTAGCCATTTTCAGATCTTTTCTTATATGCCACATGATACCACCACCAGCCCACATAATTTTATACACATCAAAAAACGACTTTTCATTTTTTTCTCCATGCTGCACCTCCACCACAAGACCAACGTGTTCTTGCACTCTATAATTTACGGATATTTTTTTTCCATATGCCGAAAGCATCACCAGATCACCCGTCTTCATTAGGCACACTCCCCCTAGATATCATCTTTAGCCACTCTAGAGGAACAAGGTGAGCAAAGTTCAAGTCGGTCCACAGGACAAGTGCCCATGGTTCGTGCATTTCCATCACGATACCGGGTACGTTGTCCGTCATTCCATTTAGTGGAGATAAATAAATCACCAAGTCACCTTCTTTCATTCATAAGTTCCAAGCTGCCTTCAGCAAACCAGCGGTGTTTGCCGCTTGTCATAACTAGAACTTTATACTCTTTATGGATTTGATTTTTATCTTCCCCCACCTTGCCAACAAATTATAACCATCCCTTTGAAACAAGCCAATGTCTTGCGTAAAGGAAAGCACCTGCAACGGGACCAGCTAAAGCCCACTCACCATGACAATTAAATAAATGTTCCATTATAACCCCATATCAGTGTCAGAAAATATCTTTAGTGCATAGTATAAACAAGTATAACTAAAAGTGCAAGTAAAACTTAGAGTGAAATATAAAATACTTTTATCCTTGTGTGAAAAATTTTTCGTGAATGTTTTCGCCCTTCACAACCTGCGGCGAATTTATTTTATGAATATCCATAATTTTTCTACGTCTAATATAAATAGACAAACGGAGGTTAGCTTGCACAAAATAAGTCTTACAAAAAAAGTTATGAACGAAATTCAAAATCAACTGAACGAAAATATGATAAACTTGTACCACAAGGTTCTTTGGAAGCCAAAAGTGGGTGATCCGGTTAGTGAGTTATTTTATCCTGAGAACGGTATTGGTGTTATTGCAGATCTCATTCATGACGATTGCTCTAGTATCGCTCTGGTTAGGTGGGAGTCATCGGAACAAGAGTACATTGAAACAAGACATTTGTCGCTCGTTATCAACAAGTCATAGCTCTTCTACACTGTGGGCTTCCTCTACAACCGATAGAACCCAATAAAGCGCACGAGCATACCCTTCCAGTTCTACCTTCTCTTCATCGTTGATTAGGATCGCTGTTGCGTTTTCGCAGTTCTTGCATTCTTCTTCTATTAGCACATATAGTTCTTCAATTGTCATGTCATCCCCCAGCGCAAAATATTAATGAAGAGATAAAGATTCCCGCGATGGAAACCATCTTGTAAAAAAATCTGTCCTCTTTGTCGAAATAGTAATCCATAATAAAATTTATCCTCTTAGTCTAGTGCTTTGAAATGTATATAGTAAAAAAAAAATTCTTTCGACCTTTTTTACACGAGGAGGAGATGTACGGCGTAGGCTAGACATGCCTGATGTAGAAGTTGGTCGAAGCCAAGGAGGGTGATAGGACCCCACAATTGCAAGCGTTTATGAATAGGTTTCCTTTCATCCGGGTCTAACTCAAGGGTACCGGAGTTACCGCTGATTATTCTGCTTGTTCCATAATCAACGACGAGGTGGAGAGCGCCACTCAACAGAGAAAACTTTATGCTTTGCTCCAAGCCAATAACAAGCCATGTGCCGGTGAAGATAACAACAGTATAAATCAATATGTGAGTGATTAGGATGCCAATTCTGTCGGCTTTCTCTACAGACATCCAATAGGGTTGAAGAATGTAGTCTGCTATAAAGTGAAGAAGTAAAATATAGAAAAAAAGCAATGCTACACTCATA
>TARA_R110000824_G_scaffold8737_1_pt1 | contig 11314 bp, 20 predicted proteins | sample TARA_R110000824 | Tara Oceans TARA_R110000824 (sample SAMEA4397747) | marine metagenome | biome: Polar Biome; feature: [MES] marine water layer (ENVO:01000295) within the mesopelagic zone...; material: water (ENVO:00002006), including particulate matter (ENVO:01000060) such as...... | reverse complement strand
GATTTAAATTGGATTGCTGGCGGTCAATTAGAAAAACTGAGGGTACCATGAGTCTCGAAAGAAAGCTGCGTAGAGCGCAAGTAAAAAAATCAAAGAAATCAGTAGAGAAAGAAATGGCTGCCAAAGTTGCTTTGTTTGATAAGTTACCGGATGAATGCTTGACATGCGGTACTCCATTTGATAAAAAAGATAAAGAAATGGTGATATCCTGGAATGTTGTTGTGAGGCAAGAGGAAGAAGTTGTGCGCTTGTATTGCCCGGGCTGCTGGGAAAAAGCAGCTGAAATCGTAGAAGATTTTAAGAAACATTGGGAAAAGAAAAAGGAGACAGAATGACCGAAGCTGAAGATATTAATTGCCCGAAACATTATAATATTAATTGGAAAGGCGAGCAAGCTATTCAAACATACGATTATATTAGGTCATGGAAAATGGATTACCCAGAGAGTAATATTATTAAATATGTTACTAGGCATCCTTATAAGGGGAAGTCTCTTAAAGATTTAAAAAAGGCACAGTGGTATCTTAATAAACTGATCGAAGAGGTTGGACGAAATCGGGAGGAAGGATGAGAGAAGCTTTAACTTATGATGATGTTTTGTTAGTCCCACAATATTCTGATATTCGAACAAGGGGAGAAATCGATACCGCTAGCGCCCTAGACGAGAATATTCGACTGAAACTTCCAATAATTGCTGCACCAATGGACACTGTTACTGAGAGTGAGATGGCGTATATGATGGCCAAAGAAGGTGGCCTAGGTATAATACACAGATACAACGATATTAACGAAATGGCGACCATGGTCCGGGAGTTATATTCTTCGTTGTCAAAAGAAGAAGCAAAGACTCCTAATATCGCGGTAGCCGTCGGTGTAACAGGAGAATTTATTTCACGCGCTAGCTGCGCCTGGGAAAACGGTGCAAATATTGTTTGTGTTGACGTTGCTCATGGTCACCATGTACTGGTCAAAGAAGCAATTGCTAAATTAAAAGCGGAGTTTCAAGGAAAGCTGCATATAATGGCGGGAAATGTAGCCACCTTGGAAGCCTTCAACGCGCTCTCTGATTGGGGTGCAGATAGTGTTAGGTGTAATATCGGAGGGGGATCAATATGTTCCACTCGTATTAAAACTGGTCACGGTCTCCCGGGACTGCAGACTATATTTGATTGCGCAAGGAGTAAGAGAAAATCTAAGATTATTGCCGATGGCGGTATTCGCACAAGCGGAGACATAGTTAAAGCACTGGCCGCCGGAGCCGACTTTGTTATGCTGGGATCTATGCTTGCTGGCACACAGGAAACGCCGGGAGCAGTATATGATAGTCGAACTGGCGATCAGTATAAAATATACAGAGGGATGGCTAGTAAAAAAGCACAAATGGATTGGCGAGGAAGGTCGTCGTCGAATGAGGGCATTGTAAGCAAAATCCCTTACAAGGGCGCCGCTAAAGCACTTCTTGATGATCTAAGAAGCGGGATCACTAGTGGGCTTTCGTATTCAGGATGTAGAAGCATTGAAGAACTTCATCGCAAAGCCCATTTTGTGCGCCAAACAAGCGCTAGCTTAAATGAAAGCCATACACATATTTTGAATAAGAAAAATGCAAAAGAGATCAAGTAAACCAGAAAATGCAAAAATGATTCAGTTTCCTTCTTTAGAAGAGTTACACGCGAATCTTATATTAAAGTTAAATTTTGATGATATGACTAAATTTTTCTTTTTTAATGAATTGATTAAAGGCTATATAAGTGAAGATCCCGATTTAATGCCATATATAAGCAAAATTAAAGAAAAAAGCATGCTGTCGAAGAAATTTAGATTAAAAAAGAGTAGTGAGATTAGAAAAAAAGAAAAGGAAATGATTGCTAAATTTGGTTTGGAGAAAAATGATATAGAAAATATATTTGATATAATTGAGAAGGAGGATATATGAAAACATGCTCAAAAGAATGTTTAATAAATAAAAAATGTTGCAAAGAAACAGAGTGCCGACACCATATAAATTATAAAGAAGATTTAAACTGTTGTCTAATCGCAATTGCAAAAAAAGGTAACATGACGCTGGATGAGGTAGGGAAAAGGCTCGGCATATCGTATGTTAGAGTCAAACAGATAGAGACAAGCGCCATTAATAAATTACGAAAAAAGAGGCTTTTATCAGAGACTTAACTAATTATTTACGGCCCACTAAATAAAGCCAATTGGCACCTAGGATACTGAGGAGAAAAAAATGGCAAACGAAAAAACACTTTTAAATGAGGAAACGGTTCGTCGGTTTATGAAATTGGCTGAAATTTCACCGCTTACCAATGGTTTTTTAGAAACTAACGCCGCGCCTGAAGAAGAAATAAATGAGATGGGAGGGGAGATGCATGCTTACAAAGAGGATGAAGATATGCCCCTTGATGATGCGGAAGCAGTAGATATTGATCTAGAAACGGACGTGGAAGATGAACTAGCTGTTGACACCGATTTAGGTGAACCAGCAGATGCAGGCATGGACGTCGAAGCTAAGCTTCGTGATTTCTTTGATGCAGTGGCCCAAGCGGCTACGGATATTCTTGGGGTTGACACCTCAGTCGAGACCGACGCAGAGCCCGAGGAAATCGAGCCCATGAGTGAACCAGAAGGCGAAGACGTTGAAGTTGAACTTGATACTGATCTCGGCGCGCCAGAAGGCGAAGAAGGGTTGGAAGAATCTCCTGAAGAAGATCACGTAGGGCATGAGAGCATGGTACAAGAAATTACAAGCCGTGTTGCTCGACGTTTACTAAAGAAAAATTAACAATACCATCAGAGAGAGAAAAAATTAATGTGGGAATTCTTCTGGTTTATCCTGGGTGCATTGGTATATAAATTTCTGTGTTTTGCACTCCAGTACAATAATAAAGCTAAATTTATCCAAGAAATTAGAATAGTAGCTTTTCAGCTTATCGGCCGAGCGCTTGAAGAACTATTGCTTGTACAAGCAATGAGATACAAGCTTTTGTTTAAAAAACAGGAGAAAGACGTTAAAGAAAAAATAAAAGCATATAATAATGAAAGTGACGCTTTTATAGGCGCTTGGAAAATAAGGGCGGTCGAAGTATTAAATTCTTCTGTGCCACCGCACTACAAAAGTGATTTAGAAGCTGCCGATTGGGGGCAATTAGTAGAGCTGCTAGATACTTATTATAAGCAAGGGGTAAAACAAATAAAAAATGATTCGGAGTCTTAACAGGGTACTACATGACTACAACCTGATTACTTGTGAAGGCAATGTAATATGGGCGGACCGCGCATTTATGGCGAACTCGGCTACTCGTTGGTGCGCCGAAAAGATAAAAAACAAAGACCTCACCCCTCTGCAAATTGAAAGCTTTGGGGATGTTTTACTACAGTATCTAAAGGGCGATGTGGATTTATTTTGGTACAAAGGTGTCTTAAAAGTTCAAGATCGCGAGGAGAAAAATGAAAAATTCGCTTAATGAAGATAAAGACAATAAAACAGCAGATTTATTTTTGCTTGAAAGTGAGTTAGAAGCACTTCAAAAAGTTAGAGTAGTTAGCCTTTTTGGAGATTTGGACGAAGAAAGCTTAGGGAACATATTTTATTTACTAGTAAATTTAAAAGAAACGGCCAAACAAAAAATAATAACTGAAGTAGATGGAGAGGAAAAAATTGAAACAATCGTGCGTCCCATTGATTTTTACATTTCAACATGGGGCGGCGATGCTTTAGGGATGCTAGCTCTTTACGATTTGATGAGATTAACTAAAGAAGAATGTGATATTGGCACTTTTGGTGCCGGAAAGGTAATGTCGGCCGGTGTACTTTTACTTGCAGCAGGTACGAAAGGGAAAAGAAAAATAGGCAGACATACACGTGTTATGCTGCATGCCGTCCGTGCCGGTCACTTTGGCGCTTTGCATTCTCTTGAAAACGAAATGAAAGAAACAAAGTGGATCCAAGAGCAATACGTTAACGCGCTAGTAACAGAAACTAAGATGACAAAGAGATATGTTAAAAAGTTAATGAACCAGAAAATGGATGTTTATTTTGATGCGGAAGAGGCTATAAAACTAGGCATCGCAGATATTATTGTTTAAGAGGAAACTAATTAAAATATGAACTTAGAGAAACTCGTGGAATCATACCTACCGCAAGAAAAGGACTTTAACTTGCAGAGCCTACACCTTTTGTATGAAGAAATTTTAGGCGGTCTATTAAAAGAACAAACAAAAGTTGACCCGGGCGAAGAAAAAAATATCCATATTGCCTTTCCCAAAATTCGTATCACAGAGGGGTTTGGAAAAATAGGCACAGAAGACAGGACTATAATAGAAAAATTTACTAAAAATATTAGAGGTGTCACGCTGGAAGAAAAACTACGGGCACTTAATGATATACTCACAGAAAAAAAAGAAGCTGCAACAATATCAGAGATCTTGTCTACCATGGTTACATGTGAGATACTTGCTGCAATTATAACGAACTTCACCGAATCCGCCGGTGGGTTTATTTTTGAGGGCTTCCTAGCGGGTTTATTCGGCGGCCAGTCGATTCAAATCACGTCCCCAGAGGAAATCGAGGGCATGACGGCCGCAGGCAAACCAATCACGGATGTAGTGCTGGCAGGTAAACACTACTCGTTGAAGCTGCTCGGAAAAACCACAGATGTAAAAGGCTCTTTTAGAAACATGGTTGAACACTTTAAGGTATTGGACCACGTAATTTATTTAGATGCTCGACGCATAGGTGGAAATGAAGGGCTGCAATTCGGCGAGTTTACAATTACTTTAGATGGCTTTCTAGATGTGTTTGTTACACCGTTTTTAAAAACAGTTTATCGGAAAAAGCCAGACCACTATAAAAATAGCATAAAATTTCAGCAAAAAATCGCGGATTTAGTAGCGAATAACGTGGCTATTAAGAATATTTCTTTTGGCAAACCCGGCTTTTATGACAAGTATCCCAGTTCTAGGAGCTTTGGTTTTTCTAAGCAGTTGGATGAGGCCACAAAACTAGCTTCAGTTGATATGGCAGACTTAGCAAAAAAAATAACAGACGCGGACTCAAAGGAATTGCGAGGATATTCTAGCTTTTCAGTTCAATACGCTGAAAGCAAATTTGAAAAGACTAAGGCTGAAAAGTTATTTGGTTCTTTTGCTGTGGTTGAACAACTTCAAAGAGCGATTGAAAGCGGAGACAAAGACGCGATAATTAAATCTTTAGAGATGACACCCGGATACCAGAAAGAACAACAGTTTATTTTTACTAGAAACCAGGCAGAGGCGATTGGAAACTTTAGAGAGATTGGTACCTTGATGATCGGTGAAGAGTATATGAAAAAGACATTTGCAATGTATGCTGATTTGCTTAGGGAAACAATTACTCCGGTTTATGAGCAGCTGCAATTTTTTACAAACAATATCAACGACTATTTCTTGGGAGTTGGGGACGAAACCGCGGAACAAGACAGAAAACGATATGCGTTAGATGCTATCAATAACGCACAGGAACTTGAAGTCGCCACACAAAGTGCAGTAGAAAAGATTGAAAAATAGCTTGACAATTCTATAAAATCATATATAATATACAAAGAGGTGATAAATGAAAGTATTTGCAAATTCTGTGCAATTGCGCACAAAATTAGAGAACGGTATATCTACGGTCGCAGAGAACGTTGCTTCCACTCTTGGCCCAAAGGGCCGAAACGTTATTCTTCATAAGAAAGGAAAAAACCCGATTGTCACAAAGGATGGCGTGACAGTTGCAAAGTTTATTGATCTAGAAGACCCTATCGAGAATACGGCGGCCCAAATATTAAAACAGGCAGCTGAAAAAACAAACCAAGAAGCCGGTGACGGGACCACAACAACAACTGTGCTGGCCTATTCAATGTATAAAGAAGCACAAAGATATTTGACCGCCGGAGCGCCACCCGTTGAATTAAAGAAAGGTATGGAACTAGCAGTAAATTATTTAGTTCGACGTATTGAAGTAAAAGCATCTCCTATAAAATCTCTAAAGGATATTGAAAATATTGCAACCATTGCAGCGAATGGAGACATGTCCATCGGGAAACTAATTACTAAAGCTATAGATGTAGCCGGAAAAGACGGCGCCGTGCAGATCGAAGAAGCACGATCACTCGAAACATCGCTGGACTTGGTGGAAGGGTTTAGATTTGATTCAGGCTATTTAGCAACGGCCTTTATCACCGATGAGACAAAAGGGGTAGTTAGATATGACAATCCGCTTTTTTTAGTTACGGACGAAAAAATTGAAGCCGTCGAGGACATGCTTCCTGCACTTGAAGTAGCCGCGAGAGAAGGGCGTCCATTTATTATTGTAGCAGAAAATGTAGAAGGCCAAGCTTTGGCCGCATTGATTATGAATGCGATGCGCGGAACTATGCGTGTAGCTGCCATTAAAGCACCGCGCTATGGAGAGGAACGTCGGAATATTCTAAGGGATCTCGCCCTCTCGACGGGCGCCGCATTTGTGAGCAGGGAAAACGGCATACATCTCAGAGAAATTAATTTGACTCACTTTGGAGAAGCAAAAACGATTGAAGCGGGTAAGAGGTCGACTATCATTATGGGCGGTAAAGGAAAGCTTGAGGATGTTGAAAAGCAAATAGAAAAAATAAAAGCGATCATCAAAGATACGGACTCTTTAACTGAGTGTGAAAGATTGCAAGAAAGAATAACGCGCCTTTCTTCGGGGATCTCGGTTATACGCATTGGCGCCGCCACAGAAATAGAGTTAATCGAAAAAAAACATCGCATAGAAGACGCACTTGAAGCAGTCAAGGCAGCCCAAATAGAAGGAATATTGCCGGGCGGCGGCATATTTCTGCCACAACAGACAAAAAACCTGCTCGAAGGGATAGCTGCAGATATAAAAAATGAGTGGCACGAGATGGGAGTAAAGATTGTAATGAACGCAGTTCAGGAACCACTAAAACAAATGGCCTTAAATTCTGGTAACTCACCAGATATCATTTTAGATAAAGTTATTAATGAAAAGGATGGGCGCGGCTACAATTTTAAAAAAGACAAGGTTGCTAATATGCTAAAGGAAGGTATAACAGATTCTGCGAGAGTTATGCGTTGCGCACTACAAAACTCTCTGTCAGTTGCCACGGTTTTAATTATGTCAAATTACGCCATTGTTGAGGAATAGTACTATTTACAATAGAGACAACGAGAGGATTTGAACACATGGCACCAGAAAATGTTACAAATGCCGTAGCTTTGGCAGAAATAGCAGGAAAATTCGATATCATGATGCAAAATATAGAAAGTGTCAAAGAAAAACAGGAAGAAATCGCGTCCGACGTCACTCAAATCAAAGAAGCTGTTTATAATCCGGATTCAGGGTTGTATGCACGCTTGCGTGAGCTAGAAGGCTGGAAAGACACTTCATCTAGATTAATATGGATGATTGTTACTGCGGTTGTAACACTGAGCATCGCGACAATATACAGAACATTTATGTCTTGACAAAAATAAAAAAATAAAATATACTAAAATAAGAGGTGAAGAATGAAAGTTAGTTTAAGCTATAGCGTGCCGTTAGATAATGTCCTAACGACCGTTAACAAACTTTATGTTGAACGGAAGATGGAGTTCGACAAGAAATATAATTCTCTTCAGTGCGAGTTTTCTGAAGACAGATTGCAATTGCTTTTAAAGAATATTCGGGAAATTAGACTTTCCCTTACTGAATTCGACAACGGCCTAGGCGATATAAATGATATATTGCAAGGCTATCAAAAAATAATCAATGGAGAAACACAGCCACCGGAGCAACCATTGGAGCAACCGCAACAGCAGCCACCGGAAGAAACAGATGATTAGCGCATTGAAGACCGGGGACCTCGTTTGGATCCCGGACAAAACGTACGGATTTGATGAATTGAGCTATAGATATCATATAGAAGGTCCAACCATTGGACTAGCAATTGGGGATTCTAACATACCGCGCCCTGAGAATTCAATTCAGGTGGTTGTTGGATCGCAAACATTATCTTTTTACAAAGGCGATATATATTATTATGGAGATTCCGATGATTAGATTAGTAGAAGTAACGAAAGAGTTTAAGGCGTATAGCTTAAGGGAAATCTTTATAAACCCAGAACACGTCATTTCGCTTCGCGAAGACATACATATGAAACAAAGCTTAACGGAGGGAAAAATGACGCGCTTAGGCGACCTTTCTTTACAACAAAGTTTCACAAAGCTTGTTTTAGACAAGGGCACTGTTGGCTTAGAAATAACTGTTGTTGGAGCGCCTATATTGATTGAATCAAAATTGCGTGAGGGGCAGGAACTCCTCCATGGATGATGTAAAATACACAATGTGGGCCAAGAGAGCGTGCCCATTTTGCCAGAAAGCTCAATTGTTTTTTCTAGACAACAGGCTTTCATCTACTGTTTATTTTGTAGATGAAAATCCGGCCCTTTTAGAAGAAAAAAAGAAGGAATATAGCTGGGAAACTGTTCCGATCATAGTGAAAAAGGCGAAAGGCGCAGAAATTCTTATCGGCGGATACACAGATTTAATTCAGCACCTAGAAAACGAGTAGGCAAAAACTTGATAAAGTGTCAACTACAGCAACACCAATCGGAAACCCACAGAAGAAGAGAAAAGGGCACCCACGCGCGCTATGGAATGTATTCTTCTTGCTATATTCATTCTATCAAAGGATATGGCAAGAATCGATGGGTTGTGCATGCCAATATCGACTTTGATTACGAAAGTGTGAAGGAGTTACAACTAAGCGAGCAAGAAATTGTACAGCGTTGCATCGAATATTTGAACACCCCACTAAAAAGCAAATATGGCAAAAAAAGAAAAAGAAAGTTACCATATGGCAAATTTGAGCCGGTCCCCTATCGCTTTAAACTAAAAGAAAAAAACAATAAAGTATATATTGAAGCCCAACTCATAGTACTTTCTCATGAAAATAAAAAGTTTTGGCATAGTGGTGTCCGGCTGTGAAAGAAACTATTTTTGCATTAAAAGAAATTGAGCGTAAAAGGTATCTTGACGAAATTCTTTATAGGAGAAGGCGAGCAATTGAATTCATTGAAGACCTTTATAAAAAAGAACCTGAAGAATGGTTGGCAAAATTTTCATATCTTTGTGAATATATTAGCATAGTTTTTCATTTCGAAACAATGCTAGAAGACCTTCCAAGTAGTGCCACGTGGGATGAAGAAAACAAACATTGGCTTATAGAAGAAATTGTAGCGTCTAAAATGATTTTGTATGTCAATTCTGCTGAGATTTGTAAGGATGAACTCTTAAATCATGGTTTGAGTTTTTCTTTGCATTAAAACTAAAAAAGCTTGACAAAAAAATAAAGTCGACTATACTTTTAGGCAAGTCAATTATTGCTTTTTGGATAATTGGCTTTTACTTGCTTATTAAAAGGAGAAAATATTATGACAAGTGCAGCAATTACTACTTATCGCCCGGGCCTCTTAGGAAGCCGGGTTTTTGACGACGTGTTCGACACGTTCTTTAACGACTCATTCCCAAACCTTCTTAGACAGTCGACTCAAGGATACCCCGTGGCTGATATATATCGAAATAGCGACGGAGACACCGTGATGGAGTTTGCGCTAGCGGGGTTTCTGAAAGAGAATCTATCCATTGATATAAAACCCGAGAAGCGCAGCATTACCGTGCGCGCCGAGACGACAAACGAGGATGAAAGTGTTTCACATCGTCGGATTGCGAAACGAAGTTTTGAAAAAACTTATGTAAACTACGATAATAATTTAGATCTAGCAGCAATATCGGCTAACTTTGAAAACGGCCTTCTTAGGGTTGTTGTACCAGCGACTTCAGAAGCCAAACCCGTTTCTATTAAAATAAAGTGATTTATGTTTTACAATTAGCTTGATAGAAATGGGAGATTTAGTAAAGCATTGTGCTTTTGGGGTGAGGGCTAGTACTAGGATTGGTGAGCCCTCACCCCTTTTTATTCCGACACCCTCAAACAAATAAATAAAAAATACTTGACAATTGAAAATAAATCTATTAGCATATACATATGAATAATAATACAAAAAAAGTAATGTTTTCGTCAAAGAACAATGAGTGGGGTACACCCGCTAATTTTTTTAACAAGCTGGACGTGGTATATGGTTTTACTTTAGACCCTTGTGCGACAGCACAGAATACTAAATGTAAAAATTTTTATACGGTTGAAGATAACGGATTGGAGCAAAGCTGGGAAGGAGAAACAGTTTTTGTTAATCCCCCATACAGCAACGTTAAAGAGTGGGTTGCAAAGAGCCACAGGGAATCGCTTAAACCTAATACTACAATTGTAATGTTAATACCTTCGCGAACTGACACACGATGGTGGCATAAGCATTGTATGACCGCTCACCAAATTCTTTTTGTAAAAGGAAGGCTACGGTTTGAGGGAGGCGAACATTCCGCTCCATTCCCTTCGGCGGTGATTGTATTTAAATCTGCGGATACTCCGGCCAGAATTAATACGCTCGAACGATAAAGAAGTTGACATTCATTACTAAATGAGATAGAATAAACTTATGAATATTTTTGCTATTGAAGGCGATAACAATCAAATTGATTGGGTCGGGTCTGCGAAGTCACAAGATAATTATCGGGTGGTTAAGATGATTTTAGAGTCTTGTCAAATGCTATGCACAACCCTCAATGAGCAGCACGGAAAACAGGCCACCCCATACCGTTCTACTCACAAAAATCATCCATCAACCAAGTGGGTGCGATCTTCATCTGCTAATTTTGAAGCTCTGGTTATACACACAATGGCGATGCTAGAAGAGTATACAGAACGTTTCGGTAAAACTCACAAATGTACTTCTGTATTAGAAAAGTGTTTAGATATTTATGAACCGTCTTTATTCCCATCACAAGATTCTACCCATTTGCCTCTAGCAATGCCCTACGAGTTTCATTCTACTAGCATTGTTGAATCTTATCGCAAGTTTTATGCCTCAAAACCTAACGTTCGATACCCAAAAGATAAAATACCTGAGTGGTTTAAGAAATACCGTAAAGGAATTCCATTCGATATAACAATTGCGGATGGGAGTTAATTTTTTGGGTTTGCCATAGTTATTAATTAGTGAAACTAATTAGTTTATGATAATGCGTGAACTTTTTGAATCCTTTCGCAAATACTCTGTCCTCTCGCAAGAACAACTTCTCATCGAAGGCCGCAAAGATGATGTCGCCAAAAAATACCCGGAGCTAGCAAAGAAAAGAGAAGCCCTAGACGGCGAAAGCGTTTTAGACACACTTATTCAAGCTGATCC
>TARA_R110000824_G_scaffold236442_3_pt1 | contig 11326 bp, 12 predicted proteins | sample TARA_R110000824 | Tara Oceans TARA_R110000824 (sample SAMEA4397747) | marine metagenome | biome: Polar Biome; feature: [MES] marine water layer (ENVO:01000295) within the mesopelagic zone...; material: water (ENVO:00002006), including particulate matter (ENVO:01000060) such... | reverse complement strand
CAACGAAGGAGAATAATGCCAACTACAGCGGGGAATGAATTCACGAGCGTCCGAACCTATGATGGGAGTAGTTACGTAGATGTAACTTTAGAATCCCAGTCCCCAGCTGGAACTGCCTTCTCTATCCTAGGTGCAACAACACATTTCCTTTATATAGGGCATGATTCTAGGTTTGATATGGCAATTTTTTATGTTGATACCACAGGAAGTTTAGGGGCATTAAAATACGAATACTATAATGGTTCTTCTTGGGTACAGTTTACCCCGATGTCTTCTAGGTATGAAGTTGATCCAGAAGATAATGAAGGGACGGCGTATGACTTTTCAAAAGATGGTATAGAACAGTTTCCAATGAATATATTAAATTCTTGGGCAACTATTACCATAGATGGGGATTCTAAATATTGGATAAGAATTTCTTCACCTACATCCGTTTCACAAGCACCAACCATTAAAAGAATACAAATGAGAGCCTTAGCATCGTATTGTACTCCACAAGATGTATTTGATTTACTCCAACTGTCTAACGTAACAGGAACCACCAATTTCACGTCAGCAACTGTACCATCATTTTCTATGGTTGAACAAAATATATTTGAGGCACAATCCTATATTGATTCATATACTAGAAAATCATGGAGACCTAATTATATAGCCGCAGAATATCATCAATTCAATGTTAGTGGAATAAAATTAGACTTTATATTCCCTTATAAGATATTTTCATTAAAAATTTGGAATGGAACATCGTGGGATACGAAAACACAGGGTAGGGGACAAGATTTTTTCTTTGTTCCAGATACAAATATGGTACACTTTGCCCGATACTTTATCCTCCCGGCGAAATTCACAACCTACAACGCACCTGTATGGAGATGGGGTGGGGGTGAGTTTAGTAACGCTGTGAAAATATCTTATCTAGCAGGAAGAGATATTAATATGGATGTTCGACAAGGAACATTGATTTCTGACATATGTACAAAAATAGCTTCGATTGAAGTAGTACGACAAGCTGATTTTGGTGGTGCCGTTGTTAATGGACTAGACAGAATAGGACTTGTCGATAGGGTTAGAGGTTGGGAAGAAGAAACTGCTAATAATTTAGACAATTTAAAAGCCTTTGAGGTATTTTAATGCCAAATGAACCTATACCAATAGATGCAATAATGGCTGACTTAAATAGTCAATGGAATGCGTCTAATGTAACAAAGCCGACATTAATCACAGTAAACAAAACAGGTGATCCAATTAGGTATGATCTAAATACAGGTGATCATTTGATTGGAAGAACAGGTTCACCTGCCTTTGATGAGGTTCCAATAGGAAATTGGAAGTATGGCAATAGGTCATACAATGTTGAAATAGAATTATGGACATTAAATAGCAGACAAAGATTATACAATTTAATGCAGGAAATAAGACGTATCTGCCACAGTAGAATCCATTCCTTAACAAACTTCCAAAGACAGGAATTTATAGACTTCAACGAGGAGGTTTCTGATCAAGTAAATCTTTGGACAGGGACCATTGGAATAGAATTAATCAATAACGCAGTTTTATTAGACACTTAGTATAATAATATATGAAAAAAACAAATTGGAGAACACATTATGGGAGTATATAGAAGCGATCAAGCCCAATTAACTTTTGCAGCAGAAGCCGCACAGGGTGGTGATCCTGAAATGATAGAAGGAACTATTTCTGGAGCAACTGCCAGACTTTTAGTTGCCGCTAATGCAGGTTCAAGAAGTATTTCTGTAGATAATGGTTCTGGTACTTTCGTCATCGGTGATTTTGTTAGAATTGGATTTACTAATGAGTCTGGAAGCGAAACTGGTGCCGCTGCGTTCAGAGAGCATGAAATTAGAAGAATAGAAGCTATGGCTTCTGCCGGTAGTTCTGCAACTAACACCTTTACCTTAGATAGACCTTTAGCCTTTTATCATGATGAAAATGATCATGTAAAAGAAGCCACAGCGATTGGTGGTGATGCTACTCGAAATGATAAGGCAAAATATATTACGTTTATCCCAGGTGTGTATGAAACGATAAACACACCAGATCCAGAAATGTCCATAGAAGGTAAGCGATTTATGTCAACACAATCAAAAAGAAACTTCTCTGTTGCTTATGCTGGTCAACAATCATTGGTGGGTTCAGTTTCTGATATTATTCTTTTAAATGGTTGGCCCTTAAGATTTCCTATAGGAAAAGTTGTAACCACTCCTAGTGCTACTGCTAGTGCAGGTTCCCAATTAGGAGCGGCAGCAAGAAAAGGTGATATTTATGTGGATATTGATACAGCTCAGACTAATATAGTTGCCGGGGATTATATATGTATTGATGACGGTTCTGCAGATTTATCTGAAGTAAGGCGAGTTATCGCTGATGATTCCGTAGTAGCAGGGGATATGTTTAAACTCGATCACCCATTACAATTTGATCATGCTGACAATGCTTCTGTAGAGGAAGTTAGTGGTGGTGCGTATTACACGCACGTTATTACTGAAACAAATGATTTGGACACAGTTTCTTGGAATGTACATATGAAAGACAGTACTGAAACTGCCGCAAAAGATTTTAACAGACGATATGTTGGTGGAATGATTGGTTCGGCATCAATATCTGCAGAAGAAGGCGGCATGGTTAGTATGAGTTGGGATAGTGTGAACTTCTTAAATATGGTACATAATCAACAAGAACAAACCACAGTAGCTACTAATTTATATAATGGTGCAAGTGTTCAGGCAAATATGCCTAGATTTGGATTAATGCAACAGATAGATAATGATGATATAAATATGGGTGCCCAAGCAGTAGGCTCTGTAAATGATGGTAGTGGTTATCCAAGCACCTCACCATATTATTTCAGTCAAGGAGTTATCAAGTTTTTTGGTAAAGAATTTGCCAGAATTAGGAATTTTAACATTTCAATTTCTAACGGAGAAGAGCCCAGATATTATATAGGTAGACAAGGTGCAAGGGCTAGAGGACCAGTAGAGATAGTAGAAGGTGCTAGGAGTTATTCAATGACAGCTACTGTAACATTACCAGATGCAGGTTTTGATGCTTCAGCAGCATATAATCATGCAGATGACTTAGAAACTGGAGCAACTGAGTTATTTAAACAATTATTATTAGAAGGTGATTATGGAGGAACTACCCAGGCAACTGCTATGACTGGTATGACAGCTACCTTACAATTTACTCGTGGTACAAATGATCATATTTATATAGATATACCAACAAGTAGTACAGCAGGTACTCCAACAGCTACATCAAATGCCATAAATAGCCAAGGAATGTTCATTAATACAGCACAACATAATATCACAAGCGAAAATCCATTACAAATAGATATAGATTGTATATTTAGGAGTTTAAAAATAACGATACAGGACTCCGTGCCAGTGTATCCGTAAAATTAGAATAGGGGATAATTATGACTAAGGAAAGAAAAGGTTTTGATATATCTAAATACCAAATAGCACAAAAAACAAAAGTTGTGCCATTAAAAATAGAAGGTACAGGAGATGATTTTGATGTTACTGTTAAACAACTCAGTTGGTCAAAAAGAAACCAATTAATAAGTGGTTGTTTAAAATGGTCTGAATCTGGTGATAGTAGTTTTGATGGTGATAAATATGTTAGAGAATGTTTAAAAGAAATGATTGTTGAAGCGCCTTGGGGTAAAACCACAGAGGCGTTTTTAATTACTATAGATGAGAGATTAGGAACAGCCTTAGAGTCCCTGGTACCAAAAGCATTTAGTGCTGATGATAGCATTGATCCATCTACAGTAAAAAAAGAATGAGGGCGTTTATGAGGGGGGTTGGTGAACAGCATCCCCAAGAAAAGATAGCGTACTCATATTGGGCAACAACGCTTCATCTTTTAGAGATAGGAATTCCTTATGACGCCATTAATCAGTTTACTGAACAAGAAATTAATTTAATACTTGGTGTAGATATGGCAATAAAAGAAAACCATGCAGAGAAAGAGGCGAGTGCTATGTCGATGAATAACATGAGGAGATAACCATGGCGATACCCTTAATAGCTAGTATTATGGCTGGGGCAGGTAAAACAGCATCCACAATGTCCAGAGGGGCAAGAGGTTCTGCAGAAGCTCAATCAGATAATAAAGACATTAAAAAAATAGCTGACAACACAGATAAATCAGTAAGCAGTAGTTTTGTTAAAAAATTAGGCGTAGGACTCGGTGTTGGTAGTCTTTTAAAAATGTCCAAAGGTATTGCTACTACTGTAAGTACCTTTTTTCAAATTATAGGAGCATTTGTTGATGTTCTCGTTGCCCCATTTCTTCCTGTTGTATTTAAAGGTTTAGGTAAATTGGCGAGTTTTATTCCCAATGTTGCTAGATGGTCGCAAGGTCTTTTTGAAAAGATATCATCTATGGATGGATCCGTTTTTGATAAAATCATAAAGTTTTTTACCGAAGTGTATACCTCATTAAAAGCTGAGGTTTTTGATCCACTTTGGGAAAAGTTCAAAGGTTGGTGGGATAGTTCTGGGAAAGAAGCATTAATAAAACTTTCTAAAGAAGCCTTTATTATAGCGATAGATCCAATTATGAAAAAACAAGAGGAATACAGAAATGCTTGGGATGTAGGAGCTTTAATTTTCCAAAAAGGGGTGTTTCAATTTCTTGACAATCTTATTCCAGGGTTTTCCCTTTTTAGTAAAAAAATAGCCGATCTTACTAAAGATATTGATGACAAGATAAAATACGGCAGTGAAGGAAGACCACAACATCCAGGCCCTACTGAGATGCCTGGTTACACTCCATTCACACCTCTACCTCCTTGGAGTCCTGTACCCATGGATGCTCCAACACCCACTACTACTCCCCCTCCTTCTGATGTTCCTCAAAACAACGCATCAAGTCCAAATCCCAATTTAATTGGTGACACTTCTCCTAATACTTCTGAATCATACAGTTATCGTAAGTATAGAGAAAATGCCTGGGATAAAGCAGATGAGATGAAGATATGGAACTCTACAACAGTTGGGGCAATTTACATTGAATAACAAGGAGAAATAATTGGAGTCACCAATATCAGTTTTATTAAGAGATGGCGCACATAATGTGGCAGCTAATCATTTAGCATTGAAAGCAAATCAGATTTCTGTTGCTATAGCAAAATCTCCAATACAAGTACCAGTACCAAGAGGATCGCCATTATTACTTGACTTAGGTATTGCTAAGCCAACTATTACTATATCTGGTATTGTTGATACCATTGGTCAAGATCCAACTAATTCAACGACTAATTTTTGGGGAATGGAAAAAATTGCAATATCCGATGGGAGTAACTCCGTGGATTATGTTATCCCATATAAAAACTATCTTGAAGATAAATTAATAACCTGGGTTACTTCTGATGCAACAGATTTGCAGGTAGAAATTGGAGATGCTACAAGACCAGTTGCCGTTGATGCTAGTAATTTGGCTACAGGTGGTGCCATATATAAGGTTGTTGTTACACAGGCTCAGTTTACTCAGGCATCTTCCGTAGAAGATAGATGGACCTTTACACTACAATTTTTAGCCAAATTAAGAGAAGGAGTTTCTTTTTAATGCCGAGTAGATCAATATTATCTTATTATAATAAAAAACAAATAACCACTTTAGCAGCAGATGCCTCAGCAGGAGCAACCTCATTAACTTTAGCCAATAATGGCTCTAATAACATGAGAGTTGGTCAAATACTTTTGATAGAAAGTGAATACGTTACTGTAACAGTAATAGTTGACCACAATACTTTAACAGTTACTCGTCAGACTAAAGGAACAGGCTCGGAAGCACATGAGAATGGTGACGTTGTTTACAACGCTGAAATTTGGCAAGATGTAGTTATACCAGGAACAACAGCTAGTGCAGTACAAGGTTTAGTTTTAACAGATAATCTAGGTTCCCCAAAGGCTCTAAAAGCACAGATATTAAATCAAACCTCAAATGCTTATAGCGGTGAAAATGGAGCATCTAGTGGACCATATAGCCAAACCTTCGGTAGTTTTACGGCTATTAGGTTAAGGGATGATGAAACAAAGGAAATTATGTTTTATGGCATGGTATATGACATAGTGGAAGAATACCAATTTGGTACAGGTATGATGTTACAATTACGCTGTAATGATTTTCTTCAAGAATTGCGAGATAATACAACTTCTGGGGAATTTGCTTTTGGTGTCGATACATCCTTAGGTTTGGGTGATTCTGCTGAGATTAATGCTACATCTACACCAGAACAATTAGTATTTACTTCTTCAGCATCAACCAGGGGTGGATTAATAAAATCTTTAGCAGCTTCAGTAACTAATCCTTTAGACTTAACTTTTTCTGGTGATAGTAATAGATTTGTTGAGTCGGTAAGAAAATTTCCATCAGACTTTACTTATCAGTTAGGTGAAAGAAATAAAAAATCAGTATTATCCCACATCAGAGATTTATCTAACTCTGACCCAACTGCAGCAGCAGGTGGAAACTTTGGGTATGATTACTATGGTGACCCAAACTTCACATCGACAGCAACTTCTCACAAACCCTCCATGTTCCTAAATTATTTTAAACGAGGTAATAGACCAACGACAGAGCCAGAAAAATATGGAGCTAGATTAATACAACCTTATTCTGGTTTTAACATAACAGGTAGAAGTACACCAACTGCAAGTTTTTCTATAGATAGACCAAAAGATGAATTGTATACTGATGCAAAAGTAACCTTATCTTCTCATGCAAACAGAACTGATTTAACAAGACCAGAAAAAACCATTGATTTTGAATTAATCCAAATATCTGAATATGCTAATGTTACTCTTACCACAGTCAATGAGGCAGTAGATACTTCTGAAGTTGTAATTACAGTAACTGATGCTTCTAGTGGAAATACTGCAGGACAGGCAATAATTGCAGGTATGACAATACAAATTGATGACGAAGCAATGTGGGTATCTTCAGTATCAAGTAATGATTTAACAGTTGTAAGGGGCGTAAACTATACTACTGCTGTAGAACACGATAATTCAACAGTAATAAAATCTTGCTTTACATGGGGAAATCCAGATCACCAAATAGATGATAATTTCTTTGGAACAGCTTCTGCTATTACAGCACCAGAAAAATTAGATGCCCAACTAACCCAATTAAATGAAGCATTAGACGCTACGGAAACGGACATAATTGTAGATAGCAATGCCGGGATGTATGTAAACCAAATTCTCCACGTGGCACCTAGTGCTACTGCAGCTGCTAGAGAATATTTAAAAGTTACTGCAATTAATGCTAATGGGACACAAATTACAGTTGAACGAGATGGGCTTGTCGCTGGTGATACTACTGGAGTAACCCACGTGGATAATTCCTATGTATTTGCTTATTCAGTAGCCACTATGCAATATGTTAGTAGAGTAGACACAGCTGGTGGTTCAGATATTACTGCAAACGCACCAGCCTTTGTTTTGCTTTCAAGCGTTTTAAGAGGTACAGCGGCAACTGCAATACCAGAAGCAACTTTAACTGTTGGGACAGTTTGTAGAGGACATTATAATAGAAATGCAACATTTACTATTCTAAGTAGACCTAAAAATACCCATAAGATAAGACGTACCTTATCTTTAGTGGCGCCCTCTCAAACTACTCCTTTTAACATTAAAGAGGATATAGTTGCTAAATTAATGAAAAGTACCCATGAAGTAGTTAGGGGTACAGTATCTACTTACGAAAAACCTCGTTTTTATGTTGATGCCATACCAACTGCTGTAGGTAGTAGTTCATCAGCAACTGTTGAAGGAACCACTAAACATACAGAAACACTTACCTTTGGCAAAGTGCTTGTTACAACCTTGGCAGAGGCATTAGATGATTCTGAAACGGCAATAGATGTTACCTCATCAGATGAAATGTATATAGGGCAAACCTTTCAAATTGATAGTGAAAAATTTGAAATAACTGCCATTAATAGTGCCACAAATATATCAGCAGATAGAGGTGAGGCTTCTACATCAGCAGCTGAACACGATGATGCAACACAGATATACGATATATCAGCAAACCCATTAAATTTTGGTATACGAGTTGGAACTACTTTATCCGAACTAGATTCTAATAATGTGCCTACTTCAACGTATGGTTATGCATCTGCTGTAACAGCCACACAAGTAACAGGTACGTGGGATACTGGACAAATATCTACCAGTTCTATTGTTAGGTATTTCATACCAATAAGGGCAGGAGATTACGTACGATATAGGAATGACTTAGTTTCTGAAAATAAAAACTATTTAATAACAAAAGCTATATATACGGAACAAACAGGTATTTCTTATACAGAATATGATATTGTTTCTAAAGAAGATTCCAATGCAGATATACCAGTACAAAAACTTTCGCAAAGTGCTGCAATAATGGATACAATTCAATCAATTACAAATATTCCTACTACCTCAGAAATTCAAGGTGTTAGTACCGACCAAGCTGGAGATACAGTAAATCCTGTTGGTATAAGAACATGGACAGCCCCAGGCTTAGGTAATGCTCAAATGTATAGATTACAAGCAGATACAACTCTGGCAGGGGTTACATATGCAAAAGGCACAATGATTATCCACAACCCTAATTCTACTGGTGCATATACATTGGAGGTAGTAATTGCAAATGATATACTCGGTCACCCCGATGGTGGTACTTCTTTAGGCGACACTATAGGTTCTAATTTTACATTTACTAACACAGAACAAGTTCTTTTCCAATCTGTAAATAATGCTTATGAAGAATACGCTGCTATATCAGCACCATTTAATTATTCTAGTAGTGATGCCACTAGTAGTCCTAGATATGTTTTGTACTTACCAACAACTGCACCAAGTGCTGATAGTTTTCTTCATACAAATTCATCAGGTGTTATGACATTTGTGGCGGCATCAAGTGTTGGTGGAGCATCTTTATCGAATGATGGTAATAATAGAGTTGTAACAGCTACTGGTTCTGGTGGAATAAATGGGGAATCGACTCTTACTTATGATTCTACTACTTTAACATCACACAATGCTGGAGAAGGTGATACACAAGGTGGCTCATATTACCCATCTGCTGTATTTTCAAGTGAAACTACAACTGCTGGTGGTGCTGGTATAGAACTATTTCAAAATTCAAGTTCTCCAGCAGATAATGATAATGTGGGTTATGTAGTTTTTATGGGAGACGCTGATGATGGAGATAAATGTGAGGTTGCTCATATAAGGGCAGTACATCAAGATGTTAGTGCTGGTAGTCGTGATGGGGCTTTGTATTTTAGGACAACTTACAACTCTGGTGGAACAACTGCTAATACTGATGCTTCTCTTACAGCTGCTGGGGTATGGACAGATTCTTCCGATGAAAAATTTAAAATTTATGAAGGTACTGCCCACTCAATCTATGGGGGAACCGATGGTAAAGTTATTACAGATAAAGTAAAGTCATTAAATATTGGTAGATATTATGGAAAAGATACTCCTAGCGATAAAATAGCAACTAGTGAAAAACACATAAGCCCAACTGCACAAGATTTCTATGATTTATTTGGAACTGGAACCGAAAAAACTGGTAAAGGATATACCACAACAAGAGTAATGAAAGACGTGGATGGTAATGTAACAGGTTCAAAAGAAGAATACAACAATGCTGTTTTATCACCTAAAGATATGTCTGGTGTTGCCTTGATGGCTATAAAAGAACTAATAGCCAGAGTTGAAGCATTGGAATCATAACTTATTGCGTAATGAAACACATTCTGTTCTACTATATAAAACAGATAATGAAAGGAACAAACTATGGCACAAGCATTTACTGTTACTATATCAGATGATTTATGGACAAAAGTTCAGGCTAATTTACAAGCTATCGCTACAGATAAAGATGAAGAAGAACTAACTGTAATTAGAATGAATACGTATTTATCCATGGTTGTATCTTCAAGACTGGAAAGTTCGATACAAAAAAAGAAACTGAACGATCTTAAAGCAACATTTTAATGGGAATGTTTCTGTCCACCAAGTGGACAAGAAAACGAAGAAGAAAAGATATCCTTCTCTATAAAGAATTACATCCATTGGCGACATTAAATGAAATAGGTGAGTATTTCGGAACCACTAGGCAATATATTTCCCAATTTTTAAGGTCAAATAATATAATACAAGGACCAACAAAAAGAAGAAAAAATTCAAAACCTATTCGATATTGTCCAGTTTGCAAAAACCCTACTCCCAAATCTAAGAATTTATATAATCCCATTGTGTGTGCTAAATGTAGATTTTTACATTATAATATAAAAGTTAATTGTGCTTTTTGCCATGTTCCATTTTGGAAAAAGAAAAAGGACATTAGATATTTATATAAAACTAACTACAAACTAATTTATTGTAGTAGAAAATGTTATTACAAAGGAAGGGCTGACGGATTAGGAAGTACCCATAAGGTTTCAGATTATATATTTTAAAGGATTACAATGATTATAGATGATGATTTAATACTACAATGGGAGCCAAAAATTCAAAGAATGATATCCAACATGTATCGACAAAACCAATACTTAAAGCACATGGAAAAAGATGATCTAGCACAGGAACTCAGAATCTGTATAATCAAAGCAGCCAAAGCCTTTGATGATACAAAAGGAACTATTTTCCATACCTATTTACATACAGCGATGGTTAACACGATTAGAACCTTGATAAGTAAGACTGGTAAAATTCCTATAGGTAGAAGTATGGATTTTAATATTTGGGATGATGGTGCTAATTATGCTCCCTATGGAACATTTTTAGTGGATAAGGAAATACTCAAAAAAAATCAAGAAAATAATTCCACTATGCTTGAAGTTGAATTGGAAGAATTAATAAATTCTAAAGATTTATCTTATGCTGAAAAGTCATTCATAGACTTAAAAATTGAGGGTTTGACAATGGATGAAATTAGCGAGGATTTAGGAGAAAGTTCTTATAAAATTAGGGATAATTTAAAAATCAAATTTTCTAATATAAAAAATGATTTACAGGTCTGATTTTGAGAAGAAAAAGTATAAGAAACAAATTATTAAAGGTTTCTAATAATGTTACAGATGATTATTATATAATTATAAGTGTTAATAAAAAAAACTCCGAAATACAAATAGTTGGAGAAGGTCTTAGTTTAGACACAGCCAGAAAAAAAGTTGACAATTATATATCAGATAATGTAAAGTTGTATATTCAAGATAAAAACAGTAATAGAATAGTTTATACAAGGTAGCAAATTGTCAACAAAACCTAATGAAGATCGAAGATAT
>TARA_R110000824_G_scaffold58774_2_pt1 | contig 11339 bp, 14 predicted proteins | sample TARA_R110000824 | Tara Oceans TARA_R110000824 (sample SAMEA4397747) | marine metagenome | biome: Polar Biome; feature: [MES] marine water layer (ENVO:01000295) within the mesopelagic zone...; material: water (ENVO:00002006), including particulate matter (ENVO:01000060) such as...... | reverse complement strand
TAAGATAACAGGTAGAGATCCTGCGAAATAAAAAAATCACAATGGTTCCCTGGAAACAGGTGGAGCGCAACAGGTTGATAAGCGCAGGGATAATCAACTACCTTTTCTAATTTGTGATAGTAAATTAGACAAACCTGTGAATGACTTGACTTTGAAGATATTTCGGACGCGGGTTCGACTCCCGCCGTCTCCACCACCTATAAAGGAAGAAAAACATTAAAATATGATGATTAGTTTGAAAATTTGTGACTTGTGCGACACATGTGTTTATGACGGTGAATACAAGTTAATCGAGGGCGATATTATATGTTTTATGTGTGAAGAAGAGGCGGAAGAAATGGATGAAAAAAAAGAGAACTAATTATTGTATGGAGACATGTAGATGTTCGAAAGTTTTTTAATTATAGGCGCCTTGACCCTTTGCATGATCAGTATCACGATATTAGCAGCATATTTTGTTGAATTCATTCATTTTGTGAGAGATAACAAAAGAAAAGAACAAAAAATTCATGGATTAAATGAAACAGTCAATAAAATCTTACGATATGAGAAAGTGAATTTAAGTCCCACTATAATTGATGATGATATTATAGAATATAAGTCCCGCCGGGACAAAGATTATTATAAATCCGATGTTTACTTTGAAGAACTGTGCTCCCGCGAGTTAATCCATATAGATGATGTAAAAATGTGGCATAAAATTAATAAAAAGAATTAAAATGAAAATATGCAATTTTAAAGAATTATCGAGGATAGTGTTTTACCTGTGCGCTACGGCTGTTTGTATGTTCACAATAAATTCATGCCAGTTAAAAGAAGAGGTGATAGTGCAGTGTAAAACGGCATGTAACAGTTTCGGAAATAGATTGCTAGAAGTTAGTTCAACAACTTGTGAATGCGGTCCCATAGATTTACAGGAGGATGAGTCACTGTGGATCAGATAAACACATTGGTTTTATTTGATGTCGACGGGACGCTAACCGAGGCCCGGGCACCAATATCGATGCCAGTTATAATAGCTTTGAGAGAATTGTGCCATCATGCAGAAATTGGATTTTTAACCGGAAGCACAATAGAATATATCAAAGAACAATTATGGCCTGCCCTGAACGACTCGTTCATTAGAAAAAACTGTCATCTACTGCCCTGCAATGGGACAGAATATCTTATTCCCATAGGAGGAGAAACTTTGGTTGATTTTCAGTATATTCACACTGCCTCTTTCAAAGAGGAGATCGGAGACAATAATTTCCGGAAATTAATGAAGATTTTGTGTATGTTGCAATCCGAATTGCTACAAGAAGAATTCATAATTCCGCTAACTGGCAATTTTATCCAAAATAGGAACTCAATGATTAATTGGTGCCCCATCGGACGTAATGCTCAGCCAGAACAGCGAAAAGAATTTGGCGCCACCGATAAGCTTTATAATATCCGAGAGAGATATATTAACAAACTAACAGATTTATTACGTAAAGAAGATATTGATGTAGCAGCAAAACTGGGGGGCAACACATCTTTTGATATTTATCCTCCCGGTTGGGATAAAACCTATGCATTACGGCATTTTGATAATGATAAATGGGATTTTTGGTTTGTGGGTGATCGATGTGGAATTAATGGCAATGATTACGAAATTTTCAACCATCTTAAAAATAAAGAACGTAGTTTTGAAACTGGAAGTCCCGAAGAGACTGTAGAAATTATTGATTTATATATTTTAGAACAATTACAATATAGGAGATAAAATATGACCGTACACAATGATATGTTCGGAGAGAATAGTCAAGGGGTGACAGTAATGGTGTCAGGCGGCTTTGACCCGGTACATGCCGGACATATTCGAATGATTCGGGCGGCCGCCAAATACGGCGGTGTTATCATCATCGCTAATTCAGATGATTGGCTTTGGCGAAAAAAAGGCTTTGTATTCATGGAATATGCCCGCCGCGTAGAAATTTTAAACGCGATTAAGGGAGTTATTCTCGTAGATTCTGTCGATGATACAGATGACACGGTGTGTGAAGCCATTAAGCGCCTGCAGCCAACATATTTTGCTAATGGAGGTGATCGCGGAAGATCGAATACTCCTGAACAAGATGTGTGTGAAGAATTGGGCGTAGAATTGTTATGGGGAATCGGCGGTGAAGAAAAACTACAAAGCTCATCGGACCTTGTGACCCGTCGTGATTTCGTAGTCCCACCGGTGAGATCTAAAACATCACACTCAGAAAAATAATATAAAGTATTTTGTAGCGTGTATTTAAAATATGAAGGCATTAAAGCTGGACGCGTCCTTCCGACCAATAGAGGTAATAGAGGCGGTGGAAGCATTGGTATTGTGTATTGTGGGAAAGGCTCGCGCGGTAGAAAGTTACACAGAAGAAATAAGATCCCCGTCAACGACCTTTTATCTTCCAGCTGTTATTGTTTTAAAACGATATGTGAAATATAAATTCTCTAACTTAACACTAAAACCAAATAGAGTAAACGTACTGTGGAGAGATAAAATGCAGTGCCAATATTGCACTAAATATTTTAAATCCGAAGAGCTTACTTTAGATCACGTAATACCAAAAAGTAGGGGTGGAACGAACAAATGGGAAAATTTAGTAACAGCTTGCAAAAAGTGCAACCAAAAAAAAGGATCAAAACTTCCTCGCGAATCTGGAATGGAACCAATCTTTCAACCGGAACGTCCACAAAATAATAGATTGGGCCGGCTAAAAGAAAGCCAAATTAGTGACATGTGGAAAGAATATTTGTGGGATTTTAGATAAGAGAATATATTTATAGGTGATATGATGAATTCCATATGGAAGCTATTTTTTAATAAAAAGGAGAAACAAATGGCAACAACAGACAATAAAACGACAGCAGAACTCAAGAAGACACTGGCAAAACAAGATAAGACTATATCGGCTGTTTTAAATCGTATAAGCGCTTTAAGCGACGAAATTAGCTCTATTAAAAATGAACTTAAAAGGTTTAAGGGTGACGTCGCAGGAGATGTCAAGTATCTTACAGACAGGGTAGATGGCTAAAATTAGAGAATTTTTAAAATTCTCATTGGTATGGTATAGTCAGCAGTTTGCAATTCCATTTTGGATTATTGGACATATCCACTTGCACCTGAATGATTATCATGCTATAATAGAACTATCAAGCTCAGCCATTATGCATATAATGGTTGGGTTTGGTTTTTGGCTCGATTGGAAAAATTATATAAAAGGAGATTAAATGACTATTACCAACAAATTACAAACTTTGAACCTTGAGGATGACACTTTTGTTACCCTTACCTACACCGACGGCGTTGAGGTGTTTGTACATAATGATACGGCGATTGAAACTGCTATATCCGAAACCGATGTTATTTCACAATTTAGTGATCTAATTTCAATACCCGGCATTAATGCCACAGATTCATACGGAACCAATATTATGAATGAACTTCGAGATAATGGGCTGCTAGATGGCTACCCGCGAGATTTTACGTTTGCTGAATATCTTACTGATGCATTGAGTGAAAACTTCTATGAGCAAACGTTCATTGAGAGCACGGTAGAACAGTATGATTATAAGCGCGGCCACTGTACCTTGGGTGCCACAATTAATATTTTGGTCCAAGACTTTATCGCGGCTAATCCACATACGGACAATTGGACTGCTACGGTGCCCACGAGTAACGGCATGCTGACGTTGAATTGAGAATTCCCGCTGTATCGTCGGGAAATAATAACGGTAGGGGGCTGCCCGACCCAAACGTAGGCAGAGGTTTCCGGTCATCCTAGTCCATGGCAAAAAACCGGACATTTTAACTTTGGGGAGTGGCGGAACTGGCAGACGCGCCGCCCTGTCTCGGCGGTATTGTATTTTATACAATTTGGAGGTTCGAATCCTTCCTCTCCAGAATGCCACTTTAGCTCAGTTGGATAGAGCAACGGTTTTGTAAATCGTAGGTCGTCAGTTCGACTCTGACAAGTGGCCCCATCACATATGCGAGAGTAGCTCAGCTGGTAGAGCATCACGTTGCCAACGTGAATGTCGCGGGTTCGAATCCCGTCTCCCGCTCCATTCATGGGAATTAGCTCAGTTGAGAAAGCACCTGCCTTACACGCAGAAGAATAACAGTTCAAATCTCTTAACCTCCACCATATCATTGGACCACATGTATAAAAAGGGCGATACAGTATTAATTAAATCAATAGCCGGTGATTGTATTCCGTCTGTACATGCTGTGTTAATTAAGAAGATTGAAAGCCAGGATGGGTGGATTGGCTGGGAATGTAAACTCATTAATGAAAAAGAAATAAAGATGCTTCGGAAAGAGTGGTCGATACCATACAAATATCCAAAAGATGTAGACACATTCACATATGAAGATGATATAATTAAGAAAGTAACTCGACAAAGAAAGACGAAATCACGGCCGAAACCTGTGAAGAAGACTATATAGAAGTAACAAAACAAACGGTTTATGATGCCTTTGAAAAAGAATTATCTACTAGATACTAGCGTCTGCTTAACCGACGCGGACTCAATACTAAAATTTGCGAATCACGATGTTTTCCTGCCTCTTAAGGTATTAGAGGAGATTGACAAACACAAGAAACGTCAAGATTCCGTGGGTGTTAATGCCCGAAAGATTATTCGAGCGTTAGACGGACTTAGAGCAAAAGGCAGCCTTGAAAAGGGAGTAAGAATCGGAAAGGGGAAGGGAATTCTCAAAGTGATATCTTATGAGCCGCTTAAAGAAGTAGTATTTCCTCCAGATTTGGACCTCCGGGTACCCGATCACGCCATTATAGCCACCGGAAAAGTGGTACAGATGGAGAATCCGAAAAGAAAAACCATCGTGGTAAGCCGCGATATTAATATGCGAGTCATTTGTGATTCGATTGGGATTTTGGCAGAAGATTATACATCCGAGCGCGCGGTAACATCTTCAGAAGAGTTGTTTCAGGGGTTTTCTGAGGTTTTAGTGGATGACCAATTTATTGATCGATTTTATGAGGAAGAAGAATTATATATTGGTGTCGATGAGACTAAAGAAACATGGTATCCAAATCAATATCTTCTTTTGATTTCGAATTCAAATCCTAAGAAATCTTGTATTGCTCGGTTCATCAATCATCATTCGCCCTTGAAGCGCATGATTTACGATAGAATTGCTGATTGGAAGATTAATTCTAGAAATAAAGAACAAGCATTCGCAATTGACATGTTAATGGATCCAAATATTAAGTTGATTTCCTTGGTGGGTCGCGCAGGGTCAGGAAAGACTTTATGTGCTATCGCGGCCGGACTACAACAAACAATTGGACTGCATGGTGAAACAAATCACTATTCGCGCCTGATTGTATCCAGACCTGTACAACCCATGGGTCGTGACATAGGCTTCCTGCCCGGTACAATGGAAGAAAAAATGTTACCCTGGCTCATGCCTATCCAAGATAATTTGAAGTTCCTCATGGGCGATAGGACGTCTTTAGAAATGTATATCGAGAAGGGAAAGATTGAGATTGAAGCACTCACCTACATTCGAGGGCGCTCTATCTCAAATGCCTTTATTGTAATTGATGAGGCTCAGAACTTGACAAAGCATGAAATTAAGACTATAATAACAAGAATAGGTGAGAATACTAAGATTGTGTTAACTGGTGATGTTGAACAAATTGATAATGTTTATGTAAATGAAACATCAAACGGTTTAGCTCATGCGGTTGAGAATTTTAAATCGCACACTATTTCCGGACACGTCACCTTTAAGAAGGGAGAACGCTCCGAGTTAGCCACGTTGGCATCCAAAGTATTATAAGATTAAACAATCACTTATTTTGTGTTATATTAAATAAAGGAGAGCTTATTATGATTAAAGAAGAAAAGGTAATTACTGAAGAGGAAGTTCACACCAACCCGGCTCTAGCCATGGTAGTTGAGCCAGACTCGAAACTGAAGAAATATCTAGTCGAATACGTTGGAACAAGACTAAATAATGAAGAAGTAACAGTTAATATGGTCGCTGAAGTTCTGGCCTCTGAATTTCCAGAATTTATGTTTGCTTTTGCGGAAGAGAATTTTTTGAGAGGATACCAATTGGGGCTACAAGATGCTACATTACTTACGAGAGAGACACCGGGCGAAAGTAGCTGAGGTGCAAGACTTCTATACGTCTACAGGACTACAAGTATACATAAAAGATAAGTTGCCTGTAGAAGTAGATGCAGAATCGGTGATTGCTAAGGTAGAAGGGATCATTCCAGAGCATCTACTTTCAGAAGTAGAAATGGTCATTATTGGATGGTTTAAAGAATTTGAAGAGCGTAATTTAAATGCTTTTTATAGCGATGGGTGTTTGCATATCTCTAACGAACAAGATAGTGAACAGGACATGATTGATGATGTGGTGCATGAAATAGCCCACTCGTTGGAAGAACCACATGGATATGAAATCTATGGTGATAAAAACTTAGAAAAGGAATTTATTAACAAAAGGATTTTATTGAGAGACATATTGTGGGCCCACGGTTTTAAATCACCCGGCGCCTTCTTTACCAATACCGAATACGATATCGAGTTTGACGACTTTCTTTTGAACAAGGTCGGCTACGATAAGTTAGCTCTTCTGATACAAGGACTATTTGTAAGTCCATATGCCGCCACATCGCTAAGAGAGTATTTTGCTACCGGGTTCACAGAATTTTATATGGACTCTGATCACGCCGCCCTAAAACACGTGTCCCCAACCCTGTATAGCAAACTCCTTAAATTAAATAGAAAAAAAAATACTTGACAACTGACACACATGCAGTTATAATAGAGACTACAAGTAGGAGTTTACATTGTCACATATATCATACTCAGAACTAAAAGACTGGGTTTTTTGTGCTTTTTACCATAAATTAACGAGAATTGATAAGATAGAGGGTTTTAAGGGAAATGCTTACACAGCCTTTGGGACTGCACTACACAGTGTTTGTGAAAAGAAGCTTTTGAACGAGGAGGTAAATGATGATTACTTTCTTGAAGAATTTGAAAAGTGTATTGAAAAATTAGACGATGATGTCAAGGTAGACGAAAAATTAGTAGAAGATATGCGCGGACAGGGGAAACAAATAATTCCCGAAATCCAAGATGCTTTAGATGAATATTTTGAAGACTACGAGGTGTTGGCGGTAGAAATGCCTCTTTACGAACCAATTGAAGGACATGATGAATACATGTTTAAGGGTTATATCGACGCAATTGTAAAAACACCGGATGATAAAGTACATATATTTGACTGGAAAACGTGTTCGTGGGGCTGGGACGCCAAAAGGCGCAATGATAAGATAACAACATATCAGTTAACGCTGTATAAACACTTCTTTGCCCAGAAGATGAACGTAGATCCAAAACATATAGAAACGCACTTCGCGCTACTTAAGAGAACAGCTAAGAAAAACCGTGTAGAATTTTTTAGAGTGACCAGTGGGCCAAGAAAAACAGAGAATGCCCTTAAATCATTAAACACTGCTCTATACAATATTCAGAAAAAGCGTTATATTAAAAACAGGCTATCATGTACTGGTGGCTATGGTTGTAAATTTTACAACACCGAACATTGTCCATAAACAATTTAGAGGTATAAATGAACAAAACAAAGGTCCTGATTATATCAGATCACCCGTTATCCCCGTCTGGAGTGGGTACCCAGACTAAATATATGATTGAGGCGTTGCTTAAGACCGGCCGCTATCAGTTTGTATGTTTGGGTGGCGCTATGAAGCACCATTCCTATCAACCGCAGAAAGTAGAGCCTTGGGGCGAGGAATGGAGGATTTTTCCAGTAGATGGTTATGGTAATCATGAGATTATTAGATCAATTATGCAAAAAGAAAAACCTGATATCCTGTGGTTTATGACAGATCCAAGGTTTTACGGCTGGCTATGGGAAATTGAAAATGAGGTCCGCGCAAATCTTCCCATGGTATATTACCATGTGTGGGATAACTTCCCGGCGCCACACTTTAATGCAAAATTTTATCGCTCAAATGATGAAGTCGCCTGCATATCCAAGGTGACACATCAGATTTTGAAAGAAGTAGCGCCAGAAGTAAATTCTTGCTATCTGCCCCACGCGGTCAATTCAAACATATTCCATAAATATAAGACGAAAGATAAGATAGAACTTGTTAAAGACCTTCGTAAAAAGATTTGCGTCGAAAGTACAATAAACCATAAGAACATGAATAAGACTATTTTCTTTTGGAACAATAGAAATGCTCGCCGCAAACAGAGTGGCACTCTTATTTGGTGGTTTAAGGAATTTTTGGATGAAGTGGGACATGATAGGGCATCTTTGATAATGCATACGGATCCTCGTGATCAACATGGGCAGGACCTTCCGCACCTCATCGAGCACTTAGACTTACAGGATGGACAAGTTATGCTGTCTACCAATAAGGTACCTCCCGAGGACTTAGCCAACATTTATAACGCAGCAGACTGGACTCTTAACATATCTGATGCCGAAGGCTTCGGGCTATCTACATTAGAGTCTTTATCTTGTGGTACCCCGATTATTGTGAATCTGACCGGCGGACTTCAAGAGCAGGTAACTGATGGAGACCAGTGGTTCGGGTACGGCATCGAGCCGGCCTCTAAAACAATTATTGGCTCGCTGTCGGTTCCTTACATATATGAAGATAGAATATCACAAAAAGACTTTAACGCTGTCTTAAAGAGAGCACTGAAGACCAGCAAGAAGGCATATAAGAAGTTTTCAATTGGGGGAATTAATCATGTTAAGACCAATTACAATTTTGAACAATATGAGTCCCGTTGGATAGAATTGATGGATAAAATTGTAAAAACACACGGTTCGTGGGATACACGAAAGGAATATAAAAAGTGGCACTTATTGGAGGTGGCCTGATGAAAAAGAAAGTATTGTTAAAGGGTCCACTTCTGACTCGTAGTGGCTATGGAGAACAATCGAGATTTGCCCTGAGGTCTCTGCGTACGCGCCCGGACTTATTTGATATCTTTATCCAACCATTACAGTGGGGACACACGTCGTGGATATCTGAAGCATCAGAGGAGAGGGCTTGGATCGATCATACTATTGAAAAGACAATTGGATATATGCAGCAAGGTGGACAATTTGATATGTCTGTTCAAGTTACTATTCCCAATGAGTGGGAAAAGCTCGCTCCGGTCAATATTGGATATACAGCCGGCATTGAAACTACAAAGGTGGCACCGATCTGGCTCCAAAAAGCCAATGAAGTGGTGGACAGAATAGTGGTTGTGTCGAGCCATTCCAAGAATGTTTATGAGAACACAGTTGCAGAAGCTTCTATGTCTGACTCACAAGAAAAATTTGACTATCGGTTAGAGAAACCTATTAGCGCGGTTAACTACCCAGTTAAAGTGTATGATAATTTGGAAGAAATAGAATTAGACGTAAAAACAGATTTCAACTTTTTAGCCGTTGCCCAGTTTGGTCCACGAAAGAATTTACCCAATACACTCAAATGGTTCTTGGAGGAATTTCAAGAAGAGGAAAGTGTTGGTATTATTCTAAAATCAAACATTGCAAAGAATTGTTTTATGGACCGCGAAAAGCTCCTTGAGGATCTGAAGCAGTTTACTGCATCAGTACCAGACCACAAGTGTAAGGTATACCTGTTACACGGGGATATGACTGATGCCGAAATTCATTCGCTTTATCGTAACAAAAAGGTTTCTGCCTTCTTGGCTTTGCCCCATGGTGAGGGATTCGGTCTGCCGATTTTTGAAGCAGCGTATAGCGGGCTGCCTGTTGTGGCCACTGGTTGGTCCGGACAATTAGACTTTTTGGTGGATGAAAACCGCAAAGAGCATTTCTATAACGTATCTTATGATCTACAGCCGGTTCAAGATCAAGTAGTGTGGGCTGACGTGCTGATTAAAGAATCAATGTGGGCCTACGCAAGAGAGCAATCAGCAAAGGAAAAGATGAGACTCTGTTACAATGATATCACTCAAGAAGTCCCAGATTCGGTGGCAGCCCGGAGTTGTGAATACGCCACAGAATTAGCTGAAAGATTTTCAGAAGATAAGCTGTATGCACAGTTTGTTGAGGCCCTCATCCCCGCCGAGGAACTAAAACAATTAGATGATGAAATTGAAGGATTATTGAGCGATCTGCTATGAAAAAAGTTGTTTTTATATCTGACATGTTTATGGAACAATATCGTGGAGGCGCTGAACTAACAACTGAGGCTCTTATCTACGGTGGTTATACAAGGCAGTATGAGATAGCGAAGGCTCTTTCATCCCAGGTGACAATTCCACTAATGGAGGAAGCCAAAGATGCTCACTATGTGGTATGTAATTTTGCCGGCCTTGATAATAAAGTTAAACTCTATATGTGTAAGAACATAAATTATTCAATTATTGAATATGATTATAAATTTTGTGAATATCGGTCTATGAAAAAGCATGAGTCCGTTACCGGCAGTCCATGCGATTGCGTTGAACAAATGTCCGGAAAACTCAATAGTGCATTTTATGGCTATGCATCAAAAGTATGGTTTATGAGCACAGGACAGAAGGATATTTTCCTTTCGAAAATACCAGTGCTAAAAGAAGAGCGATGTGAGGTGCTAAGTTCAGTCTTCGCCCCCGGCGACCTTCGATTTATGAATTCTATCAAAGATAATGAAAAGAATGACAAGTACTTGATTCTAGGCTCACAATCGTGGATTAAGGGTACAAAAGAATGTGCTGAGTATGCCGAGGAAGCCAACTTGGAGTTTGAGATTATACAAGATCTCCCCTACCATGAGCTTCTAATTAAGATGTCGACATCGAAGGGACTCATTTTCCTTCCTTTGGGGTATGATACATGCCCTCGATTTGTAATTGAAGCTAAATTGTTGGGATGTGATGTGATCATCAATGAGCATGTACAACATGCCAATGAATCATGGTTTAATAATCAAGATAGTTGCTATAAATATTTGGGTGATCGCCCTTCTGTTTTTTGGAGTCATTATGAACAATAGCGAAACTTTAGTATTGATGGGAAATGGTCCATCGCTAAAAGACTTGGATTTTGATAAGTTATCGGGCTTCGACACATTTGGACTTAACTCAGCGTACCGAGCCTACCAACGGATGGATTGGTGGCCCACGTATCATGGATGTTATGATTATCGAGTGACCGAATGTCACCGTGAAAGTTTCGAGGGACTCATAAAAGACAGTCCGATTGAAAAGTTTTTTTACATCATCAATATTAGCGATTCTGAGAAATTGCAATATGTGAATATGCAGCAATTTGGAACCACCAACAAATGGAACCACAA
>TARA_R110000824_G_scaffold12226_8_pt1 | contig 11340 bp, 15 predicted proteins | sample TARA_R110000824 | Tara Oceans TARA_R110000824 (sample SAMEA4397747) | marine metagenome | biome: Polar Biome; feature: [MES] marine water layer (ENVO:01000295) within the mesopelagic zone...; material: water (ENVO:00002006), including particulate matter (ENVO:01000060) such as...... | reverse complement strand
GTATCTAAAAAAATAGACCTAAATCAAGATGCGTGGATTATTGGAAGCGAACATGTAAAATCAAAAATAAGCCTTCATCCTAAGCTTATTGACCAATTAACGGATAACGGCTTTAGCATGGATAGCAGAATTCTATTGAAGGTAATGAGGAATCCATATAACCAATACGCAAGCGTACTTAACTGGCGTTATAACAAAATTCTAGGGCGGGTTAAGACGTTCAGAGACACTTGGATCGCTATGGCAAAGGCAAATGAAGTAAACTATGGCATAGCTCCGAGATTAGTTAAGTTTGATGATTGGTTTTCAGACATTAATTATAGAAAAGACTTATCTAAATATATTGGAGCAGAATTCACAGACAAGAGATTAAATACGGTAATGAAGATTGGGCATAATAGAAGTTGGGGCAGTAGCTTTGATGGGATGAAGCAAAATGGCAAAGCTCAAAAAATGAATATTGATAAAAGATGGAAAGATCGATTTGATGATCCGCGTTTTCAAGAGGTTTGGAATGACAAAGAGTTAGAAGAAACGGCCAACGAAATAGGATTTTATAAACCAGAATGAAAAGAGCATTTATAAGAGGATTGTGGGGAAACATTTGGCATGACCCCAAAGAGACAACAGACAGAGGGCTAAAAATAGCTAAAGATATTAATCGAGTAACTAACTCTAAGTTCCAAGCTGATTTTGTAACCTATGTCTTTGGTAAGGATAACGAAATAGCTTTAAAAAATGAATTCGGCCTAAAAACTAAGCTGGTTGATAGAAGCCCAATTGTTTGGGACATGACGGATGAACTATATAGGCACAAGTTAGAAATTTTAAAAATAGCAATGCAAGACTATGATGAAATAGTTTATTTAGATTGGGACTGCATTTTAGTTAAGCCTCTTCTTGCTGATTTTTGGGAAAGATTAAATAAGAAAGATAGTTTTCAGGGGAACTTGTTTCAGTATAGAACTAAAAAATGTTTGTGGAGAGACGACGATTTAAGAAAAGTAGTCAATGGTGGTTTCCTATACATGCGAGACAAAACAATACCAGATAAAATGATTCATAATTGGGATGGATTAAGGCAATGGGCTTTAGATATTCAATCAGCCAGAAGGGAACAAGGGAAAGAATTGAGACTTAGAGAGAGAAGCCTAATGTTTGATGATGAACCGTCAATTACTAAGTATGTAGACGATGCTATGGATGGCTGGAAAGGTGTTGATGAATTTTGGGATAGATTTGAGGCAGATGTTTGTAGGCTTAAGAAAAAATCGGCTTACTCAATAGACAATAAGGAAGCATTAAAGAATAATTGCTTTGTGCATATGTTATGAAGAGAGGATTTGTAAGAACGCTTTGGGGCGAATATAGAGAAGAAAAATCTTTCTTAAGAAGAAGAAAGATGGATTTAGATATCAAGTGGGCGCAAACTAACCCCCTTGATGTTGAGTATGTAACATTCACGTTTGGAGAAGATAACCATAAAGCCCTAAACGATAAGGGGATTAAAAACACGCTAGTTGATAAGCGTCCTGTAGTATGGGATATGGATAAGCAACAGTTTCGGCACAAGATAGAAGCGTTTAAATTAGGAATGGAAGTCTTTGACGAAATGGTTTTTTTAGATTGGGATTGTCAGCCATTCAGAAGCGTCCCTGAAAACTTTTGGGAAGTCTTAGGTAGAAAAGAAAGTCTGCAAGCTATTCTTAGAATGTATAAACGCAGAAAAGCAACTTGGAGAAGATCAGACCAAAGAAAAATCCCTTGCGCAAGCTTTGTTTATATTAATGATAAAAACGTCCCTAAAAAATTAATAGAGAAATGGGAAGAGTTAAATAAGCCATGGTCTGAAGAAGTGGTTATGTGTAGATACATGGAAGACGTTATGGGAGGATGGAAAGGGGTTGATGAATATTGGGAACGATTTGAGCCAGACTTTTTTGTGCTAGAAGAAGGATTTGTTTATCCAAAAGAATTACTCGCTACGAAAGAACACTGCTTTAGGCATTTTAACGAGCAATCTGTAAGACGAAATTTGTTAGAACATAAAAGGAAAAAATGAAGAGAGGTTTCATAAGAGCGTTATGGGGAGTCTTTGATGATTCTCATAGAGTAACTAATAGAAGGTTTCGTGTTAGCAGAAATATTCAAGAGGTTTTAAAGAATAAGCATAAGGTTCCTTTTGAAACTTTTGTTTTTGGAGAAAAGAACTTTGATGAATTAAAATCTTCAGGGATTGACGCGACATTGTTGGATAAGGAGCCTTTTCGGTTTGATTTAATAAAGCACCAGTATCGCAATAAGATAGAGATACTTTCTGAAGCAATGGAAAAATATGACGAAATAGTTTATTTAGATTGGGATGTATCGCAGAGGCGAGAATTGCCTGAAGACTTTTGGGACAAATGTGGGGAGAGAGCCCCAATTCAGGCATGCCTGCAACAATATCATCGCAGAAAATGCACATGGAGAAAGCAAGATATCAGAAAAGTCCCTAATGGCGGCTTTCTATACATAAGGGATAAAAAGCTAGTAGAAAGAGCCAAATATTGGTGGGGAAAGCATCAGCAAGATAATGATGAAATAGCTTGGTCAAGAGTTATAGATGAATTAATGGAAGGATGGAATGGGCCTGAAGATTTTTGGGACAATTATGAAACAATGTATTGTAATTTGTATGGGCATTATGGACATCCCGTCGATAAAATTAAGCAAAAAGAATTTGTTTTTAGGCATTTTCAGGGAGGAACATGAAGTTATCAATTTGCACATCTAATAGAGATAGACTAGATTTGAATTCGTCATCTACTATGTTGTTTTTTAAATCATTAGAAAAACAATCTTTTCAAGATTTTGAGTTGGTTATTGCCGATGGAGGCAGTAAAAACATAAAAGATCTAAAAAAAATGCAATTACCTTTTCCATTTAAAGTTGTTTCAGTTATAATAGGTGAGAAGTTTGAAAGAGCGAAGCTAAACAACGTAGCCGTTAGAAACTCAACTGGCGATTATGCGATGACAACAGATGTTGATATGTTTTTTGGACCTAACTTTTTTGAAACAGTCATAAACAGACTAGAGGAACGCCCAAACGCTTTTATTGAGTCTAGAACCTTGTATTGGAAACCAGTTGTAGCAAAGAGAGTATATAAAGGAGAGTTAAACCCTTTTGAAGATCTAGAGGCATGTAAGTTAGGCAGAATTAAAAAGAGAACAACTGCTGGTGGATGCCAATGTCAATCTAAAGAGAATTGGGAGAAAATAAAAGGATTCGATGAAGCGATGGTTCAATGGGGATCAGAAGATTCAGACCTATTAATCAGAGTTTCACATCTTTTTCCTGTTATTTGGTTAGGTGAGAGCAGGGAAGAAATACAACTTTTTCATCAACCTCATGCTAAAACACAAAGTCAAGTAAAAGAAGATTTGCATCATCAAGAAAAGAACAAGAAAATATTAAACTTAAGTAAAAAAGACCCTAGTCGAAAAGTTAATCTAGATGGGTGGGGCGGCATTTATGACGCTTAGCTTTATTGAAATTAATAGACTTAGTTTTTTGAGCTTTTCATGATTAATATGTTGAAATTGATGACAATTTCAACATAAAACAGAAAGTAATTACTACGGGAGGTATATATGAATGATAAAATTGTAGGCGAAGTAGATGTAGCAGATTTTAAATATTTTGTTGCAAATGAAATCTTAGTTGCTGGAGTCCTTGAAGAAGACGAAGAAAAAGCCAACTTTATTGTAATTAAGTCTAAGACTAATAACTATCCTATGGGCGCTCAAGGAGCCATTATGAGAGAAGCCATGAATGAAGAAGTTGAAAACAAAACGAGCGTTTTGTTATATTCTTATGAAGAAGCATTGACTTTTGATATGGATGAGCATTTCGCAAATATGGGCGGTAAATAATGGAAATATATCGAGTAGCAAAAGACGAGGGAAAAGATTTAAAAAAGAAAATGGAAGCATGGTATATTAAGAGGACTAAAAATCACGTAAGTCTAGTTCAAAAGTATTGTAAGATAGCTGCCAAAGAATTTGAAGAATTTGAAGAACTGCTAGAGAGATTAACGGTTCATGATGATAGCAAGTTCGAAGAACCAGAAATGTCGCCTTATGTTTTTATAACTTGGAAGTATAAATGCCAAGATGATGATAGCTTAACCTTTGAAGACTGTAATCCCCCAGAAGATATTGATGATTTAATGCATGAAGCTACATCTCACCATATAACAACCAATAGTCATCATCCAGAATTTCACGCTCCCAACTTCTCATTAAACAAAGAAGATAGAGATGCTGTTCCAGATAAAATGGTAGATGCAACCTCAATGCCAAGACTAGATGTTGCGGAAATGGTTTGCGATTGGTGTTCTGTTTCAGAAGAAAGAGGCAATACCCCTAAGTCATGGGCAGACATGAACGTCAATAAGCGTTGGAAGTTTACAAAAGAACAAGAAGACCTTATATACGAGATAATAGACACTATTTGGGAGTAAGCATGGAATACCATAACCAAGACCTTGTAGATTATGTAGATCAAGTTGCTAACCAGATATTGGCAGGCAAAGCTAATGATAAGTATCGCGATCATTTTTTTCCAGAATTGATTAACGCAATGAATTTAAATATAGGAGTAGAGGTTGGCGTAGATACGGGTAAGTTTACCGAACATCTATTGGCTAAAACTAATATGAACATGGTTTATGGCATTGATCCGTGGATAGATAACTTTGGTTCTGATTTTAGGCCTGAGTATTTTGATGTTAATGGAAATGCTAGATATAACGAAGCTGCAACAAGATTATTAAACTATATTCCTGAGAGATGTACGCTAGTTCAGGGCTTTAGTGTAGAAGCGGCCCAAACGTTTGAAGACAACAGCATAGATTTTTGCTATATAGATGGTGATCATAGTTTAGAGGGGATATTTAACGACCTTTATACTTGGATTCATAAAGTTCGAACAGGAGGGATTATATCTGGTCATGATTATAAAGACGGCCCTAATTCTGGTATGCCAGATTTTGCGGGGAATCAATTAGACTATAAAATAAAAACAGTTGTCGATAATTTTTGTCAGCAGTATGGATTCAAGTTGAACACTGTTGGAGGTCGTATACTCAACTGGTGGTTTGTGAAAAATGCATGAAAATCTGGAAGATGTATACGTGTCTAAGAAATATTCAAATAAAGGGCTTTTGTTGGGAATAGATTTAATTCCATATGATACCCTTGACAAGGCATCTGTTTTAGCTAAGGAAGCTATCCAGAAAGAAGAAGACAAAAATATATTCAATGCAATCTGGATAGCGTCCTTAGAATGGGAGAAAAAGAAATTCACATTTCCAATAGAGATAATAAAAAAATGAAATTAGAAATATGTATACATTGCTATAATTACCAAAAACGCTTATGTTGGATGTTAAGCTCCATATTAAACCAAAAAGGCGATATCCCTGATATTGTTGTCAGTTTATCATATGTTCCCGGAAATGGCAATCCAGCAAGTGAAGATGTTATAGATTTTTTTGAAGATAAAGGACTAAACATAATCAGGGTTCCATTAAAAGAGGAAGACGGAAAAAACAGAGCCATACCTAGAAATATTAGAGCAGGGGAAACTGACGCTGATTGGATTTTATTTGCTGATTCAGACATGGTTTATTGCCCAGAGTTTTTTGCAGACATTAAAAAGCAACTAGAAACAGACAAATTTAAAAAAGAAACTAAAGTTATAGGAGCCGACAGGCATTCTCTAGATATTGAGTTTAGCTTGAAGTACTTTGAAGAAGACAATAGGGTATATCCATGTGACGTATCTGATGGGTCAGTAATAGCCTCAAAATGGCCTAAGAAATGGATTAGAGGTAAAGAGACAGCAGCAGGTTATTTTCAATTAGCGAGGGTTGAGAGGATTAAGGAAAGAGGCGGCATATATTCAGGAAGAAAGAGAGATGTATGGCGCAGAACAAAATCCGACAGACAGTTTAGATGTCATTTAGGCGGCAGAGTCCCAATGAATGTTAAACCGCAGTATCATTTGAATCACTCGCGAGAAGATAACGATAGCACTGAGCAGCGTTAGAATTATTTTCCCCAATCTTCTATTCTTTTTAAATCCGTAGCTGTAATTTGAATCATGATCGTCTTGGGCCAGAACATCAAAGATAAGTCTAGTATTTTTTTGCACAACATGTATAATACTAAAAAGACAATACAAAGGAGTAACCATGGCAAGAGTTCGTTCATTGGAAAAAAATGGAGAAGACCAAAATCAGTTTAGGCACCATCGAAACAGACTAGTTGGGCATTCTGTATCTTCAGAGTTTTTTCAGCCTTGTCCGTTCTTATATACAAGAGAAAATGCCCAAGTAAATCTAATAGGCAACTATAGGGGTTCATCGGCTTTCTTGATTTGTAATGGCCCATCTTTAGTTAATGGGGATTATGACCTTAATGCTTTAAAGCAGCCCGGAGTTATGACAATGGGCATAAATAACGGCCCTAAAACAATTAGACCTAACTTCTGGACATGTGTTGATGACCCTAAGCGATTCTTATTGTCTATTTGGCTAGATCCTACTATTCAAAAAATTGTTCCTCATGCTCATGCCGAAAAAAGACTTTTTGATAGCAACACATGGCAAGACCAAAATACATTAGTAGGTCAATGCCCTAACGTTATTTATTATCATAGAAACTCTAAGTTTAAGGCAGACAGATGGTTATATGAAGACACCATCAATTGGGGGAACAGCAAGGACCATGGCGGAAGCAGAAGCGTAATGTTGCCTGCGTTAAGACTTCTATTCTTAATGGGATTTAGGAGAGTATATCTGTTGGGCGTTGATTTAAATATGTCTGAACAATACACTTATCATTTTGATGAACAAAGAGATAGAGGGGCAGTAAAAGGAAACATGAGTACATATAACAAAATGGAAAATGAATATTTCCCGCAATTAAGGCCATACTTTGATGAAGCTGGATTTGAGGTTTATAACTGTAACCCAAATAGCGGATTAACTGCTTTTGATTATATGCCTTATGAAGAGGCTATTGCTGAATGTACTTCTAGATTAGGAGAAGTTTCTAACGAAAGAACATGGGGAATGTATACTAAAGCAAAGGAAAAAGTTAAATGGAAAAATGAGCCAGATGAAACAAGAAAAGCTCATATGGCTTATTTGCAGAACGCTCCGCAAAATACAGTTTATGATATACGCACTCCTTCTGCTGCGCCAGAGAGAGTAGCTCCGCCACAGCCAATAATTCCACCACAACCACAGCCAATAGTAGAGCAAAGAGTTGTAAAGTCTCCGCCAGTACCAAGAGCGGGAACTTATAAGCAAACGCAAGTAGCACCTGCGCAACCACCACAAATAGCAATTCAGCCTCAACAAGAAGTTAGACCTGTTATTAATCCTGTTGGTGAAGTTAATGGCCCTATTCCAAATCCTCCAAGACCTCCAAGGACGTTTATTCCGCCAATTGCCGAAAGACCGCAACCAAGGAATCAGCCAACACAGCCAGAAGATCCAGAAGGGTTAGTTAGGGAGGCTACTGTTGATGAAATTAAAATAGCAGAAATTGAGAGAGAAAAGGAAGAAGCGGAAAGAGCAAAACAAGTTCCTAGAGCACCAATGTCTCCGCCAATAGTGCCACCAATGGCTCCGCCAATAGTGCCACCAATGGCTCCGTTAAATAATAAAGTACCTATTGACATACCAAGCCCTAGAAAAGCGGAAGATGGAAGAATTTTAAGTAATGTTCCTTTTGGGATGTCAGTCGGAAGTTCAAGAAAAAATGATGGATATACTACAATAGAAGATGATGATAAATAAACCAAAAATAGGAATAAACAAGAAAGACTTAGATGGCGGCTGCGGAGGAACTTTGGGCGCGAAGTTTTTATTGGAGCATTTATCTGATACGAAGCATTTTGATGTGGTATGGCATTATGATAGATTAAAAACAATGCGGGGAGAACGGGCAACCATTATTTATTATAATGACTCAAAGATCTATTTAGATTTATGGGAATACGCTACTCCAACACATACTCCTAATGTCGTAAATGCTAAATTTGATCTAATCATAAAGCTACAGCACAATAGTGAGCCGATAAAAAGATTTCATCGTTATTGGAACCGAAAAAAGATATTAAACGGAATATCTGAAGAAGACAGGGTAAAGCATTACAACAAAATTGTTCCATGGACGTTTTTTCCAAGCAAAATGTTTTTGCCGTTAACTGATGAGCAGTTGGAGCCTCTTGAGGCAGAACAAGTAGGTTTCTTTTGCGGAAAGTCATGGAATTCTCGATCAAAAATGAAGGCGTCTTTGTTAGAGCAAGGGTTTGAATATATCGAAAGCAATCAGGAAAGAAGAAAAGGAAAAAGATTTACTGACGAAGAATATCTGCAAAAAATGAGGACAAGCAAATACGGGTTTGTTTTTCCGGGTCGAAGCACAATGATAACCGACCCAAAGAATCGCAGAGAAATAGATTATATGATGCTTAAAAAGCCATTAGTGCTAAGCTATAAACCACATTACTATGATCCTTTAATTCCGGGAGAACATTACATTTATATTGATGAAAACACAAAGCTAGAAGATTTAGATAAGTATGATGCAGATAAGATTGCTAAAAATGGTCATGATTGGTATTTAAAAAATGCTTCTTCTGACGGCATTGTAGAATCTTTTGTGCGGATAATAAATGAAAGACTTGTATAATAGACAAAAAGGAGAGTTTAATGAAGATTTCAATAATACCAGAAAATGAAGACGAACAATTAAAATGGGGAGAAGAAACCGTTTTTGAGAATGTAGGACAATTTTTCATGTTCGGCAGTCGTGAAGAGGGAGAATCTTTCCACGAATGGAAAGGAACATTTGCGTATCTTTTAGGGCAAATGCATTATTTTAACGAAGTTATTAATGATGAACGAAGAGAACAGAGCCGATCAACTAGTTTACCTCAGATGCCTCAAATCCCTTATATGCCGAATATTCCAGCCGCTAGCGACTTAGGAATAGTTAAGCAGGGCGAAGTGTCTCCAATTCAAAAAGTTGATACATCTAATTTAAGAGTATTAGCCGACGATTGTTTTGAAGACGAAGGTATGGAAGGCGGAGATGAAGGGGTTGAAGAAGATCCGTTTGATGATACGCCAACAATTCAATTGAATGCTGAAGACATTATTGATAAACAATGAAAGTAGAAATTAAAGTCGATAAAGAATAAAGGAGATAAAATGGCACAACCAAAAGTAAAGCAGATTGATAGAGTTAAAGCGAAAGCTGGACGTTTAATTAAAGTATGGAATACGCAAAAGAAAAAGTTTTCCAATGCGCTTGATCGTTATACAGCAGTTTGGGTTGAAGATTTTGATGGCGAAAACGAACGTTGTTTGTTGTTTACCAAAAAAGAATTGGCAAGAGCAGAACATCGCGCAAAACAGAATCCAGAAGATTTACCTAAAAAAGGGTTTTTGACAGACATCTTCGATTGAGATTGAAAACTATTTTGTAAATAGTTCTTGACTTTCTACATATTATGGTATAATGTAGTTGTAACAATTTAAAGAAGAAGGAATTCTTTAAAGAAAATAGAATATTGATTATATAAGGATTAAGACAATGCGTTTCATCAACATACAGAACATAGCAGCAGGTATAGGGGCGGCAGGAGCCGCCTACAGCCAACAGGCTTGTTCTGTCTCAGCATTCCTCTGAATCTAGACAATAACAAATTTGAACAAGCCTGTTCGGTTGAAAAACCAGACAGGCTTTTTTATTGTCTTTTTTAAGGAATTATGTGATGAAAGAGTACCCAAGTATTGATAGAGTAGTTAGAAATGAAGTAATATATGCGTTTGATAAATTAGATGGCCAAAATCTTAGAGTAGAATGGAATAAAAAACAAAAATTCCATAAATACGGAAGCAGAAGACAGCTAATAAGTAAGGCGCAAGGGAGAAAAGAAGATGGGCCATATAGGTGGTCTGAAGCAATAGATCGAGTACATGTTAAATATGAAAAAGAATTGCATGACATATTTGTCAAGGCTAGATTTCAAAAAGCAGTAGCGTTTTTTGAGTTTCATGGTCCAAGTTCTTTTGCTGGTAGACATGTAGATGAAGAATTAGATGTCACGTTAATAGACGTTAGAGTTCATCAGAAAGGTTTATTATTGCCGAGGGATTATTTAAAGATGGTAGGCGATCTTGATATTGCTAAACTGCTATATCATGGAAAAGCAAACAGTGAGTTTGTAGAAGAAGTAAGAGAAAATAGGTTAGAAGGAATGACATTTGAAGGCGTAGTATGTAAGGCGCAAGAATATGTTCAACCCGGAAACCCATTAATGTTTAAAGTTAAAAGTAAGGCATGGTTGTACAAGCTTGTAGAATTCTGTCATGGAGATAGTACATTATTTGAAGATTTAAAATAAGAATATAAAAGGTTCGTAATCCGATTTTTGATCGATTGAGGATGAAGTTTCCTTGGTGAACACGGACCTTTAGTAACCTACATTGATCCGTAGGCGAAAAAGGTCTGTTAGTAGCCAAAAACAATTATGGGGCTGTAGCTTAGTTGGCTAAAGCGCTTCCCTTGCACGGAAGAGATCGCGAGTTCAAGTCTCGCTAGCTCCACCATTTATAAGTATAAGGGCTGGTAGCTCAGTTGGCAGAGTGTCAGTATGGCATACTGAATGTCGTGGGTTCGATCCCCATCCGGTCCACCAGATTAGTAAGAGGTAAAGAAAATGAAAAAATTAGAATTTGATACATATGCGACGACATACGACATGATGAATGCCGTATTAACTCATCGTTGTGCTGACGAAGACCCAAAAATAGTTGACGACAGTTATAGCGATCCAAAATTAATGCGATATGAAGTAGGCGTAAAATGCGTCCATTGCAGCGAATCATTTAGAATCGCTATTCGTAGATTAAGGACTACGTATCGAGATCCAAGAATTAAGGAGCTTAGTGATAAATATCCGTACATGGATTTGTTAAAAATGAAGAAGTAAATAAAACGCGAGTGTTACCGTAGAGGCTGAACGGCCTAGATTTCCAATCTAGTATTCCACATCGCTGGTTCGAATCCAGTCACTCGCTCCAATTTGCGGAGTAAATAGCTCCAATTTAAAAAGTAAACGTTTCTGTTTTTTGTATAATATAGGTATTAGTAATAGATAAATAAAAAAGGACAAAAAATATGCAAAACAGAGAGATACTTTACGTCGAGTTAGAGAAAACTAATAAAAATATTGAGCACTATAAGGAACAAATCAGGAAACATGCCGCAT
>TARA_R110000824_G_scaffold400041_1_pt1 | contig 11344 bp, 25 predicted proteins | sample TARA_R110000824 | Tara Oceans TARA_R110000824 (sample SAMEA4397747) | marine metagenome | biome: Polar Biome; feature: [MES] marine water layer (ENVO:01000295) within the mesopelagic zone...; material: water (ENVO:00002006), including particulate matter (ENVO:01000060) such... | reverse complement strand
AGCCGGATGCTGGGAGATATATCATATGGTCCAGCGCCAGGGCCCAGGAATCCAGCACAGCCGAGGACACCAGGATTGTGATACAATTCACAAAGTGAGCTGGTGAATCTGGAGGATCTATGGAAGTTATATACCCAATCTTACACGAGCAATTAACAGAGGTCGAACAGATAATACTTCAAAGACTTTACGGTGATCTATACACAGTGCAAGTAGTTGCCGAAGAACTATCCTTAACTGAGGCTCAGATTATAAAGCTATCAAACAGCATATGGCTGAGGTTAGATATTACTACTAAACAGCAGTTACTTGAGTTTTGGAAACTGCCCCTTAAAACGCTTGACATGTACCACGATTAGTTATACAATGAGTACATAAAGAACGAAGGGGGAGCAAATGAAAATCTCAAGACTCACAGCAAGGGACTTAGTCAAGGGTAGCGAAGGCAAAATCTTCACGGTGACTTTTATCAAGAAGGATGGTTCAGTCCGAATCCTGAATGGTAGGATGGGAGTTTACAAGTCCAAGAACGCCCCACTAAATGGAGTGGGCATGAACTACAACCCTGACAATTATGGGTTGGCTACAGTGTTCGACATGCAGAAGCAAGCCTATCGCACGATCAACCTTGAGACAGTCACAGGACTCAAGGTAGATGGTGAGGAATACGAAGTAGAATAAAATCCCCACCTGAGCAAGTGGAAAAACTGCTCACTTTCCTCTTTCACCCTCGGGCTATTTATTTAGCTCGGGGGGTTTTGCTTTTAAAGAGATCCACACCAGACGCAAAAGCTGGTACAGAGATATATCATATAGAGATGGCTAGTTACGGGTTTGTGAAAGTTTTCACACAGTGGGTTAAAAACTAATCCCCCCGAAGTGGGGGGATTAATTCTAATGGGGGACTTTATCCGTAGACTACTTCACCGAGTAGCCCGAGTTGAACTATGACATCGGCTATCTCGATATCTATCTGAGCAGTGTCGATAGCACTGTAGTCCTCTAGTAGAATAGTTTCTAGCCAATCGAATTTATTCTCGTAGAGTACTGCACCCAAACCATTTATTATAACTTGATCGGTTATGTCAGTTGGGTCGCCTACGAACCATTCGCCAATAACACCGAAGGCAGTTATTCGGATATCATCAATATCCTGTTTGGTATACTCAATACCGTTTGAGTACTGTTTGCAATTAAGGCATAATCCAGAACCGTCCCCACTGACTTTTAGCATGGATTCGCCACAGCAGTTGGAAAGCTCAAACCAGTAGACTTTATTCAGCATGTCGGATTTTAGATTTGGGTTTTGTGTAAGCATTGTAGCTCACCTCTCTTTCATGTATCTAAGTATACACCCAACAAACTTACTTGTCAAGCAAATTAATTATCCCAGCGATAGTCCCCAGGAACCGAGCTGGGAAAACCGGCTGGAACCGGTAGGGATATATCATATAGCCAGCAGCTGGACCCAGGATTTCCCCGCAGGTAACCAGGTTTGTGAAAGTTTTCACAACTAGATTTAATTAATCCCCCACTGATTACTTGACAAAGTTGACATGTGTGGTATACTTAATACAAGAAGAAAAGAGGAGGGAAACAAAATGGCTAACTTAGACAAAACGGTAAATCAAGTGATTTGTGAATATCGAAGCGAGTGCTGTGAGGCACTACCAACAAGTCAAGTGTCATTTGACCATTCAGATGACTTAGGCAGTCGGTGGGTATCGTACTGTTCAGACTGTGAGGCAATAGCTGATTTTAGTTGCTATGAACACATGGGATGTAATGGAGAAAATTCCTACCCAATTTCGACAGATTATATAGCTACAGGGCATTACGCCCAAATCGTCAAACCCGAATTCAGTTAGGGAAGGGAAGGACTGCCCCCGAAAGGGGGCAAGTCTTTTTGGGATAATTATGGAAACATTCGATTGGGCACTGTTATCAATAATTTGTTTTAGCGTATCCATATTTTTATTTACCACGTTGTGGGATTAAGGGGGAAGTATGAAAACACATAATACCGAAGAGTGGGCAGAACTTTATAAGGATCGTTTTGATATCATTGATCCCGATGGGTGGGATAGAAGTAATTTAGCCAAGAGCTTTGCTGAGCTTATCACTGAAGAAACTTTTCTAGAGAGAGCTATGATGAGTACCGTCAGATTTAAAAAGCTAGGACTTGCTGTATGGGATCACAGTAAAGACAGACTTACTTTAAAGGACGGTGTGTAATGATAGAACTTATGGAGCAACTATTAGCACTAGCAAGTAAATCTCATTTGTGCTGTTCGGAGTTTCAAAAGAATTGGTATCCTCGGGAGAAATTTCTGGGTGAAAGCCCCCTAAAGGCAGAGCATGACATTTTAGTTAGAGCAGAAAAGATGTTAGCTGAGATGAAGAAGTATTAGACAAAGATTGAGACTAATTGAATCGCCCCCGAAAGGGGGCTTTTCTTTTTAATCGCATGACCTGGAGCTGCGCAAGCTGGAGGTAGATATATCATATAGCCCAGCTGCGGAGCGCAGGTAGAATAGGGATTGACATATACCTATGGTAGTACTATAATGGGTATATGAAAGAGGTGAACAAAATGCTCTTAGCAGAAACCAAAAAACAATTCGCAAACAGCATGGAGTGGGCAATGAAATCTAAGGATTTCAAGTTAGCAGCCATATGCATGAAATTCATGGCAGAGTTTGGAACTACTGAAGAATGTCAGGAGTTCTGGGACACAGCAAATTCATTTAGAAGATATGGAAAAACTACAGACTGAAGTTAGAAAGAATAAGCCCCCCGATTACTCGGGGGGTTTTCTTTTTAATCGCAAGAGCTGGCGAGCTGCGCCAGGCTGGAAGTTGATATATCATATAGCCAGCCTGGGAAATCCAGCAGGGATCGATTATGCCTTGCTGGGAAATATGCTCTGAGAAGATCTGTATGATCGAACTTCATTATGTTTATATTCACTCCACTCAGGTTCAGTATCGGAGTTTAGCTTTTTATTTTGGAAACCATACTGTTTCCCCCAATAAGAAAATTGGCAGTAGTTATTGCAAAAAGTATTTTTGTTACGCTTTATATGTGACTTCAAAATTACCTGATCAGTTCCACAGTTAGGACAAGTAGTGGTAGTTCTTATTGAGGCTTTTATACAAGCCAAACATTCAGTATGAATTTTTGCTCTTTGCCTAGACATTTCCGAAGCACACGTAACACATAAAGGAATAGGCTTAATTTTTTTAGCTGTATCGAGATCTGCTGAATTAAGAACCTGACGTACATATTCTCTTGACACCCCACAGACATTACCAATAGCCTGAAGTGTGAAATCGGAGTTATCTAGTTTGACTTTAACAATCCATTCTTTGACTGATCCTTTAGGAAGTTTAGAATTTATCATAGCTTATCCTTTCAAAAGTAGTAAGCTAAGTATACAGAAAAAATTAAGTTTTGTCAACACAAGTCCTGGCGAGCTGGAAGATCCAGCGGCTGGGAAAAGCTGGGTGGGGGATATATCATATAGAGCTGGTGCTGGGGGGATTGTGATAGAAATCACACAGTGCTTGTACACCAGCGATTTCAATTTACTACTTGACAAGTTAGCTTTATAGTGTTATTATAAGTACATCAAATAAGAAGGAGCTACATTATGAGTATGGTTATTCAAGGCGATCAAATAGGTTTGGCAAGACTGATGACATTGAAGAAAATGTTGAAGCTAGAAGTTCGGGGAATGAAGAGATCTGGTCGGTCAGCTTATTCAATTATAAAATCTGAATATGGATTTCGGGGTAGCAAACAAAAAGTCTTAGATCAATTAGAATCAATGGAAATTCAATACAACTAAATAACAAGAATCCCTGCGAAAGCAGGGATTTCTTTTTAACCCACTGTGTGAAAAAAATCACAATCTCGTGGGGCTAGGTTAAAAGATTGTGAAGGAAATCACAAACACCTGGGTCAGCTGGGAGGTCCGGCTGGGAAAAACCTGGGGGGTACGATATATCATGTGGCCAAGCAGCTTCCTCCTTCCAGCCTTCCAGCTCACGCCCCTCCCTCCTTCCTCCCTCATCCTTCCTAGCTCCCTCCCTCCCATTGGTTAAAAAGGAACACCCCCTCTCGGGGGTGCTTCCTACTTCCTTGCTTCCTCGGTTACTCTACCTCGGGGTCACAGTTCCAACACCTAGTTCCTTCCTCATTAAGATTAGTTCCCTCACACTCAGGACAGCTTTCAACTTCTATCATTCACCTTCCTCCCTTATATCGGGATATAATTTAGTAAGAAATTCATATAGTTTCATAACTTCCAAAACATCTCTCTTTGATAACAAACCGTTAGACTCTGAGGCTACCATCTTGGTGTCAAACATATTAGTAACACCACTTACCCTTACATCTTCAAATGCTTGAAACTGTTCTTTAGTTATTGCCATTATTCCACCCCTTCTGGTAATAGATGATTCTCTCCCCAAACTTCTGAGATCTCTTTCCAATTCACGCCAAGCATTGGGATGCTTGTTGGGACAACTATCTCTGGGATAACACCTTCCCACAAAAGCCAGAATACTTTTTCTAGGCTGTGTGCAAAATCGGTATCATCTTTGCTGTACCCATAGAGCTTGGTTACCATATTATATGTGGATTCATTATTAGTGATCCAAAGATTCACCGCCCAAGTTTCTTCGTTTGACCAACCATTGAAATCTAATGTAGCCATATAAGCCCCCTTTCTTAATATTTATTATACTACCATATATAGATAGAGTCAATCCCCAATACCTGGATCTTGATAGCTGGAATACCTCTGGGGGATATATCATATGGAGAAGAAAAAAACCAGGATTGTGATTTATTTCACAAGGATCAAAAGGGTTGACAAGGTGTGATATAATTAATATATAGAGATAAATAAAGGGGGAATCAAATGGAGAATACAAACTGTAAATTTAGAAGCGAATGTTGTGAGGGGTTACCAGTAGGACAAGTTTCATTCGATCACTCGGATGATCTTGGAAGTCGTTGGGGTGGCACATGCTCAAGTTGTGAAGATGTAGTAGATTTCAGTTGCTATGAGCATATTGGATGTCTTGGGGAAAATGCCTACCCATTCTTCGTCTTTGTAAATCATAAACCAATCTTAATAAAAGCATAAAAGCTTGACATACGTGATATAATTAATAGAGTAAGATAAATAAAGGGGGAGATATGAAGTTTCAAGGATATTATCAGGGTTGGAATAAGTGCCATGATTGTGGCGGTACATTGGTAAAGGTCGGAGACACTTTGAAGCATAAGCCAAATTTTAAGAGAGTTCATGATTTAGTGGTAGCGAAGAAACTTCAATTCATAACGATAGGGGGATAGCATGGAAGGATTAGCATTAGAGTACCTCAATAGGAATTTGCCTAACATGACAATAGAAATTGATGATTCACTTTTACCATTCCACGAATGGTGGGATACTCACCGAGATGAAGCAGAACTCAATGTGATTAAATTCCTTCACGGTTATGAAGGGGAATACGATAGCTTGGCTAAACTTATCTTAGCTGACTTGAATCACTCAATGGAAAACCGAAGACCATCTAATACATTCGATGAATTCATGTACGCAATCTGGGAAGAAGATTGGAAGGATTTTGACTGAGTGAAAATAATCACAATCCAGGAGATCCCCCCGAAAGGGGGGATTTCTTTTGGCCTGACTTTGTGAAATTATTCACAATGTACCAGGGGCCAGAGATTGTGAAAAAGTTCACATAGGGATATATCATGTGGACCGCTTCCCTGCGCCTGGCTTCCTCCCTCCTTCCCTGCTTCCAGCTGTCCTTCCTTCCCCCCTTCCTACCTCCCCCTTAAAAGAAATGCCCCCTTTCGGGGGCAGTCCTTCCTTCCTATCCTAGTCTCGCTTGTACCCTCCCATCATGACCTAGGTGAACAAGTGAACTTGATCTCACTGCTTCCTCAGTCCCTACGTTGTAGAAGTATGGATACTTGTAGGGATTGTAACTAACCCTCCTCATTAATGTCTTACCATTTGGATCGGTAGTGAAATCGAATAGGGTCATATCGCTACCACTCACCCATTCACCCCTTACAAAGGCATGTACATTCTTTTGCTTCTCAGCTAATACCCTTGCCCTACCCGATGGTCGTACTACGAATCTTGCATCAGATATTGTGACTGCTGTTTGGTGGGCTACCACTCGCCCTGTACTAAGATCTCGGATTGACCAGCAATTCTTTCGTAGGTTTTTGTAGACTTCAACTCTCATTGTTTCCCCCCTCGTTGTTTGACTTAATAGTATTTTAGCACATAACCCAACCTTATGTCAACCCCTAAAGTCCTATTGTGCAAGACTCTAATATGATCCCAATCACTATCAATATGACAAAGAATCTTACTGGTTTAGTTATTGTCATTTATTCACCCCCCTTATAAAATTTTGCTAATCTTTTTACATCATCAACAACTTTACCCTCAGAACCCTCTAAATCAAAGTTTTCGGAACCAAAATAAGTATTATCCGAATATTTCATATTCCATGTATCTACCATAACCTTTAACCCATCGGTATATAAATCATCGTACTGAATTTTGTACCCCTCGAAGTTTTGCATCAATTTGTCTACTAGATAAACACGGTGCATTAAAGGATAGATACAAGGGGAGTCACCATCACAGCAGTATATACTCCTATCATCATCTATATTTAGGTCATGATCAACCGATTGGGTACACTCAGTCCACTCATTACCGCAACCACACTCATTACCGAGCCATTCATAAACATTGTCATAAAGTGTCATTTCGTTCACCCCTTTCTCTAACTACTATTATGGGGGTAAAGCTGGTATTTGTCAAGTGGCAATTTAGCTATAAATTGGGGATTGACATTTAGATTCATAGGGGTTACAATAGTACTAACTTAAGAAGGGGGTTAACCACTATGACAATCGGAGAATGGTTAGGGGATTTAGCAGACAGTTCGGAGAGTACCGAAGAAGACTCAAGGCTTATGCAAAAATACTTGCGACAAAGTGGCTTTAGTAAAGCTACTGTAGTTTATGGAGTAGTCTACTTAACGGGCTATGGATTTCCAAGAAGCGTACATAGTATGGCATCGATAATCTTAGAGGAACTTGAAATCGAAAAAGAAAGGGTAAGTTGATGTATAAAGCTAAAACAACTATAACAGTTTGGCATAAAAATACTGATGGGCTAGATCTAATGATAACAGCCATCCAAGATGCCTTACTTGAACTTGAGCAAGATGACTATTACTTAACTGACAATGAAATTGGCTTATATGAAATAACCCAAACTGCTTGGGAATATGATGAGGAGAGAGAAGATGACTAAAAAACATTTTATAGCAATCGCCCAAATCCTTAAGGAGCTAAACGCAAGTGAAGAAATAGTAGAAGCTTTAATGAGTGAGTTCAAAACAATCAATAGACAATTTGATAAGGTGAGATTCAGGGAAGCTTGCGGAATATCCTAGGACGCACGTAGACATAGCAAATTGAAGCTTTAATAGATCCTCTGAGGAATACTTCGGGGGATCTATTTTTTGCCAGGAACCAGCGCAGCTGGAACTGATTGTGATTTTAATCACAAAGCTGGAAAATAGCCCCTGGGGATATATCATGTAGGACTGCTGGTGGAGACATTGTGATAAAATTCACAAGCCCCCCTGGCTAGATCCCCCTTCCGTTGCCTTCCCTTCCTTCCTCTTCTCCCTCTCTTCCGTTTCCCCCTTCCATCCCTTCCTCTCTTCCATCGCTTCCTCTTCCTTCTTCCCCTGGCCCCTCTTCCATCGGCCCCTCTTCCTTTGCTTCCTCTTCTTCCTCCAGCTCCTCTTCCTCTTCTTCCTTCCCTTCCTCTCTCTCCTCTCCCTTTGTGATTTTTTTCACAATGTGCTTCTCCCTCTCTTCCCCTTCTTCCTCTGCCTCCTCTAGCCCCTCCCTCTTCCCTTCCTCCCCCTCTTCCCCTGGTCCCCCTTCCTCCTCTTCCTCCTTAAAGATCTCTAAGAAGATAGCAGGTACTTCCGTCTTCCTCTCTTCCCCTTCCTCTTCCACATGCTTCCTATGCTCCTTCAGCATCTTATCCATATTCTCTTTCAATCTCTTTAGTCGCTGTGTATCATTCATTATCAAGCTGGACAGTTTAGATAGATTCTCCAGCTGCCCCTGGAAATAGGCCAGGATATGCCCAGCATCGCTGGAAGCAGTCATAACAACATCACCCAGGAGAGAGTTAACCAGTAGTTCCATAGCATCTGCCAGGTGGCCGATAGGTGAATCTTCCCTTCGAACACCATCCCCATGTATCTTCACTTCCACATAAGGGATATTATGCTTCTTCAACATCCCCATCATCTCTTCACGATCATAATCCACGAGCTGGAAACCCTCCAACAGTAGTTTACTTATTATACTCGCTCCCTTCCATCTTCCCCTCCCTTCCCTTCCCCCCTTCCATTGTGATTTTTTTCACAATCGAAGTATATATATTCCTGGTGGGGGAGTAATAATAGGATCTCTTCCTTCCCTTCCATTAAAGAGGAACGGGGAGCTGTTGCTCCCCTTGTATTCCTCTATTTGTGATAGCTTTCAGGTGTTAGCTACTCTAGCAAGTATCCCCACTGCTGGTAAACGTTCTGTAGTATAGGCTCCAAGCACCAGAAGGTTTCTCTTAGGGTCTAAAATCGCTTCCGCAGTACCTTGTCTTTATATAATTATAACATATTCTATGAATAAAATTTGACAGCAGACTAAAGGTCTGGCAGCTATTTATATAAAACTCTGTTTTCCTGTTGTCAATCAGCTAGATATTTTTTCACCCTTGGATGTCTGCTTACTAGACCAACAAGTAATCCAAAAGTTATAACACTTACTGCTATTATTCCTATATGTATTTCTGTATACCTACCTACTAGAACCAATATTAAATCTTCAAAGAAATGTGCTATTGATACTATGCTAGATATTACAAGTAACTTACTAAACCTCTGCATTTTTTAGTTCTTCTACAAGCTTCTTATTATCTGCATCTCTGCTTTGTTTATTTCTCCAAGGGTTTAGGGAATCAGGACTTGTGGAATTGTAATGCATTTTCTCAAGCCCACAAATTTTACATACCCCCAAAACTTCACTACCTAATTGTGGTAGTTGAAAGAAATGAGTACACTCAAGTGGATTACTTGATAAGCTTGCTTGTACTGTTGGTCGTATCTTTGTTCTTGCTCTTGGCATAATATCTTTCCTTTCTAATAAATTATCCCCCCGAAGATTCTCACTGGAAATCTTTATCGGGGGGAAGTACTCTGGGGAAAGTACTTAGTTATAGTATCATCCCCCAAAGTATTTGTCAAAGATTACTTTACGAAACTAAGGGCTTTATTAAAGGCTACTGTTTTTGCATATGCTCTAGTTCCAAATAACTTGGTACCAGATTTATCATGCCCCCTACGATAATCTTCTGTTTCAACGATGGCATTATAAATTGCCCAAGGGGTTTTAGCTAACTTAGGAAACTCATCATTGAAAGCATCAATACGATCATAAGCGTTTGTCCTTATTCGATCTACCCTTGCTTGTGCTTGCTCCCAAATTTCTTGATGACCTTTACGATCCCCCAAGATTCTACCCCATACATCTGAACTAACATCGTCACGGCTGAAGCCATCAGAAAGAACTAAACGATTTGGCTTTGAAGCATTTGGGTAAGCGGACTTTACTATTGAATCTATTTGTTTTTCTACCAAGGTAACTGTAGTTAAGCTGTTCATTGCTTCTACTACAGACTCTTGAGTCCTAGCCATCTTACTAAAGATGTCCAAGTAAAAAGAAGCATCTGCTTTGATGGATCTGTTATGCCTCAAGCTTACTGAAATCTTAGAATTATTAAGACCACTTATTAAAGTGTTTTGGCATACTACTCGTACTGGAGTGAATGCTATATTAAGTGCTCCCAAGCCATCTCGATGATCTGATACGAGCCAGAAAAGATCGTGATCTTCTCCTGCAATCTTAGCTCCACCAGCATCTAAGGTGATGAAGATCTTTTCCCCTAAACCAATAGCTCCAACGGTTTCAACTGGAAACTTAGTAGAGATAGGGTTGAGCATTTCACCTAACTCTCTAGCTTGAATAGCAGTCCAATCTCTACCAACTGTTGCAAGAACTCTATGTTCTGGATCATCCTGAGTGGGTTCTCTAACAACTGCATAAGCACCAGTTTCTATTTCACTACCGTCATCTAATTTGATAACTTGTGGGAACTTATCAATACCAAAAAGAATATCTGCTCTTTCCATTGCTTCTAGTGCAGTAACCTTTTCATCTTCTGGAAATACTGTTCCTAATTTATGCCATGCTGCATCTCGTCTCATCTCTAATCTATTGCCAAAAAGGTTGGCTGACATATTATTCTCCTTCTGGGCCCTCGCCCTATCTAATAAGTTAGTATAATATTATACTAGATAACTAATTTTGTCAAGTTTAAATATTACTAAAAAATCCCTTGACATTATATTTGCTAGGGCTTATACTATAGGAAATCAAATCAAACAAGGAGGGTCACATGACCACAACAACCAGATTCACCAGAGACGGACTTAGGGATCTTGCACAGGATATAGATAAGGCACTAGAAGAAGTTGCTAAGAAGCATGAGATAAGTATCAAGGTAGGTAACTCTCGATACAGTAACCTTGAAGCAACCATGAAGCTAGAGCTTAGTACTACTAACAATAGTGGGGAGAGCCAACATGAACTAGACTTTAGAAGTTTAGCATCTAGGTTTGGCTATGAAGCAGATTGGTTTGGTAGGACAATACATCTTTCTGGTACAGCTTTCAAAGTCAGCGGACTTAATATGAAAAGCCCTAAGAACAGAATAAATCTTGTCAGGGTAAAAGATAATAAGGGATTCAAATGCCCTGTTGCTGTACTTAGAAGGGCAATAGAAAAAGACTTGCCATCACCTCAAGCCACTCTAACCTTGGGGGTGAAATAATATGGCAACAAACAGTAAAACCGAATGTGTCATTTGCGGATTTGAAATAGGTACAGATGAGAATGGATGGAATGGTGGACACAATGCAGAACCATTTTCAAAAGGTAGATGTTGTCTACTCTGCAACAGTGAGTTTGTTATCCCTATAAGGCTGAAAAATGTAGGCTACAAAGAAGAACAAATAAAGAGTATGCTCTGGGACGATGTTTATAAAGAAGACATAGTATAAAAAGAAAGCCCCCCAAATCGGGGGGCTTTTCATTTAAGGTTGTCTTATATAAGTGTAGCTGTCAGCAAACTTTTCTTTGCCTATCTGAC
>TARA_R110000824_G_scaffold93573_1_pt1 | contig 11351 bp, 4 predicted proteins | sample TARA_R110000824 | Tara Oceans TARA_R110000824 (sample SAMEA4397747) | marine metagenome | biome: Polar Biome; feature: [MES] marine water layer (ENVO:01000295) within the mesopelagic zone...; material: water (ENVO:00002006), including particulate matter (ENVO:01000060) such as...... | reverse complement strand
TAGACAGGGCTTTATAAGCTGACGGAAATTTATTCATCCATCGTGTGCCTAGTTGAAAGTTTACTGAGCCTAGTGCAATTATAAAGTCTGTGTCTTCTATATCAAGGTCTTGCATCTGTTGAGCAGCAGCATTCCATGCCTTTTTTGCGTCTTCTTTTAACCATTGATTTCTTATTTCTTTATCAATAACTTGGTCTATATAATATAAACTACATTCGTCTTGAGTTAAAAGATGTCCTACACCACATGTAAGCTTGCCTAGACTGTCAAGATAAACGTACTCTACGTTACCTTCTCTAAGTTCAAGGTGTTCTAAAAAATGTTTATAGTTCACAGATTTAAGTCCATTGAGCGTTTAAAATTACCTTCAGCATCAGAATCTGGATTTATAGTTTCATATTCTCCAGTTAATTTAGCTCTAACCCAATTATCTTGGTATAAATTTCTAACCGGTCCTTCTTCGTTTGTTCCAAAATTTCCTTGTAATATTTGAGATACTTGTTTATCTGTTCCTTTTTGACTAAGAATATACCCAAGCATCATTGTATCAGCTTGTCCATCATCCCAAGTTTCAGGCTTTGTTGGATCAATACTTTGCAACCATTCTTTATCAATTTGATTTTTATCAGCGTTAGCTAATAAGTTTTTTAAAGCATCTTTACTTGCTCCTTCATACTGTTCATATTTATTTTGAGTAGTTTGTCTATTATCTGATTCGGCTGTACTAAAAATACGTTGCATTTTTTTTAAATTTTCAAAAGCTTCATCACTATATTCTACTCCAAGTGTGTTAGCTAGTCTATTAATTTGAGCTTGTACATATTGATTAGCGTTCCTGTCTGAATCTAAAGCTTTTTGTTCTTGTGATATATTATACCAGTTTTCTAATGCTACATTTTTACCTTCTGCAAAACCTAACCTATCTCTTTTATAAATAGCAACATAAGGCTCGCCAGTAAAAGGGTTAATTCTTTCTTCAGGTTTTTCTTGAGTAAAAGGAACTTCTTCACTTTTAATTAAACCACCCTCAACCTTCTGTTCTCGTTCTGGAAACTCTTCTGAATAACTTTCTTTTCGGTATGATTCTTCTAAATCTAATAAAGGCAAGCTCATAAACTGTTGTTCAAGTCTTGCAAGCCTTGTTCTAAACTCATTAAATCCCATAGTTTGTTGTGATGTTTTTGTAATAGCATCATTTAATTGTTTATCTGTCAATCGTAAAGGAGTGAAATAAGCAGTACCGCTTATTAAATTATTTTTTTCTTTATTACTAGCACCCTTTAAATATTTAAATTCTTTTAATACATTTAAATTAAGTTTTTTTGCTCCTCTTATTGCTTTGTTTAAAGAAGCTTGTTGATAATAATATTTAGTATTAATAGCAACATATTGTTCTAACACATCTTCTATTGGATTATTATAAGTTGTTACATCATTTAAATCTCCTATATAAACATCTCTTTTATTTTTAAACTTTCTTACTTTAAAACTTAAAGCAGTTTGCATAGATTTTTCATCAAGTTTATATAGTCGTAGTCCAGTTGTATTAGCTAATAAATCCATATCCATATCTTTTGCAGTTCCGTCAAATCGTCTATACTCGGGTTGATTTGTTAAGTCTCTATACACCTGTTCACCTAAACTTCCTTTTTTACCTCCAATATTAAATCCTTTTAATTTAACTTCAGGAGCTAAGTTTTTGTAAGCTGCAGGTATAAGAGTGTTAAGTGTGTGCCAGAAAGCTGCCATTTTATTGTCAAATAATCCGGGGTCTGCTTCATCCCATCCGGGAATTCTTGAACCTGTTTCTGTTAATCCCTTGCCAAACACATTATCTAATACAGCTTGTGATAATAAAGCTTCAGATACGTAAGGTTCAAAAAATTTCACCATGCCTTTTGTTACAGCATCTCGTACTATTTTACTGCCTGAACGAGTCGGATCATCCTTTTTTGTAAACTCATTTAAACTAGCACGAATAACATCTAAAACTGGAGCATCAGGATCAGTATAAGACATATCAAAATATAATAATTCACCTTTGTCATTTCTTAAATAAGCAATAGCACTATTTTTAGACCAGTCTGGAAGAGCTAAATCTTTGTAAGCTTGATGTAGGTCTTCAGTCACACCATATATTAATTTACTACTTTCTTGAACAGCATACGAACCAGTTAAACCAATTCCTATTTTTCCTGCAAGTCTGTTAAACCCTCTTTCTTCTAATACTTTATTACCAGAATTAATTTCATCTCTACTTCTTTTTAAAGTGTGATACGTATTTCTAAATCTTTCTGCAGAAAACGCAAAGAAATTACCAAAGGGCATTTTACGAAGTGCTTTAGCTCCTTCAGGTATTAAATCATACGTAGGCATTGTATTTCTAATAATTTCTGCAGCTTTTCCTTCTAATTGTTTAATTGACATCTTAGTGGTTAAAGATTTATTAGCTTGCTTTAAAACTTGAAGTTCTTTTTCGTAAGCAGCTATCCTATATATATCATCTTCTGCAACGTATAGTTTTTCTGCTTTTTTATAGCCTGCTTTAACAAAAGTCATTGGTGTATTAACACCTCGTTTTGCTAAACTTTGCCCTACCATTCCACTAATTTTACCTTGCCCAAAAGATGCATCGTTTAAAAGTCTTTTAAATTCGTTTACTTTAACATTTTGATTAACCAGTCCAAGTTTTTGATATTTGTTATACAAATCTAAAAGTGCTTTATTTTTATTTTTTGAATCTTTAAAAGTATTCTGTAACACTTTTAAAGATTGTGCAGTTTCTGCTCCGAAAGGATTTAACCCATTCTCTGCCATTATAATTGTTTGACCTATTGTATTTCTTAAATGAGTAATATTATTTAGTACTGTTGCAGAAGCTTGACCCATTCCTTTAAGTAGTAACATAGTATTCCATGCTTGTGCAATAGGACCAATAGTTTTATTTTGTTTGTTAAACATGTTAGCAAGTGCAGGTGTTGTGTATTGTCCATCTAATGCATGAAATTGTTTACCTTCAATTTTAACGTATCCTGCTCTTTTAATACCATCATCAAAAAAATATTTACCTTGTCCTACAGAAAGTAAATCATCGTACATTTTAATTTCTGTTAAATAATGTGAAACTGTTGTAAGAGTTCTAAATACAGAAGTAGGAGAACTTTCTGTTATTCCTAGTAAAGCTTTAATTTCAGGAGCTATAACTTTTCTATTTGCAAAAACTTTTTCGGCTGTCTGTGTGCCATACATTTGATTAATATGTTTAGCAACACTAGATGAAACTCCTGCACTTCCTTCTTTTGCGTTAAATATTATTTCATCTACTCTTTTGGTTGCTTCTTTAAAACGAGCAGCATCATCGACACCATCTTTAACTTCTCGATAACCTTTTGTGCGTCTTAAACTTTTAGCTATATAATTAATTGCGTTTGTTTTAATAACATTAGAGGGTGACCATTTAGCATTTTCAAATAATTCATAGGTTTGTCTTAAATAACTACCCATACTATCAGCTATTTCTTTTTTCATTTTGTCAGGAACTTGATTAGTATTTAACATTAACCTACTAAGTTGTTTAATTTCTAATTGAATTTCTTGTGCAATAGGTTGTAGATTTTTAGGTAAGTCTTTAAGTTGTACTTTACCAATTAAATAAGCTCTAAATTGTGCGTCTATTTTTTTATAATTTCTACCAGTTTCTTTTAAATTTAAACGATTAGTAGATATTTCTTTAACTGCATTATTAAGAGAATTTTCAACTCTTGCAACTGTATTTAAAGCTTCTTCAGACAATGCTATTTTTGAATTTTCTGCTTGATTAATAATAGAAAACATTTTTTCTGATTGTATACCTTTAGATGTAAATCCCCTTTTCGCTAATTCTTTTGCTTTATCTAAAGTGTATTGAGTAACTCCTCTTAATGGACTATTCTCTATAATATTAAATAATTTAACAGGTTGAGAAATATTGTCTGCTTCCCCTTTAAAATCTTCTTTAACTTTAAAAGCTCTATCGCTTTTTTGTCCTGAATCAACAGTCTTTTTAAATTGTTTTACAGCAACTCTACCACCTGCTACTACTCCTTTTAAAGTTTGAACAAAAGTTTTAGCAGTACCTACAATAACACCACCTAAAATTAAACTTTCACCTAGCATTCCTAAACGATTTTCCATAGCGGATAACTCGGCAGGGTCTTCTAAGTCTAAGTATTCAAATACAGGATTTAAAATAGAAGCAGGTATTGAATCACTTGTACCTGCCCATTGTCCTATTTGATAACCTAGTCTACCTTCTTCAGGGCTTATAACAATTTGTGCTGCTAGTTCAGCAGACGCTATAGTTTGAGCAGTACTAATTGCTTTAAATTTTCTTTGTGTTTTTTTAGACTGACCGCCTTGTTTACGTTTAGGAGTTGTTAAAGTTTTTATAGGATTTTTAGCTTTACTCATTGCAGCAAAAAAAGCACCTACATTAGTTGCTAGACTACCTACAGTTGTTTGAGGTTTTTCTAAATCATAATAATACTCACCTTCTTTGTCTTGAGTAACTTCAATTAAATCATAACCAAATGTTGAGCCTAAAGCTTGTTGATAATTTTGTTCAGAAAACTTTTTAAATCTTTCAGGAAGTTCTATGTTGGTTGGATTTAAAGCTTGTGCAACATCAGAAGTTAAACTAGCAGTACCACTAATAAGAGTATCTGCAAATCCTGCAACCATTCTTCGTGGTTCTTTTGGTAAAGTTTGTATTATTTTTTGACCTATGCTTGCACCTTCTTCTTTTCTTTCTTCCTGATAAGGCATACCTTCAAGACCGCCAACAAATCTATCTGGCGAACCAGTTTCTTTTGCTTCAGGATTATACCAATCAACATTAATAAGACTTGACCTAATTTTAGTTGTCTGTTCTTCGCCTCTAGTATAATCATCTACAAACTCTGTAAAAGATGCATTTTTATCTGTCTTCTCATATTCGTTAAATAATACTTCTTGATCAGTAAGACGAGAAGTAGACCTGTCGGCTTGACGAAGTTGTTCTAATTTTGAAGGCATGTTTTAGTAACCCACTCTTTCAGCTTCTGCTTTTAATTCCTCAACATATATAAAACTTTGTTGAACCATGTTTTGAGATTCTTTGTGTACAAAATATTTTTGTTGTGCTGCCATCATTAAGTCATAAGCAGGTTGACCATCTACTAATGGGCTAGAGTCTTCTCTTCCGTTAGTTGCATTTAAATTATAATTAGATTTTGCAAACTGATCTAGTATTTTGTCTCTTGTTTTTTTATCGGGATATTGCTCCTTTACTTGATTTTCTAAATATATTTGACCATACAGTTCAGAATCAGGACCTGTTCCAAGAGGAATTCTTATGTTTTTAATTGCACTATCAACTTCGGTTGTCTTATCACGTATATCATTATAAAGACCTGCTTGTGCAGTTGTTACCCAATTAGTACGTACTGTATTCCAATTAACGTCACCTGTCAATTTTCGTATAGCTTCAAGCTGTGCTCCTGCCCAAGCTTTAGCTTGTAAATACTCAGGTGTAGTTCTGTCTGCTTCATTAATATTAAGAGTTAAAGGATCATCCTCACGTTGTTGGTATCCTTTAGCCCCACTATCGATCAACTGACTAATACTTTGTCGAACCTTATATTGTGATCTAATAAGACTAGCATCTCCACCCATAGCTTCTACACTAACTATTCTTTTAGCCATCTTTTGATCTTCTTCGCTTAAATCGCTATAACTGGGGTCTAACATTCTTTTTTGAATGGCTTGCTCCATTAACCTATTATTATCCTTCATTGATTTTTCAGCAAGATAACCTACTTTTAATTTTTCAAAAGATGCATAAGTCATACCGCCTTTTACAAAATCTTGATAAGCATATTCTGCTTGATTCTCATCTCCAAAAGCTTTAAAGAATTCATTTTCTGTCATCTTTTCTGCCATAATAGTATCTTTAGTGTAGACATCAGGAATTGTAAAAGACTTTTGAGTATATACATTTCTATATTTATCAATAGTTTCGTTTCTTTTATTTAAATTAATTTCTGACTCTCGTACTTCATCAAACATCTTGTCTCTTTTAGTGCCCATACCTAATATTTCTGCACCTTTATTTATACTCTTATGAATAATACTTCTATTTGAAGGATCATTTGCAAGACGAATAGAATCTGAATAGTAATCTTGTACAGGTTTATTAAATTCTTCTTTAGACTCAGAAGCAATTCTAGCTGCGTCTATTCCTTTATACTTTGCTTTATGTGTTTTATATAAATTATCTTCAATAAAAGAATTTTTCCATTTCTTTTTCATATCTCTATTTGCTTGCGTTTCACTTGCACCTTCAAATAAATGTTTTACATTTTCGTGTTGTGCATTAAAAGCATCTTCTGCTATTGCATTGTAGTGTATTTGTGCTCCACCTATTCCTCCACCATATTGATCAATAGCATCTTGAACATTTTGTAGTTTTAGTGCATCATCATATTGTTTAGAACTTTTAGCAATGTCTGTAACTTTACTTTCGTCTAATTTTTTTAATGTATTATTACTTCTATTTTGTAATGTAGCATCTGCCCCGCCTATTAAAACTGATAATCCCATAGCAATATTTTGTCTTCGTCTTTCTTTTTTATTACTGTCATTTTTAGAAGCTTGAAACTCAGCTAATAATTGTCCAGTTGTTCTTCCCATTAATAAACTATTATTTTTATACTCTGTCATTTTATTGTCCTTTAGATAGTAAACTATTACTTGATGTAACTTCTTCTTCTTCTTCTTTTTTACTTAACAAACTTGCAGGTAATTGTTGTTCTTTAATTTCTTCTTGTAAAGGTTCAGGAATAGAATTAGAAGTAATTCCCGCAGATGCTTTTTTTCTTAAATTATCAAGATAAGTTGTGCCTTGATTTAATTTATTAACTTGTTCTTCTGGTTCTAACTCATAAGTAGAGTCATCATCTCCTGATTCTAGTTTATATTCTAAGTCAGCTTTTTCACATAAAGCTATAACCATATACATAGTAGGTTCAGATAATAACATCATTAAATCAGGATTCCATTTACCTTCTAAAAAGCCTGTATATAAAATCATACTTGCTAAATCTATAACACCTACTCCATTATTTATAGATAATAATAAATTACTAGCAACTTCTGGATTAAAGACTGTATTAAAAACTTCATAAGAAGCTTCTTTATAATCAGTAAACTCGGGAGGTTTTTCCCAGTTGTAAGGAGTTTCAGGAGAGTTAGTTAAAGACTGTCCCGGAATAGATTTACCAGTAGTTACTTGATGAGATAAAAAATCTACTTGTTCTTGATTTATAGGCTGCATGTTTTTATTTTTTTAAGTTATATAAGGATTTCGTATTATATTTTGAGGACTTGATGGTCCGTACAAAGGCATTGTAGTATTAGTAAACATATTAAAAGGTAAAACTTGTCCTGTTTTATTTTGATATTGTTGAGAAATATCAGCAACATAATTTCGTGCGTTGCCAATACTTTTATCATAAGATACAAGTTGACCACCGCCTCCACTTTCTTCACCTTGTCCCATTATAACATTAGTAAGAATTCCAGTACTGACTCCTTGTGCAGTTCCTGTTGCATAGTCAGACGTAAAGGCTTCTCCTATTTTAGTTTTAGAAGCCTGTAATAAATTGTCGTCTGATAAACCTAGATTTTTACCCAAATAATATCCTTGTTCTGGTCCTGTAGGACTACTAAATTCAGGTCTGTAAGCTGCACTATCAAATTTCATAGATGCTAAAGATTTGTCATTTATTAAATTTGTTTCAAAATTAGGGTCTAATAAATTTGGTCCTGAAGCTTCAATAGGTTTAATAGTGCTATCCATAATTTTAGAAGTTGCATCAATAGAAGGCTGCATATTCTCAGCAAGATTACCAAGATTTCTATTAATATATTCTTTTTGCACAGCAGTTTGTTGTTTAAATAAATTTATAGTTTCTTCTGTAGCGTCAGTTAAATTATTACTAATTATATGATTTCCATTACTTGCATTAACATTTGCTGTATCAATAATGTTACTTGCTAGTTCACTCTTTCCAAACTCTTGTGTTGTTCCTGCTATATTTCCTGCGTCAGCAATTCCTGAACCCCTAGTAAATACATCACCTGCTCCTTGAGTAAGAGCATCTACAGTATTTATTACCGGTACTGTTGTAGATACTTTAGTTGCTACACCTATTTTTGCAGCTTCTGCTTCTGCTAATGCTAATGCTGCTGCGTCTGCTGCTGCTGCGTCTGCTGCTGCTGTTGCTGCTGCTGTTTCTGTTGCTGTTGCTCCTGCTCCTCCTGCTGCTGCTTTTGCTGCTGCTGCTGCTTTTGCTGCTGCTGCTGCTTTTGCTGCTGCTGTTGCTTCTGCTGCTGCTGCTGTTTCTGTTGCTGTTGCTCCTGCTCCTCCTGCTGCTGCTTTTGCTGCTGCTGCTGCTTTTGCTGCTGCTGCTGCTTTTGCTGCTGCTGTTGCTTCTGCTGCTGCTGCTGTTTCTGTTGCTGTTGCTCCTGCTCCTCCTGCTGCTGCTTTTGCTGCTGCTGCTTTTGCTGCTGCTGTTGCTTCTGCTGCTGCTGCTGTTTCTGTTGCTGTTGCTCCTGCTCCTCCTGCTCCTGCTGCTGCCGGACCAAACATATAAAAACCTGCAACTACTAATGCAATTGTACCTATTACTTTTCCTGCATCTGATTTAAAAAACTTTTTAAGTTTTTTCTTTACTTTTTTAAAATTTTTTCTTAACCATCCCATAATTAATCTCCTCCAAATCCACCTGTATATGAATCTGATAATGTGCCTACTAATGTTCGTAAATAAGGACCATACGTTTCATGTCCTGCTTTTCCTTCATTAGCTATTGCTGTTGAAACTATTTGTACTTTTCTATTCTCTTCATTCTCTACTGCTCTAAAATCAAAGTCTGCTTGATCTCTTAATTCTTGCCATAAAAATGATTGAGCTTGAGTAGATAAATTAAAAGAATTCTGTGCGTTCTGTGCATTAATTTGATTAGTAGCTGCTGTGTTTGCTAAATTTGTTTGTCTTCTCCATTGTGTATTTGAAGCTTCAACAGTAGCAGCATTACTTGCATTCCATTGTACTCTTGCAAAGTCTTGTTGATTATTGTACTGTTCAGTTTGTGTAACAAGTTGTGCATTAAATTTAGCAACATCTGTTTCTCTTGCAGTACGTCTAGCCTCTGCTGCATTATTTTGAGTCGCATTAAACTGTGCCATAGCATCGCCTCGCTGAGCATTGTTTAAATCTACAGATGTTTTTAAGTTAGCCATAAATTGATTAACTTGATTTTCACTAGCTGCATTAAATTGTTTTGATGCATTGTCTGCTGCTTGATTACTTAAAAGTCTTTGTTGTTCTTGTTGAGAATTTAAAACTGAAGCTTGTTGTTGATTAGATAAATTTGTTAAATCCATTTGTAAAAAAGCCTGAGCATTCTGAGAAGAAAGTTTTGTGTTACTGTCAAGTGTTGCTAAATCTAATTGTGCCATAGAAACAGCTTCTTGCATAACTGCTTGTTGAGAGTTACTTGCTTCAGTTAAAGTAACAGTTTGTAAAAATTTACTGTCAGCTATTTTTTGATTTTGATCCGCACTAAACTGTGCCATGTTTAAATTAAATATTTTATCAGAAGCATTTAAAGCAGATTGTTGAGCTGCTTGAGCATCTTGTTGTGCTGCTGCAGCCTCAATACCTCTTTGACTAAACACACTTTCTTTAATAGACTGTGCATTAGATTGAGCTATAGGAATAGCTGATGTAATTATAGCATTGTATAAAGCATCTCTACCTACTGTGGAAGCATCTAATCCTCGCTCTGCCATTATTGCATTTACTGCTGCAACTGCCGGTTTAGCAAAAGCAGGAATCTTACCTTCTTCCATTCCTTTTAATAAAGCATTTAATTGAACATCTACCATAGCTTCTTCAGGAAGACCTTCGATCATTCCTCTTTCTTTTTCAGAAAGATTCATTAACTGTTCTTCTAAAGCTTCAACGTCATTACCCAACGAAGTAATTGTTTCTTCGGATAAACCTGCTTTTCTTAATTGTTTTTTTGCTCTTAATATTTTAGGTAGTGTTGTACCTCCTACTAAAACTGCTGCTGCTGTTGTTTCAGAATCTATTGTACCTATTACTCTTTGTTGTAAAACTAAAATAGCCTCATCATCATCAATAGTAACACCTGTTGCAGCTTTAGTCAATGCTTGAGTTTGCATTACTGCAATAGCTTTTGAGTCTGTTGCTATTGCCCCTACTGCAGGAATTACCTCAGCAACTTTAATTGGATTTCCTTGAGCGTTCTTAATTAAATTTCCATTTATATCTTTAACAAACTGATCAACTTGAGTTGAATCAAATGTCGATGCAGTTACTTCTTTAATAACAGGAATAGGATTACCATCAGCATCTTTAATTACATTTCCTTTAGAATCTTCTTCAAAACCACCTACTCGTGTAGATACTCCTCCCGATACTGTTTCTTCTTTAATAACAGGAATAGGATCACCATCACCATCAAGTTCTAAATTACCTGCGTTATCTTTTACAAAACCTCCTGCTGTAGTTGCTACTACATCATCGGGCATATCAGTTTCTGCAATAGCACCTGCACTAGCGTCTTGATCTGCTACTGCAAGAACGGGGTTACCCTCATTATCTAATATAGGATTACCATCAGCATCTAGTTGATATCCTCCTGCTTTAACTGCATCAGGTAGACTTAAATCTACTACCTTTCCATCTTTGTCAACTGTAACACCTTCTCTGGCTTTTTCAATACCGGTAGCTGTCCTTTCAATTCTGTCTCTTCTTTCTGGGGTAGCTGTTGCAGCCCCACCAAAACCACCTGCAGCATCTATTTCTTCTTGCGTTTTCCCTGATCTTTGATTAGCTAAATCTGCTTTGTAGTTATCAATATCTTTAATAAAAGATACTGCGTCACTTTGAGTTCTAAAAATTCTTTTTCTATTTTTTTTAGGAACTCTACTCCATCCTTCATTTGTTTGATTAATTTGCCCATCTGCATCTACCCAGTAGATTTGCATTAAATATCCTGAATTAGGATCGCCATCAACTTTATACAAACTTTTATTATTATTACTTACTTCATTGCCTAACTTTGATCCTGCTGTTAAAGGATTAACTAATTCTGTTGTCTGATCTTCTACAGCATCTGCATCTGCTTGAGCCTGTGCATCTGCTTTAGCCTGTGCATCTGCTTTAGCCTGTGCATCTGCTTGAGCCTGTGCATCTGCATCTGCTTGAGCCTGTGCATCTGCTTTAGCTTCTGCAGTTGTTG
>TARA_R110000824_G_scaffold15552_8_pt1 | contig 11351 bp, 8 predicted proteins | sample TARA_R110000824 | Tara Oceans TARA_R110000824 (sample SAMEA4397747) | marine metagenome | biome: Polar Biome; feature: [MES] marine water layer (ENVO:01000295) within the mesopelagic zone...; material: water (ENVO:00002006), including particulate matter (ENVO:01000060) such as...... | reverse complement strand
TGAAACTGTTAAAAAGGCGGTTTCAAAGTAATATTCATTTGATTCACTTTATCGTTCCATTCAGTACGTTTTCAGCGAAATGAAGATCTGTATTTACTTGACGATCTACACGATAGATGATTCCTGAATTATCTCCGACCTGAGCTGCTCTGCCTTCAGGATCTAAGATTTGTGAAGTGACATCAGTAATGGTCTTTTTCCTTGTTATAGTGAATACAGCTCCGCCACCTGTATATTCAACAAAATCATTTTCTGCCGAATACTTCCCTGCCACAGCCATTACAGACATGGGATTAGCTTTCTGTAAATATCCAGTAGCATCCAATATATCAGATGAGATAGTGAAATACCCTCTCAAGATCTTCCTAGGAAGATTCGCAGCTTTTAAGAGAGTCGATGTTGCCGCTATCGTCGATGGAGGTTGAACGGTATGAGCCAGCCCATCCTCTCGACCAGCGTTATTACCCATGATCTTTGCTATGTTATACGAGTAAATATCGGAATTTACCATTGGCAAGTACAGATTTGTAGCAAAAGCGTTTGCCAGATAACTTAATGAATCAGTACTCGTGATATTCGCATTTGTCGTGACACCAGAGACATTCGTAATAACATTGCTCATCCTAACATTTGAATTTTTTATATTGCTACCAGATGTATTGAACTGCGAATATTCCCAGCCAAGTATTCCCCAAATACTCTGCTGCCAAAGAGTCTCATTAACTCCCATGTCCAATATTGTAACACCACTATGAGAATCGTACACTGAAGCGAAATCCAGATTTGGATTCATTTGAATGAATGAAACCTGAGATGTTGTATCACTTGCCTGATATGATGATGATACCATACTATACGGCAGCATGCTTGGAGACCAAGCAGTGTACGATAATTGCTTATTCAACTTGTATACATCCAAATTTCCCTGAGGAGCAACAGGTGGCGTAAATATATCGCCGGTCCGCGTGGGTTCACCTGCTGTTATGAAATTCCCGACCTTCTCAGATGTATGAAGATTTGATATCTCAAAACGATTCTCTATTGTGTCAAAATTGAATAAAGGATTGTTTGCTCCCATGTATACTTGCCTTAATGTAGGAGCATTAATGAAAGCCTGTAAACCTTCGTACTGAACAGCATTCATCCCGTTCGTAGGCATGATCGCTGCATTTCCATAAGCTCCAAAATGATAATCATATCCTAGTTTTGTTCCTGTTCGGATTCTGTCTTTAATACCACCAACCTCCTGTGAATAATACATCGTAGGAATACCACCAAGCAACTCGAAAGTGAGTTCAGTCAGAGCTTCACCTCCTTGAATCCATTTCCTAGCGAAACCATATGCTAGATTATCAAATCTATCACCTACCGTCATTTCTGTCGTCATATGCCTTGAATCCTTATTGAAATAAAAGAACAGAGGTATTGAAGTCAAATCAGCCACGCCTGTGGCAGGGAGACCTGTGGTCGTCGATCTATCCTCATTATACATGTCGGATCCAAGAGGCTGAGCAGCAGTCTTAGTGTGAGTACCAATATCTAAATGAAGGAATCTAGCTTCTTCACGGAAGGACGCTGATAATGAAGAAGAAGTCGTATTATATGTGGCATAATCAGACCTACCTTCCTCCAAACCAGCATCAAGTAACTCAGGATAAAGATCTTTCTGAGTATCGAAAAACTTTAACAGACCTGATAACGCTGCATCGTTGTATGATATATTTGTTTTGAGAGTTACCGTGAGATGACCAGGAGATGATGATTCAGTCTGAAGTGTGGCTCCATGATAAGCAAGGTGCTTTCGCCCCTGCTCAACAAAATCAGGTCGCTTAAAACCTATGTAAGCATAACTATTCAAATAATCTGTGGCAGCTGCCGTCTGTAAAGGAGCTCCGGCACCAATGCCATATGGAATTCTATTCTGTAAAGCCGCATCGAAGAAATCAAGATTGGATGATCCCGAAAAGGATCGGTAATTCGCGCATGGGAAAGCTTTGTTTATCGTTGAATTCACAACTGAGGCACCGACACGAGATCCATTCACTTTTTGTAGAATAGTAATAGGATCATCTGTTTGATTCAATTCATCAGTAATATTCGCCGCTACATTCGAAGGAGAGTTATAACCAGCTGGAACATTGATATCTACTTTCTGCTTAAACCGAACATACTGATGAGTGGCAGGATCATTTTTCTGGCCCAAACCGTATGGATCCAACCAGTCTTTAAGCTCAGTAGCAGAAACACCGCTCGCTTTCCATATTATCTCTTTTTTCTTGAATATTGTATATCTTGAATTATCATTTATCAGTTTCTGAACTTCACATGCTGTTCCGCAGATATTCAATGCTGATTGACCTTTGCTCGATTCCTTGAAATTATAGTCAGCCACGAAGATATGAGATTTCAGAGTACAGAATGTATTTAGTCCTACGAGATAATTATCCTTATTTGTCCAGAAAGATCCATTTGTAATACTTGGTTGAGCTATGGCGGGATCACCATTGGCGATACCGGCAGGAAAGGTTTGACCAGCATAGGAAGCATTTTCACAAGACGCATTCCCCCAATTCCTAGGTAATGTTATGTAATTTTCACCATTCGCATTCTTATAATAGTCAATCACGATTGAGGCAGCATTATCAGAAATGTGAACTTCCTCTTCAATCAGCGAACATGACTCTTTCACATATCCTGTAGGAGAATACCTACCAAGACCAGTAGCATCCAATGGTTCTTCATCAAATCCAATGTAAGACGCAGAAACAGTATTTGTATATTCTATTGTCTTACGTCCTAGATCCTCGCCACGGAACTCTATGACATTGGCACCAGCTCCTCTCTGAGAAATATGGGCAGATTGAACCGTCACTGTATCACCTACATTCACAGTGATACCATCTGAAACCTTGTTCGTGAAAAGAGCATTATTTGTTTGCGATAGCTTAGAAGCACTGTATTCAACTGAAGACAGTCTGTTACAATCAATCAAGATTGTTTCTGTGTAACCCGTACTCATTTTATATATGAATTGGATTTTTATTTGGAAAGGGTGTTAAAAGAAATTTAGCAGAGCGTTACTTCGTTTACAGAAGATCAGTTCTCACAAATCCCTCAGTGAGAGTTGTGACCTTAGCCAGCTCAAGCCAAGAGCGCTGGGTATACAGGGCTTTGTTGTTCAGACCCTGATACCTGTAATAATACTCGATTCCTCGCGAGTTGACACGTTCATTCCGGTTGAGCCGGTAAGACAGCCAGTTGAAGCGACCCAAAACACCAGTCTCATCGCCAGCATCACCACTATTCTGAACATAACCATTGAATTCATCGTTAGTGAGCGCGACTCCCTCAGCTGCGAATTCCTCACGCGTCACGAATGGAACCATGCCCTCGGCCTGAGCAGTGTTGTGGAACTGACGGGCCGGATTGACCACGTCAATAGGATACAGGAATCGATCATTGTACTTGATATTCACTGTAAGAGATCCGTTGTAATTGGTAGGTCCCGGTACCTGACCAAAGCTGTAATGCCGCTCCGGAGAGATCGAATGATACTGATTCGTAATACTCTCATCATCACTCGCATCCGACTGAAGACCAGTGATGACTTTAGTCACAATGCGACCAGCACCACCCAGATTGCGAATAAGGGTCTGACCAGAGCCACTAGTAGCGCTCACAGAGACCTTGGAATGACGGTAATCAAAGTGATTGATGGTGATAGTCGGGTTAGCTGCCCGGTAAGCATCCATCATTTCCTGAGGATAGTAGATGTAATCAGCAACAAACTGAACATTGGTCGTATCAACATTATACTCAACAGAGGCGCCACCAGAAGCCACGCAGCAGCGGGATGGATCTGATGAAGCAAATGTCAGTTCGATCGAAACCTGCTCCTCCATCATGTAAAGAGGCAGCTGCGTCTGCTTTAACATAGGGAACAGATCCGACAAAGCAATCTGGAAAAGAGGAGCGTTCTTGAGATCCTGCCACGGATGCGATTTAAGGTCAGGAGTCGCTGCACCAATAGTATCATATTCCCGGCCATTCGACAGACCATATGTGAAAGCTCGAGTATTGTTATCAGTTCCGGTCGTGTCACCAGCATCCGAATATCTGAATTCGTGAGCAATACACTTTCCAGACTGAACCTGCTCGCGCTCACGCTGATGCTCGTTGGAGATGAACATATTCTTGTAAGCTGTCATGTAGTTGTAGCCATCTATCTCCTGAAGAGTCTTGGTACCAACCTTGAGAGCAGCACGCTGAATCAGCGAAGCAACACCCGCAGTAGGAGGGAAGAAATAGGAATCAGTGCCATTACCCGGCGCAAGAACACCAAGAGTGACTTTCGAATGAGAATGAAGGATTCCTTTGTTCAGAAGAACAAATCGGCAAAAGGTGTCAGAGACCACAACTGGATCCTGAATAGATGTCTCAACATCGGTAGCAGTAGAAGTATCCATCGGGCTAACACGCAGTAAATCGGGAACGGAGGGAGCAACGCTTTCACGTTGAATCATAGATTGCTGTACTTCGTCCATCTTATTTGTATAAAGAACAGCATTAAAAAAATATGAAAGAAAACAAAATTTATTTATTCACAAAACTGGTGCATCGTTGTCACTTAGAGATCATGACAGAACCTGAAGGCCTTGAGCGCCAAAGACCAGAGTCTGCTTATTGTGCGCAAAAAGATAGAAAGCCTGCGGGGAATCAGTCGTCAAATCCAGAGACATGTTTATGCCGAAATTAACTCTGGAAAAATCCACACCAGCATCAGACACCGTGTCAAATGCGACACCAAGACCCCATCCGCATCCACCGAAAGCAGTGTCCTTATCAAATCTAGTGGAATCAGAGTACTGAGTGTTCTGAGGTCTCAGGGAAGTACGGGTGATCGAAGCGAACTTCTGGACAGCATTCATGTAATTGTACACAATCTGCGGGTCAACCGAGAAAGGATCCGTAGTCTCTGCTATCGCGGCCTCATCCGTAAGGAGAGTATTGATATTGTAATCAATCGGAAACTTTGAGCCATTCCGAGTAAAGAACAGCTCCTTAATAACAGCAGCTTCACCTGTGGCATTGGTGGGATACATAGTCGCTAGACCATCATACACAGTGTTATTGATATGAGCAGCGGGCACAATATTCGCAAAGACACCAAGAACCCGGCTCAGACCCAGCTGGAAGTTGATGATACCATTGGCAGAATTAATTGTCTGGTAATACGAGGAGATCGAGTTGTACTCATACGTGGCAGAAGTACGAGACTTCAGCTGCTGAAGGACATCAGCAGCCGGGGTCATAAGCTCTGCTGCCAGAGAAACATCAGTGAATTCATAGAAAGCCTCTGAAGTTGCGCTAGCATTATCATTAGTCGAAGAGTGGAAGACCTGAGAATCCGGAGCAAGGTGAAGCTCGACCAGAAGGCCGCCAACAGCCTCCTCCATCAGGGGAATCGGCTCACCACCATTGAACAGACCACACGGCAACGACATACAGAAGTGATTCTGAGTTGACGATGAGGATGGGAGGTTCACAACGGTCTGCTGCTGAGCAGCATAGTTAGGCAGAATGAGAGCAGAATCATACATATGACCCATGTTGTCCTGCTGGGAACTCGTGACCGGCAGATAGGACGCAAGGAAACGGTTGTAGTTCCGAATGCTCTCGATGGTCTGGCCAGTGCGCTGCGACTTAATAGTGAGAGTATCAATTGTCGAGTACACACCCAGTTTATCACTCATTGCCAGGGTGGACACTGAGGAAACATTGGCAGATGCTGACGACAAGAGAGTACGGAACTTACCCGTGAATCTAAGAGAGTTACCTAACAGAAGGCGGTCTTGTTCACCTATTATAAATTGAATGACCGGCGTTCCTCCCTGGAAGCTGATCTTGGCATTGCTGGCGACGTTTGAGGGGACTATCTCGATATTTTGGTTCGACATGATCTATTTTTATGATCTACTTGACATAAAAATGCAGGAAAAATGAATTAAAAATTAATGGTATCTATCTTTCATTACAGTGATGAAATCTCATATATGAACTTTGCCCATATTACGATTGACTTGTTAGTGGAATATTTTGTATATCCGCCTTTTTTTCGCTTTTTTGGTTGATATCTCCATCCATTTTGAAAAGCATGAACACATCGTATCCCTGATGTGTTATCTCTTTGTAGATCCCGTTTGTATCCGTTATTACATTTTCTACATAATACCTTTCGAAATGAGCCTGTCTGATGGCAGTGATCCATGGTTCGACTGTTACTCTTTACTCCATCACATAAATTCACGTTACATAACTCGCATTGTGAATGATTCATTACCTTTTCATATATATCTTCATATGTTTGATTCTCGGTGAGTATGAGACCCAGCTTTTTCCATCTACTAATTGTAATTGACTTTTTGTATTTAATGTGATGAGGTATTTCCATCACTTCGTTGAAATCTACTTTACTTTTTCAAAAATCAAATTTTAGACCATCACACTGAGGCCACCATTCTTGATCTCCAGGCGGCGGAGATGATGAACGAAATTGTTCCAAAGCTTGGGCTTCGTCTGCGCTGCGCCGGTGTACTCGAGTTGGAGGTTGAAGTCTTTGCCGCGAGCATCATAGACAGCATTCTTTCCAAGAGCCAGAGCCCGGCCAATGAAGAAGTTCTCCTGGAAGGCCATGAATGAAAGAGGTTCAATATCGGCCATAGCAAGAGCCTTCTCAGCCTCAATGAGCCACTGCTGCGAAATCGAATCTCTGCCCGAGATCTTAGTGACGTCCACACGCCGGCTCGGGTTGATCTTACCATCGTATATGAACTGGTAGTTCTGGAGCTCATCCGCAATTCCAGTAATGTGAGTGCGCTGGCTTCTGACACGATCCCGCTCACCCAGAGTACCCGCCGCTCCAATTGCCGGAGAGATGATGTAGGTAGTGGCAGCATCAATTGTATCCTGAACTGAATAAGAACTAGCATCCGTAGGGATACACAGTATACTCGTAGCGCGACTCTCAATCAAGGGAAGCCGAACATTAGCAACGTTATCTCCAACAAGCTGCGAATATCTGTAGTTAGTGAAACTGCGATAATCATAGTTGATAGTTCCACCCTCCTTCATCATGCTGAGCATAGACTGCTCATATCCATCCGGCACCTGGATCTGCTGAACAATCATCTCAACATTGGTGACAGAGTAGGTAGCAGCAGTAGAAACCATACCAGTTGCCTTAGGACGACTAACCATCCACAGATGATCCTTACCTTCAGTAAGAGTAGGGAAGGAAATTGCTGTGGCATTTGTCATAGCTCCCTCCAGAGTAATCTTGATTTTATCAGTACTCGGAAGGGCAACAGGGACATATTCAATCTGCTTGATTATACCATCCGCTGCAGAGAAATCATCTAGAAGTTCAAAGGGAGTAACGGCAGCAGAGTAGATGAAGTTAATACGCTCACCCACCTTGAAAGGGAAATTCTGAACAGAAGTCATGTTGTTATCACGAGTCATGGTGAAGGTGGTCCGAGCGCCGCCAGCCGGCCATTGCCCGCCAGCAGCCGAAGTACTGTCGACACCAGCGATAGAGTGGAAGGTCGGGTTCAGCTTGATCGCGCGATACTTGTTGGTCGAATCCATAGAGCGGAAAACACGGCTCTTATCCTGAAGGAGGATCTCAATGAAAATACCATCCGTGAGCAGAGCCGGGAAAACAGCCTCGTTACGGAATAAGCCCGTGTTAAGATGTAACTCGCACTTGACCTGATCAGGAGACCCATCAACACCAGCGTTTGACATAACCGGATTAGGAGCGTCAACCGTGCCATATTTCTGAAAATACGGGTTAGACACTACATTTGCCTGAATAGTTTTCAGAGTTCCTGCCGTGCCGCGGCATGCCGGATCATAGTTCGTAGCTCCCTGAGTCATTGCGCGTTTCGCCTTAAAATTCTCATTTGTCTCGTAATCAAATCGAAGTGCCGTAGCAACATCATATCCTTCAATTTCCTCAAGAAGAGCAGTCTTGCGGCCAGAGAACACACGGACAGAGCGAATCAGAGAATGACCGCCCGTCTGAGCATCCAGCTGAAGACGCATGAGATTGCTAGAAGCAGAAGTGCCGATTCCCGTGAGATCAACATTGAACTTGAGCTTGGTCTGGCTCAGGTCAATGAATTTGGATGTCGGCGGGATGAAGATGTCAATCCGGCCGCCCGGACGGTAATCCAGACCATTCTCCGCCGGAACTGCGACCTCGGTTTGCCCTACTTTGATTTTGTCAGAAGAAGTGAAAAAGCTGCTCATTTTATTTATAAAAGAGGTCGACAAAAAAATTTACATCATTCGATAATTAAAAACTACTGGATCCAAGAATTGCTGATTTTGCTGATATAGGTCTCGATGCGATCAATCCTAGACTTGAGAAAGCAGGTGAAACTTGTATCTTCTGCGGAGTAGGAGCTGTGACTGGAGCAGCATCATCTTTCTTCTTTTTCGAATCTGCGACTATTGCATCTTTCGCATCCATTATACCACCAATTAATGACATGGCACCACCGAGCAATTCAAGGGGAGGAAATACTGTACCAACAAGATCTGTAACGGCACCAGCCTCTTGCCACTTATCTCCCGTAGTCTGGCCAGCAAAGAACGATTTATTGTTTTCAAGATTATCGAAACCCTCTCCAATATCAATAAATCCACCGACTTCGCCAGCGGCTTTACCAGCGACCTCTGAAACAGCTGTGAGACCGGCATCCGCGGCCTTCGCGCCAGCCACAGTCGAGGCATCGCCAAATACTTTACCAACGCCGATCTTTTCAAGAGTAGTTTTCAGAATAGTAGTTCCTACACCTGAACTCTCTTGTTCCTTGAAAGCTGCTGCGCCAGCACCCTCAGCCTCTGCTGCTTTACCAACATCACCAGCACCTGTGGCAGCAGCTTGACCGACCCCTGCTGGGGGCTCAGGTGCAGCAGATGCTCCCTCGGGAAATTTGTTCTTCACTAAAAGATCGCGATCTGCCTGGCTACTTTCATTCCATGTCTCATCAGCTTCAGAACCCTCTCCGAGTACAGATTTCTTAGTAGCTGCTTCTTTCTCAGCATCTGACATGGCTGTGGCAGCTGAGGCAGGGGCCGCACGACCACCACTAGCATCTCCAGCATCATCGCTCAACACACTAGGCTCTTTAGCTGAACCACCTTTTCTTATGTTCTCAAAAACAGTTTGAATAGATGCGCCGCGAGTCGATATTTCATCCTTACTGAACTGCCCAAGACCCTTGGTAGCAATCCCTTTAAGAGTCGTTCCAGTACCGACTAACGTGGTTAACGCCCCCTTACCATCTTCCACACCATACAAGGCTTGGTCCTCACGCGACTTCGTCTTGTCATCACTGACGTTCTTCTTCTGGGATTTTACAGCCGTATTGTATTTCTCTGTCGCAAGTGAATTTGCTGCCCTGACACGATCATTGAATTCTTCTTCACGATTGTTGAAAGCACTACCCTGACTGATTGCTTGATCGTATCCGTAGACTGACATGTTTTTATTTATAATGTCTATTTTATTTTTCTCTGTAGGATTTATTAAATATGATGGATCTTGTCATCTGTGGAGCTATCATTGTTGATCACGATATGATCGAAAAAGTTATTGCTTCTTGCCCTTCATACCCTTTTTCAAAGAAGTATATTCTCTTTGATGGAGCACCATCCGATGTTGGAGATCTCCGACGAGAATCTTATCTGGCGTATACTCATTACATCGAGAAGAAGTATCCTGAATTTAGAGTTGTAAGATTTACAGAGAATGTATATTTCAGAGAGATGATCAATTGTATTACAAGTTTATCAGAAGCAAAGCGTATATTTGTTGTTCAGGATGACGTTCTTTGCCATGACATGGACTTACAGCTCATTGAAAAACAAATGAATAAAATAGAAGATATCAATATACTGTGTTTTCCACACAAGGAGATTGGATATGAGGGAGACCACTGGTTCAAGCCTTTTGACGACACGTTCCCTCTGCCTTTCATAAAGTGCCACGGCTGGTCTGAGAGGGTGTTTATATTTGATAGAATCAAAATGAGAGATCTTACCAGTGAGTTACCATCCAAAGGGAGAACAGCCAAGTTTGTTGAAGCTATTTATCATAAAGCGATGCTATCGGCTCAATGGTCAAGATCAACAGATGATGAGAAAGAATTCTATTGGAAGCAGTGGGGATGTTATTTTCATTATGATATACATCATACACATCTTGTCGGTAAAAGATCCGTTAAATAACGGGCTCCCGCTCCGGTGCTTCTGTCGGTGTGTCGGTCATTGCCTTAGGAAGAGCAACTTGACCAGGTGTGAACAATAGCTGATCACCATCAGCGATCTGTTCCTCGAAATTGCGGAAAGCCCGAGCAGGATTCTCCTGGAGATCTAGGAACAGGAAATCATAACGTTTCTCAGTAGCTTTAGCATAGATAGCTCTGAAATTCTTGTCTCCTCCAAACATGCCTGAATATTCATCTGATATCTTATCTAGCTCACTCATGTTCTGTAAATTACAGCATATGAAACTATTACAATTGTTTCTGATAGTCGGGCCCACAGCCTTGAAACTCTGGACAGATATTGCCAAGAGACCAACTCCGTAATGTCTCGATCTTGTAACGAGGTGATTCAAATAGGATGATCTTTTAACTGATCCTAGAATATCGTCAAATATCATGGCTACGAACGGCCTGTCTTCATCATCAAATGATTTTTGCTGATTGATTATCCCTGCAAGAACATTATCATCATATCCCGTATAGCAATCACAACTCTTCCGTAGGAAACGGCTAGTAACATCCTGATCGATAGTATTAGACATGATAGTGACGTTGTCGAAGGCACCTTTGTAGAAGTCTTCTCTAAGAAGGAGATTACTCAAAATCGTTGACTTTCCCGATTTCGTCGGCGCCACAAGACACATTATAGTCGGGAGTTCCGGCAGATTCGGATGACAAATCTTTCGAGGTTTCTCCTTCGGAGGATCTTTAACAGGGAGTATTGATGGTGGTGGTTGTTCAGCCATGCTTTATATGAATCCATATTTAAATTATTTCAAATGGAATGTATTTTCAAGAGAACAGAGATCTCCAAGGATCATGCGGCGCCGCATTGACCGGTGCTGGCTGTATCGCGTTCTGTATCTGACGCTTCATAAGGTTCTGTCTATTATCGACTAACTGCTGCTCTTTCTTCTCTGCCTTCTGTTTCTTTCTGAGACTGTCATACGATGTAATCGCTGAAAGAACAGCATTGTCCAAATCTTCTTTCGAAAACCCATTTGCTGGAGAGGC
>TARA_R110000824_G_scaffold100435_2_pt1 | contig 11354 bp, 4 predicted proteins | sample TARA_R110000824 | Tara Oceans TARA_R110000824 (sample SAMEA4397747) | marine metagenome | biome: Polar Biome; feature: [MES] marine water layer (ENVO:01000295) within the mesopelagic zone...; material: water (ENVO:00002006), including particulate matter (ENVO:01000060) such as...... | reverse complement strand
CAACAAAATTAATTTCTTTGATTACAATCACAGGTATATATATTGCCGCTTGCTTTATTATGTTGGCCTCAATATCATCAAAGGTGCTTTGAGTAAATTCGTAAAAAGTATAAGTTTTAAGTCCAACACCGAAGCTTGGTTCCATAACTCTTTCGCCGCGGGTGGTTAACAGAAGCATCTTTAAGTTCTGCTTTATAAGCGTCTGAAAGTCCTTAATCATTGTGAAGCCGTCGGCACTATCTTTAGTGATCGGCAGTTTAATCGATAGTGAAGCCATCTTTAGTCCTCATTATAAATATTATGAATCTTTCTTTTTGCACATTTCACCTTGTTCATTAAACGGATTAGATTTTAATCTTTGTGTTTGCCACCATGGCAGAAGCGCTCTAGAGGGATCAAGTTTAAATCTTTCTTTCATTTGTTGCACCATTTCTTTGGTAATATTGCCCAGCTCTTCGTCGGCGCCTCCAAAGTCACGAGATCTATAATGTATGCGGAAAAGTCTCTTAATCGCAGCAGCAGAATGCCTTAAGGTGATCCTGTCCCAACTATCCCAATTCATATGACTAAAAAGGGCGGCCTTGTTTTCTGTTCGGTCTTGCTCAGCGGCCCAGCCAGGTGTATAACTTAGATCGGCGCCGGTGACCATGGTAACTTCTTCTGTTGATGTAATGCCAAGCCAATTTTCGCGGTCGACGTCGATAGTTTCTGTATCCAAAATCGCATATGCTCCCGGCTTTTTGTTGGGGTTCCCGGGATCCCAGTCGCCAGCATCGTGAGAGAAGTCTCCTAATAGGGCGCCAGCTTCGGTCGTTACTTCGCCAATAGACGGCATAAAGCCCATGTCTTGATAAATAGCCATTATTGACAACACCTTCTTTAGAGAGAATGCATAATTTGTTACAAGCTTGAACTTCTGATCTTCCTTGAGTTTTGCTAGCAGACAATACAATATTTTACTGTTGGGTTCAATCCCTGTAAATGCGCTGACTGGGATATCTAATGCATCTATCTCTATATTTGATATTGAATAATTGGTGTTTCCAAATTTCATACCAAAGTCCAATCCATACCGCACTCCCAGTCGACCTGTAATACCAACGTCTATGCCATCCTCATTTGTTACAATTTTCATCGTACCAGGGAAACTTAGCGATATTGGGCCGCTGCCGGCCTCCTTGACTCTTTCGACCCCTTCGTCATTAGATAGTCTATCGTTGTTTACTCTAATATATTTATATATATAAAATGGCTTATCAGTGGTCGTAGTGGCCGGGCCGCCGTCGGGTATATCTCCAAGTGCTGTGAATGTCGACTCATAAGCTTTTTTACCGGTTTCCGGATCCGGGTAGTCTTGCATCTCTACTTTTTCAACTCCTACAATTACTTTATTGGCGAACGGTCTTATCGGTTCGTGATCTCCTTCGCTATGGTATTCTCCCACCATATATGTTATGCTCCCATCTTGTTTATCTATGTTGGCATGATAATATCCGACATATGTGCTACCATCGGGCAACGAAAACTCATTTCCACCGGTGTAGAAGGGCCCTGGCCACGCCCACCCAAGGCCGGCGGGGTCTGGCTCCTCTTCGGTCGGAAGGCCGGCCACAGCCTCAACTATGGTACCATCGAGATGGAGTTCTTTATCCCCGAGGCTAGCAAAATTAGTCATGTAATAATAGTCTAGGTCATATACATCCGGCGCCAGATCAAAACTTTCCAGAGCTTTGGTGAATTTGTTCCCCATGTATTCCAGTTGTTCATTAACTATTTCCTTAAGAATAAGCTTTGCATCTTCTTGTGTTCTGTACACTGCTTCCAAATTTCTGCTTTCTCTATAACTCTTTAGGTCTTCAAACCAGCCGGCTTCGCCAGTATATTTAGCAGACATCAATTCGTCAATAAAAGGATAATCATATCCTTCTTGTGAATTGTTTAGTCTTTCCAAAGCTTGCATTACATGTTTTGGTACAGCTTCTTCTTTGATATCGCCGCTATCAACTCGGCGCCCATATGTTTGCACTGCCTGTTCCAAAAACGCAAACCAAAACTCGTTATCTGAAAATGGGCTCCAAAGTTCGGTTGAATCTCTAAAGTCGGCCTCCATGGTTTCAACAATGTAGGAAGAATATATATTGCTATAATTATCTGGGAATTTCGGGGCAAACTTAGTAAACATTGGTAGTCCCTTTAAAAGATGGACGCTAGCATATATTCTGATGGCCGCGGTAATAATTCCTTCAATTGTTGCCTTGGAAAGTCGATGTAAGATTCTGTTGTATGGTGTCTCAACCACACAATCCGGATCTCCTTTAATGCGTTCATCTTCTGCCAAGTTCGGATATACCTCATTTATTTTTCCTGCGATTTCATCAAAATCTACGGCATTGGTGCTCGATGGATCACACGGACTTAATTCTGGGAACATAACTTCAATTAAGCCCGCATACCCGTTTGCTTTTCGTGGTCTAACATATATTGGTGGCCGCATATATGAGCCTCCATATTGGGTAGGATTAAGGAAAAAGACTCTTGTATTTTGAGGATGTGTTCCGTTTTGTTCATTAATATATTGGTTTCTGCTTTTTCCTAGTATCGCGTCGTCTTCATTAACTGGGCGCTTGTCTGGGAGTTCCTCGCCTTCTGAATCATAATCTTTGACTTCTTTTAAAGAATATAGATCACCGTTGTTGTCCACATAATCGAAATCAGTTATGTCCAGATCATCGAACGACATTCCATATTCCCAAGCTTTTGTATTGTTACCTAGCTCTTTGGCCACTGCGGTGAATTGAGCTTGCATAAATGAGTCATACTTATCTTTAATTGCTGATTTGCTTACCTTGGTATTAAACAAATCGTATAACATGTTGATTTGTGGCGCATACGGATCTTGCCTCATGAAACTCTCACTTAAAGAAGGGAAGTCTCCCATTGATAGAAGCTCACCCTTGTCGGGGTCTGGGTCGTACAGGGAGTCGAGCCCGTTATCAACTGCTATAAACTCATACTTTCTTTCGCGTAATATACTCTCCTCTGTAACTATTAGCATATCCGGCCGGGCTGTGACAGGATCAACGGGGTTAAGAAGTTCGCTTGGTGGGCGGCCGCTCTGTGCTTTTTCATTAAAAAATTCAGTAAGGTATATTCTTACATTATCATCGGGTCTATTCACATATGAATCCTTAACAGGTCCTTCTATCATGTCAGAAAAATATGCATTTATTCTAAACATATATCCCCATGGAGAAGACCCTCCATTCAATCCCATGCGATAACCTTTCGAGTTATCTTTAAAGTCGAGTGCAATGTCTGGCTCATCTTTTCGGGGCATTTTTATAAACCACAGGTTCTCTTCGCTCCAATCTGGTGCTGTTTTTACATTATAGCCCATGTCGGGAACATCTGTTAGTTCTACATCTGTACCGGTAAAAAGGCTATCGAATCCAAGACTGGCAAAGCTGACTGGCCACTTCTTTATTCCACGTGGAATATTTGTGCTACTAAAGGATATGCTTTGTTTAAGGTCTTCAGTTATTCCTCCCAACTCCAAGCGCGAATCCACTTCCTGGCCGGAAGCGGCCTTATATTGATACATCAACCATTCTGCGACATATTGAGGGTATGCTCCGTGTTGTTTACTGAGGCCGGCTATGCTAGAACCCATTGCCTTTTCGAGTTCAGTCTCAGAGAACCAGCTGGTATCTACGTCTAAATAAAAGTCGACATAATCTGAATCGTTGGCCACGTCAACTTGGTGCCTTGTGAACGGATTGCCCAGAGTATCAGACAAAATCATGTTTAAGAAGCCCCACGAAGAATCAATGCCACCAACAAGGAAACCCAGGAATCCGCCAGAGCCCAACATATCTTTTGCATATGCTTGCTGAATTTTATCCAGTTCTCCCTTCATTACACTGTTGGTGGAACTGAGAGTGCTTGGAGGCTCATATGGCATTATACCGTTGTCGCAGCCCGGGTCAGACACCATTGGCGGCATTTGTTCCATAACTGCGGCTGGCAGACCTTTCTGCATCAGGTTAGTAACAGTATCTAAATCGTCTAGCATTGTTCCGCGGAAATTATCAAACATTTCCTCACATTGTTCTGGGGTGGCGCGACCTTCTAATAAGCGACATCTTAAGTCCTTGAAGTTTTCCAGTTGGTCCGGAGTAGCACAGAGTGTCGGATTTGCCGGCGCGCCATCAGTCTCAGCGCCAAGAGTTTCAAGAGCCAAATTCATATCATCTCTTATTTGAACTGGAACCAAGAAACCAACATTTTTGAAAAATCGGCCGATAGAACGCATGTTCGGGAGTGCATCGCGGTACTCCGGGTACCCGTTTTCAACAATTTGGTCTGCAATTTGCAAGAATGTTTCTGAGGGATCTCCCAAAACTGCAGACGTCATTTCAGCCTGGGTGGCCGCGGCAGATAGGTCCTCTGCAAATGTGAGGGCTCTCTCAGGATTTGAAAGTGCTTGGCCGCCGACGCCCAGGTCAGCGATCAATTGTACAACGGTATCCTCTACTTCTTGGCTCGGAGTTTCTGGCCCACAAATTGAATCTCTAATAATGTCTGTTAGGGTGGTGGTTCCTGCTATCTGGGCGGGCAATGAGGCGATGGCCTGCCCGGTAATTTCTAGCGCCTTGCAGATAGCTCTACCAACAAGTTCACATACTTTGATAATAAGCAAAATCAGATATTTGAACAGAAGCTCATTGAGCTTCTTTTTTAATAATCTAAACAGCTCTCCCCAAGGATCCATGATCAGCGGCCACCACCAGGCTGGCCAGTCAAGTCTTGGTATTGTGATTTCAGCATTATTCCTACAAAATGGAAGCGTAATGCTTTTTACAAAGTCATCAAGACCTGGGTTAAATAGTGGTGGTCGTGGACAATCCAGCGATGTAATAAGGAATGATATAATTTGAGCACCAGGGAAATCATTTAACTTATCTAATAGACCCAAATAATTTTCTGAAAACTCTTCTAATAATGCAAGAACATAAGCTTCAAAAATCTTGCTTGAGCTTAAACCCTGCTCTTTTGCTACTGAGGCACCATCCAAAGACTTTGCAATAGTCCTTCTAGTTTGACCTCTTTCTGTTTGGGCTTGCCAATGGTCCGCCGCCATAGACGATTCTTCGACCGGAACATCCTGGCCTAGGCCGTTTGGTACAAGGCGCCTTGCCTGGGCTGCTACGGCCTCTGGATTTTCCCAGGGTTTCACAAAATTTATCTTTCCAAAGGGCTTGTCTCCGGTCTTTGCTTGTTCTTCTTTTTCTTTTTCTTCTGCCGCCTTGCGCTCTCCCGGCGTCATGGTCGCTTTCTCATCCTCTGTATATTTTTTGGTAAAACCTTCGAGACCTTTTCCTTCTTCCAGATTTTTTCTGACCAATGCGTCAAGTTTCTGTTGTTTTTCTGGTGGGAGGCCTACAAATAGTTTTCCAAAATCATCGTAGGTCATTGCAGAAAGAGCATTTTTTAACATTATGCCGAGAGCCTTTTCCAGAGATACACCCTTAGTTAAACACTCAACTGCCGATGTTAAAAGATCAAACAGCCCGCAAACTTTAATTCTTTCAAACGAATAGGCCGAAATCGCATCTTGATAATCTCCTATAGTCATGTCGTCTCCGGCAACACCCTTCAACATGTTCATGCAAAAATGAGCAAATATTTGATCGCGAGGGTCGATCTCTTTGTGCGCTTGTTCCACTGCTGCGGCCCACATGGTGGGCTTTTTCTTCGCTTTTGCCCTCTTCCCGGTCGCCTTCTTTTCTGCCACTTTGGGTCCGTCACCGTCGGGGCTGGGCGCCTCGACCTTCGTGCCGACGCCGGCTGCTTGACCCTGTTCATCCTTTGCTTCCTCCACTTCTTCTCGACTGTTTGCACAAAGCCGGTCCATAAATTTATATGCTATAGCATCTCCAATGCTAAACATCTCCTCTCCGAATTCATCTAAAAGAGCGTGGCCAAGTTGTTTTCCTTCAGCAGCCAAAGCATTTGCAATACACGTCGTGGTGCTAGTTTGGCCACTTGGCATTATTTGGCCGGCGCCTGGACCCACCACATGCACCTTGGGATACGTATACTTCTGAACCATTTCGAGCCATGGTTGCTCTTCGCGAGCCGAAAGATCACTGGCCATATCATCCAGTTGCATAAAATATGCGACGGCCGTCGGATCCCTCCAGCCTGGCTGTGTAGCCAACGACTCGACCCGGTCTTTGCCATATTCTATAGGCATTTCATTACACATGTCAGTCCAAACTTTTATTTTTTTAAGTTTGTATTCGCCTGTTACTGTGATTTCTATGTTCTCAACGTTTTGAGACATTAAGCCCCAGGTACCCGTATTTGGCAAGTTTACACCTTGTTGGTTAAGCCAGCTATCTAGTTCTAGCTGTACAACACTTATCTGCCCGTACATGTCAAATGGGCCGCCATCTCCGTAGTCTTCTAAGCTGAATATTTTTCCTGTCTTTGTGAATACCAAATTGGAACCTTCTAACATTCGAAATACTTTTAAATATCTGTTCCACAAATGAATACCTTTTCGTACCGTTATCTGTTTCAATACCATATCTCCAGCGGTATATTCAACAGTTTTATCTCCGGGTTCATCTTCTTCGGAAGTATCTTTGGGCTCTGCATCCGGTAACTCTTCAAGCACGCTATAATCAACTGAATACAATAACTGTACATATGAGCCTGGATTTGGTGCTATATAATATTCTGTTTTTTCAAGAGCATCTTTAATTTTTTGAACTGACTCATCCGATGTGTCTTTGCCTTTCCAGTCCAAAAGCGCACGAATGGCACCTTTTCTTGGCTCCCCTTTGCGATGAGAAACAGTCTGCAACCAATCTGATGGTAGTGTTCCAAAAGTATCGTTATCCCACTCAAGAGCATAATGATCCCATATATTATCTAATCTTTCATTTGATTCTTTTTTGGTTATTCCATTATAATAACCGAGCGACCCTTCTTTAGTCAAATATGAAATCTGATATTTGCACAACTTTTCATTTAGGAAAGGTTGGGACTGATTTCTAGTCTTCCAATCTGGTACATTGGCTCTGGGATTTGGAGAGCAGGGGAGGCAAGCATTTTCTCTTGGTATTATATCGTCCGGACATGTATCCGGTAGCATATCTCCATTTGTGTCTTGCCATTTTAAAAATTTTGATTCTTCAGCCATTTATTATTGTCCTAATTTGTTTTAACATTTCTGCTCCATATACATTTATATCCGAATGGGGTTAAATGATTATATCGCCAGATATTTAGCTTTCCACGAAGATGATACATAGACGCGTTTCCTTGTACTATAGTTCGAAGAGCAGCTTGTGCAGAAACGGCGCCGAGAGCGATGGGATGCTTAACGCCGAGTGCTGTGACCACGGACACTAGAATCTCGGCCACGTTATTACATGCTCCTATCGTGCTATCCACAATGTCGGCTAGCTCTCGCATGGCGTCTCTGGTATTATAGCCTAACGCTATTCCCTGTAATCCTGGAACTAATTCCCGGCGAGGTGGGTCGATGCGCAAGAACTTTCGATTTGTAATCTTATTCCCTGCGATTAATTCAATAGCTGGGGCGGGCTGAACTATTTTTCCGCCATGAGAAGTTGGTTCGCCAGAAGTCCAGCCTTCAACACCTTGAGAACCGCCAGTGACTATTTTAACACCCTCTCGCCCTATAAGTCTTACAGCATCAGCTTTGATAGCTACCGCTGAGCGCGCAACAGATTGAGGGGAGACTCCGCGGGCAAGACCAAAATAACGATCAATATCGGCCAATTGAGAAATATAAATGCGCGCAGCATCGGCTGCAAAATCATTATTGATCCATGATGGGGATTTGGGGCCTTTGCCCTCTCTAGCGGAAGCCTGTCGGCCGACCACTAGATCAATTGAGGCAGCCTTGTCGGCACCCCAGGCGCCATAGCCAGATCTAAGAGAGTTTGGCCTATCGGTTCCTAATACAATCCATGCTCCCATACTGGTCATGACTCTTTCATTTTGAGCTTTTATATAATTAACTCCGCCAGTTGAACCAACAATATTATCAGATTTAAGAATTGAATGGTAAAGACCGCTCTTTGGAGGCAGTTGCTGTGCATCCTTAAGGCGAGGATCGATACCTCGTGGATCGCCGCCGGCCTCACCCACAACCCCTACCCTGGCACGTTCTGCAGCAACCTCTGCTTCCGTGTCCGGATCCTGGGTTGCAGTAATGGCACCTTGGGTCTCTTTTACATATTCAACTGCCGCCGCGGCCCGTTCTGCGTTAGAAGGACCTTTAAGTTTTTGTTTGTCATCATTTCCTGTTCCCATATATACTCCTGGTAATAAATATTATAGTTTATAATTATTACTTGTTTAAATTATTAGGTTTTTTTATCCTTGGTGGAATAACTCTACGCTGAGTTAAATTCACTTAATGCTGCTCTAAAGGTTGCCTTCGTGGCATCCATGCTAACCTCTATAATCGAGCCGCCTTTTTTTGTTTTATTTGTATTATATAATTCGTTTGCCTGATCAGTAGTTAGAGAATAGCGCCATTGTCTATAATAATTCCACGCTAAATTGTCTGAATCAGATTTCAATTTCGCACCACTTACATCGTTCGACAAAGCGTAATAGTATTTTGACTTCCCTTTTACTATCTTCCCAAAAACTTCCATCGCCCTCGATAGTGTATTAAACCCAGGGAATATTCTTTGTTCTCCGCCGCTGTCGCGATAACAGGTCTGATAGTCATAATCAGCTTCGGTGGTTCCGGCAAACCCAGCGCGATTATCTAGCTGTATACCACTTGGATTGTTGTTAGGGAAGCTAAATTTGCCTTGCTCTTTTTTAATGTACGCATACATAATTTTCTGAATATTTATGGCGTGAGATGTCGCTTTTATAGCCTGAAGAACCTCTGCTTGGGTGTACCTATAAAATGTTGTTGCTTGAGTTGGCAAGGTTGGATATACCGAATCGCTGCATTTTGCAAACGTAGGATCGTCTTTGGGTCCGCAGCCGCCGGCTGGCACAGGGTGTCGAACACTGATGCCTTCTTTCTTCTGCCTTCGGGTCGGTTTTCCACCACATTCAAATCTGCCACCTTTCCCGGTGTTTGCCGCGGCTTGAGTACCGATCGTTACTGGGCCGGCTGTGGGGCCATCCCACTCACCAACAAGATCTTTAAGAGAATAACACTGTGTGCCGGCCGTATCAGTCGGGGCTTCTTGACTGGTGACGCTCAAAAACCTGCCGTATTCAAGATCATATGCTAGATCGGTTTTTTCTAATTCAACAAGCACAATGTCGCCACGAGTAACCGGGTCAACTTCGATAACATTTGTACTAATAAATGTTGTATGCAGAGCTATCGTTCTATATGCCGCGTTATTATCTGGAACGAATGAAGGATCGCAAGGATCTGGAAGAAACGAATGCGGAGAATTGGCTCCGATGACCCGACCTTTAAACGCATACCTTTCTTTACCGCTAGTACCAGTTGAACCGCCATCAATTGCCATGGCCTCATTAGACGATAAAGGGAACATGTCAGTCAAGGCCACAGCCTTAAATACCGTTTTACCGCTATATGTGTCGGCCTTAAGGGCTCTACGAAAAGCGTTGCCATATAGATCTGTTGACTCTATGTCACCTGTAAATGTTGTCCAATCGTGTTTTTGTCTAGACATAACTTGTTTCCTAATTAAACAACTGCGGTATAAGATGTGTTAGCTTCTAACACTGCCACAGCTGCTGGGGTATTCTGCACTTTTGCCCTAACGTTGCGTATTGTTCTCAGAACTTTGCTCAACTGATGGTGGGATTTGTTGGTTCCATCACCGCAATAATGACTCTGACCTTGTTTACATTTTCCGCGATCTCCGCCGGCAGTATAAATAGGAAAGGATGCCCACTCCATTGCTAGTTGGTTCAAAGCGTCGACTTCGCTGTCTGTTTTGCCAAGAAGATATTTGCCCAAAGTTTGTCTCTTCATTAATGCCAGTGCGGCGCCGACGGCATCTTGGTTCTCTACAGTCAGATATCCGTCTAGACCTATGATGTCCGAATACCAATCAGCTGTCTTTGGGATTAGCTGATACCTACCGGTAGCAAAGAATGGATCGGTTGCTTTCCACTCGCGAGTGTCCGGACAGTCCGGGTTGTCGGGCGGGCACTTGGGCTTCTTACCTATCCAAACAAAAAAGCCTGCCTCACCTTTGCATTCCGCGCAGTCGGAGTGTGGTACCATATACTTCATGAGTTCTCGAACAGTCATACTGGTCATTGCCTCTTCGGGCATCAGAGACGTGGTGAAGCCCATGCGCTTTTTGCCGGACTTTGGTGCGGTACCATTATTGACCGCGCTATATCCTGCGCTACCTTTACCACCCTCTGTTGAAGCAATTAGGTCCAGCAATGGCTTAAGCGCCGGAACAAGAGTCTTCAATTCTGCTAAAGTAAAACTCAAGTTACCAGATGGGACCGAACCTTTAACAGCACTTGGTCCTGGGCCCGGGGCAATATCCTGCCCAACGGCCGAAGCTTGTTGAGTGGCTTGGGGTGGACCTCCCCATTCTCCTACAAGTCCTATAAGATTCGAGCACTCCGAGCCCGCATCGCTTGATGGGGTTTCGTGGGAGCTAATGGATATAAACCTACCATATTCTAAATTATATGAATAATCAGATCTATCTATCTCTACTACAACAATATCTCCACGCGTTACATTCTCTCCGGAGCCAGCAGTGTTGCTTAAAAAAGTGGTGTGCAGAGCGATCTGTCTATATGATGTGTTTTGATCTTGTGTAAGGGAAGGATCACAAGGATCAGGAATGAACGAATGTGGTGAGTTTTCTCCTATTATTCTTCCTTTAAAAGCCCATCTTTGGCTGCCATCTGCACCAGTGGAACCACCGTCAATAGCCATCACCTCATTTGAAGATAGTTCATACATATCGGTTAGAGCCCGGGCCGTGAAACGAGTTTTGCCGGCATATGAATCGGAACTCATACTTTTGCGTAACGTTACTCCAAAAAGATCAAGCGAACCTACATTGTCACTAAACGTTGACCAATCGATTTTTTCTCTAGACATTGCAATTTATCCTCATTTCTTAATCACCGCCGCTCTTCTTGAATCTCCATCTCCACTTAGTTTTGGCCTTATCGGTCCACTCCCAGTAGCCTTTACTTCGCATGTCCTCCCATTCGGGGCTTTCCTTGTTCAGCACCGAGTGATCCATTGTCCACACTGCCTTAAAGTGTTCTGACTTACAGGCCGCACAAGTATCCATGCGCGTGTTCAGTGCGCCGGCGTGAGGGAGCGC
>TARA_R110000824_G_scaffold396711_1_pt1 | contig 11359 bp, 4 predicted proteins | sample TARA_R110000824 | Tara Oceans TARA_R110000824 (sample SAMEA4397747) | marine metagenome | biome: Polar Biome; feature: [MES] marine water layer (ENVO:01000295) within the mesopelagic zone...; material: water (ENVO:00002006), including particulate matter (ENVO:01000060) such as...... | reverse complement strand
GAGTTGGACAGACTGATGCTGGAGATGATAATATTTCAATAGGGAAGGACGCTGGGGCAGCTTTAGCTTCTGGAGGTGATACTAATATTTGTATTGGAACAGAGGCTGGGGAAGATAATACTGAAGGTTCGGCTAATATTTTTATTGGTCATCAAGCAGGAGAAGCAAATGTAGATGGTAATTACAATCTCGGAATAGGTGTTTTAGCCCTTAATGACGCAAACAGTCCTTCTTTCAATACTTGTGTAGGTGCTGGTGCTGGACAAAAGATTACCACTGGTGGGTCTAATATTTGTATAGGTACATTTGCTGGAGCTGCTGATTCTGGGGGTGTTGTTACGACAGGGGACGATATTAATACTGGTAATTTTAATATTTGTATAGGTGCTAATTCAAATACTGGAGCTGAAGATGATGATTTATCAATCTCTATAGGATATGGAGCTATTGGTCATGGTTCTAATATTTGTGTTATAGGTAATGCTAATCTTACAGCTATTCATCCTGCTGATGATAATGGTGTTAATCTTGGTAGTGCAAGTTATTCCTTCAATGATATATATTATGATGGAACAACCCTTACATCAGATCAAAGACTTAAAGAAAATATTACAAGCTTATCTTTAGGCTTAGATTTTGTAAATAATCTTAACCCTGTTTCTTTTAAGAAGAAAGACAAAGAGGAAGTATATGATGGTGGCATCCTTAAACAAAGAGCAATAACATATAAGCGTAAACACACTGGATTTATTGCCCAAGAAGTAAAGCAAGTTATGGATGATATGAATATTAGCACAAATGATTTTGGCGGGTATGTAGATGCAAATATTAAGGAAGGTGTAGATAGATTATTTTTAAGATATGAAGAATTTATTGCACCACTCACAAAAGCAGTACAAGAATTATCAGCAAAATTAGACACAATGCAAACAGAAATTAACACTTTAAAGTAAGGATAGAGTTATGGCAATGTATACAGGTGGAATGGGAATGAAGGGTGAGAAAGTAGCTGCTGCTAAGCGTATAGCTGAACAACAGGTAAAAGCTGTTGCTGGAGAGGATAAGCGTAAAGGGCGTGCAGGTATATTTGGGAAGCTTGCGGGTATGGGAATAGCAGAGTTTGGTAAAAAGTTTTTATTGCCAACTCTTTTAACTACACTATCGGGTGGAACTATAAATCCCCTTACATTAAAGTTTCTTCAAGCTCTAATTACAGGTGGAAGTATGTTTCTTGGTAGAGCAGGGGCACATCAAGCTACAACAGGTAAATCATTCTTAGGTAAAATATTAAAAACTCCTGGGCAAGTAGACAAAATAGAAGCTGGTGGCAAATATGGATATGGGAGGGGAGAAGCTGCAACTTTATCAGAGGCACTTGCAGAGTCAACTAAAAGCAAAGAAGATTGGGGGACATTAGCAGGCGATATTGGTGGTTCTTTTGCATCTCAAGTAACAGGTGAAAAGCTTAGTGATTTATTAAAGGGTGATTATAATCCTTTTGCAGATAAAATTCCTAGTGCTAAAGCAGGAGATGACATATTGCCTGATGTTGCTTCTACCTCTAATAATTGGCTTTCTAATTTATTTCAAGACGATAGAGAGGCGGTTGATCTTCGTGGTTTTGAAGGTGACAGTCGAAGCCACATGTATACATACAAAGGGGACATTGGTCTTCAAAGCCCATACATAAACCAACAGGGTGGTCAAGTTCCTAAATACTATGGGGGCGGTAGTGTCTCAGGTAGTTCACCAACAATTGCAGGGTACTTTGATGGGCAAGGTAAAACTATAGGTGGTAGCAATACGCAATCACTAGCTGAAATGTTAGGGAGAAAATAGTATGGATAATAGGAGTTTAGCAAAAAAAGGAAGACATGGCGATACACATATAAGAGATGTATATGGACTAAAATCTCACGTAAATAAATTAGAAGCAGATATAATTGATTCATATGGATTTTTAGGAGAAGAAATAGTAAAAGAAACTGGTGCTGGAACTATTAATCCCAAGACTGGTATGCCTGAGTATCATCAAGCCATGCCACATGGAGATGAACATACTCATGGTACTAAGAAGGGTGGGTTATTTAATTTGGAAACTATACCTGATTATACTATAGAAATTCCTACTGACGGTGTTGATGGAAGCGTATGGCAAGGTGGTAATGATCTACCCTTAGAAGAGCGTTTAAGTGAGAAGGCTGAAGAAGAAGGAGACCCAAGAGAATATGGTTTAGAGTCTCTTGATAAATCGCAGTTTTTTGAAGCTGATGGGGTGACTCCAAAACCCATTAATCAGATTGTTGATTTAATAAAACAGCATAAGCCAAAGCCAGATAATTATGACCAATTAAGAGCAAATAACCACACAGACGCAGCAATCCAAGAACAATATTCTGAGGATATACTTGCTAAAGTACAGGATTTTTTCCCTAAACTTCAAGCTATTTCTGGAGAAGAAGAAGGATTTCTTACAAAAGAAAAAGAATTTGCGGAAAGAGGAGCTGAGATTGGAAGAAAGTCTGATATGTATGGATTGCAAAAACAGGCTGGGGCTATGGGTTCTCAAATGAGGAGTCCTTATGGTGGCGGTTCTATGGGAATGAGGGGTGCTATTGGAGGTCAGGCTGATATGAAATATGGAGCTGGATTAGCATCTGACAAATATGGACTCGGCATGGAAAAAGCTGCATTTGCAGAAGAGAAGGGGGTGTATGGATTAAAACAAAAGAAAGCATGGGAATTTGAAGGTGATGTTGGAACATTCCTTGAAAACTTTAAACAAGGTGGTAGAGTCCCCTCAAATAAAAGACAAACATTTTCACAAGTATTAAGTAGAATACCAGACGCAGGGGGCACTTAAATATGGCAAATGACATGACAGCTCTTATTAATCAAGAGCTAGCTAAAATAGAAAAAAGAAATAGAGCTTATGGAAGGTCTGTTGATCCTGCTATGGATGCATTTTCAGAAGCATGGAAAATGGGTCAAGAGGCGAAAACAAGGTCAAAAAACAATGCAGTTGAGACTGGGGTTAATATGCTCCCTCAGTTAGCTGGACTTATACGAGATGAAAATAGTTTAGCTAATTTTGAGAAGATGTCAGGGGAGCTCGCAGAAAAGGCAAATCGTCATTCTGAAACTGCTCCTTATTCTCAATTTATATCAAGGGTTGCAGGAAACATTAGAGAAGACTATAATACGTATTCTACTGAAATGGAAAGAGGTGCTAAAATAATTGATGCATCTAACTTTTTAGACACACAGGAAGAGTTTGTCAATCTTGGGAAATCAATAAAAGGTATGACTCTTGAAGATGGTAAGACTCCTCAATATGAAGGTACTCTTGATTACCTTGTAAAAGAAAATGACAAATTAAATTCTATAATTGGTAGAATTGAGACTGCATCTAAGGGAACACAATTCAGATATAATAAAAATTCTAAGTATACAGATCGAGAGATAGGAGAAAAATTATCTTCATATCAAAAAAGGATTTCTGTTGCTGTACAAACTGCTATTGGTAATGGTGAGATTACTCCAGAAGAGGCTGAGTTTATAATGCTTGGTGATGTTAAAACGTATAAAGAAAAGAAAAAGGAAAAAGTAAAGACATTAAATTATCAATATAAGTCAATGGATAATGCTCACCGAAAAATAGCTGACCAAATACGAGCCTTACAATCAAAAGAATTTAAAAATGCTGACAAGGCTGTGTTACAGATATTTGCAAAAACATTTTCTCAAGATTTGCAATCAGATTTAGATGCTGACCCAACCCTAGACGCAGAATTAGATGCTATTTCTCCTGAGCAAATGATTGAAGATTTAAATGAAAAGAATAAACAAATTGCTATTGCCAAAAGTAGAACTATGTCTTCATATGAGGCATGGGAGGGAATGCCAATGTTTGATGCTCCTAAATCAACTAAGTCTGAGACTGGGAACTTGCTTCAAAACATAATGATAGATGATGGTAAAGGAAGTATAAACAATCCTTTAAGCCAAACTACACAAGGTCAGCCAAAAGATTGGACTCAAGAAGAATTACAGGATGTTATGAATACTTGGGCAGCCCTTCCAAAGGAAGAAGCAAAGAAATATTCTGATTGGATGGATTATGGTACAAAAGTGCATGGTATTATATTTCAACGCAAGAAGAGTAGTGAGGAGAAAGAGAAGAAAGTTCCTAAATTAACATATGATCCAGCTATGGGAGATACCACTGTTGCTAGAAATAGGGCGAGAATAAAGAAATATAAAATTAGTCCACAGCAACTTGGTGACTTAGAAGATCAATGGTCAGAAGAAAATAGTGGCGAGACATTTGATTCGTGGTTAGATAAAGCTTTTACGCCAGCTCCTTTGGATGAAGATATAGAAAAGATGTGGAAATCTTTATCTAAAGAAGATAAGGCTAAATATAGATCATTAGCTAATTTTAAAAAGAACTGGAAATAATATATGTCGCAAGTAATAAGTCCTAAGAAGACTATAGAGTATCTTAGAAACCAAGACCCTTATAATACTTCATATTTAAATGATGAGGAGTTATACCAATTTGCACAACAAAAATATCCTGATATAGATTGGCCAGTTTGGGAGGTTGAAAAGCCTGACCCAATTAAAACTGAAACTCCAAATTTAAATGAAGTAGACACAGCTCCAAGTGTATGGTCAAAGCTTGCTGGATTTAGTTTTATTGATCCAGAGAATCCAATTACTGGTCGCATTATTGATGACGATAGTAAATATTTCCAAGATACTTATAATAAGTCAGCAGCAGGACTTTTATATCAAGCAATAGAAGGTAAGGAAAAATATGATGTTGGAGATTACGAGCCTGAACTTTTAGGAGAGGTTGGACAATTCTTTCTTGGTCATCTTGCTCCTGTAGATGCTGCTCTATTTCTTGGTACTGGTGGTGTTGGTGGCAAAGCTGCTCAGGTTGTAGGTAAGAAATATCTTGCAGATTTAGGTGCTAAGGGACTTACAAGAAATCTTGCAAAACGATTTCCAAAATCTCCATTTATAATTGATGCTGTAGCTAAAGGAAGTATATCTGGTGGTATTGGTCTTGGTGGATATGGAGCTGCTAGTGCAACTATAGCAAAGACAGCAGAACAACGTTTACAGATAGAGGATGAGGCACATCCAAGAAAAGAATTTGATTTACAAGAAATTACATGGGAGGCTACTAAGCAAGGCATTGAGTCTCTTGCCCTAGGGGCTGTTTCTAGTGGTCTTGTTAAAGGCTCTCTTGGTACTAAGTATGGATTTGCAAAGATGGCAGGTAAAGACAAAACATTTGCAGACAAGGCTGCGATGGTGTATGCTAATCCTGCCTCTCAAGTATTTGCTGAAGCCAATGCATTTACAGCTGGTGAGATTGCCTTTGGAGATGAAGAATTTAGCAAAGAGGCTTATATTCGTGGAATGGGAAGAAATCTTGGCATAATGACTGGTCTTAAACTTCCAGGTCTTAGGAAGCTTTTTAAACGTCAAAGCGAAGATGTTAATCGTATTTTAGGTCAGACAAGAGAATTTGAAAAAGCTGGTGCAGATAATGGGACATTTAAAAATGTTTTAGATAGTGTTCAAAAGGAAAATGCAAAATCTTCATCAAAGAGTGGATTGCTACAAGAAGAATTATTGCTTGGAGAAATCGCATCAAAACAATTAGAGTTGCGTGAGCAACTTGGTGGTCAAAAAGAACTCTCCAAGATGAATAAGGAGCTAGGCAGGATTTCGGAAACTCTTGATCCTGTAGAGGGACAGAGAGTTTTGAATAAAGCTGTTGATAAGGGTTTCAATGAACTCACAAAACAAGAAAAAGCCACGCTAAAAGATGTTGATTATTGGTTACAAAATTCTAACATGCATAATAATATTATGATGGAAGTATATTCTGACCTTCGTTTAAAGCCAGAAAAATATTATGATCTTTTAAATAAAGAGGCTGAGAAAAAAGGTTTACCACCCCTTAATGAGGCTGCTAGAAAGCGTGCCATGATGAACCTTGAAGAAGGTATAGGGACAATGGTAAACTTCCATGACTTTACAAACTCAATAGCAAGTGGTCATACTCCTGTTACTATGCCCAAAGATGCTAAGTTTAACTTTTGGAAGGATGCAGTTGAAGGTGAGATATTTGGTAAGAAAGTTAAAGAGCCTGTTAAGTTCAAGGAAGAAGCTCCTGTTAAAGAGAAAAAGCCAACCATAGATAGACAGCAAAAGATAAGTAATCTTGTAGATAAGCTTGCACCAGAATTAAAGAAAACCCCTGATCAAATTAGAGCTACAAAAGAATATCAAACTGAGTTATTAGATGTTAAGGGAGAGCCTGTGCTTAGCCTTGAAAGATTAGAAAAAGCATACGAGAATGTATTGGCAACCAAACCAAAGACTCCACAAGCAGAACTTAAAAAAGTGTTAGTTGACGCAGAGGCAAGTGCATCGGCAAACAAGGCTTTGGACACAAAAATTGATAGAAAAACACCTGTAAGGGAGTATCTGGAAAACTCCAATCTAACTAAAGAAAATAAAAAGATGGCTTTGGTTGGGTTTAATGAATTTATGCCACTTAGGAAGAGTGGTAATACTGCTGGGAACTATAAAGAACTTATTGATTATTTTGAATTTGCACAAAAGAAAGGTAAGAATGTTAATACTGTTAATAGTGAAGTAACTGATGCATATATAAAGGCTAATAAATATAATCTATCTAAAAGAAATAAGTTAAACAATTCTCTTTCTGCTTTTTATGGTACAGGTCAAGATGCTAAAGTTGAGGCTATAAGAACTGGCTTTGCTTATTCTTATATGGGGACTGAGGTAAAAACTCCGTCCATTGCCTTAATGGGAGAAAGTAGAACTACTGGTAAGGCTGGGATAGAAAAAGTAGGTGTGGCAGAGCCAAGAGAATATTCTAAAATTCAAAAAGTTAAAAGTAATCTTATTTCAAAAGGTGAAGTATTAGAAGGAACTACTAAGAAAAGAAAAATTACACCAGACGCTTATGATGCTGCTACGGAGATGATGTATGAATTTGGTTCACGTGGGAAAGATACTCTTGATAGGCTTATGATTGAAAATATTGATTGGAAGAATGGTATAATCAAAGAATGGTCTACAGGTTATGGTCAAAAGGGGACAAAAGAAAGAACCAATGTTCCTCTAAAAGAAGTTATTCCAGAACTTTGGAATAAACTTGTTAAGGTTAAGGGCGATAGAACTGAGGGGGAGTTATTTAAAACTATTGATGGAAGCGTTTTAACAGGATATGATATTAATAAATTAAATAAAGAATTTCTTCCTACAGATATAGTGCTTGGAGGTAAAAAAGGAAAAATTACAGTTCAAGATTATAGACGTATGGCTTCGACTGATGCCACTAAAACTGGGCGAGTTGATATAAAAGATTTTGTTGATGAATATCTTGTTGGTCATAAACAGGCACAGCAAAGAACTTATGTTATAGAAGACGCTCCAAAAATATGGAAAGAGTTTAGAAAACTACGTCAAGGTGAAGTTAAGGTTGAGCCTGTAAAAACTCTTAGTGAAAAAGCAATAAGTACATGGAAATATAAAAGATCTCAATTAGAAGAGCAATTAAAGGGGTATGAGGGTCTTAGGAGCGAGCAATTAAAAACCAGTCCTGATAAAGAAACTCCTCAAATGAAGGCAGTTGTAAAAAAGATAGAAACTCTCACATCTAATATTGAAACAATAAATAAAAAGCTTACTCCATCTAAAATAGCATCTGATGCATTTACTAGGTTGCAGGACGCTGGATCGCTTGGCACAAAAGATTTCTTTAGGCAAGACAATCCTAATTACACACGTAAACAAAAACTTCAAGATGCTGTTGTTGTAGGGGCTGAGGTTCTAAATCAAGGATTTAAGACTTTCAAAAACTTCTCAGGTGAAATGATAAAGCGTGTTGGTGATTCTGTTAAACCATATTTAAGTAACCTTTACAAGAAAGCTAAAGACTATGTAGTTGAATATTTAAAGAGTCCTAAGATTGGTCTTGGTATTGAGGTAGTGAAAGAAAAAGGTAAGCCTAAAGATATTAAGATTAAAGGCTCTGATGTTAAAGCTGCCCTTAAAGGTTCTCGTAAAGAATTTAATGCATATATGAAAGATATTAATCTTGGGGGTAAAGAAAACTCTAAAGCTAGAGAAACAATGGCAGGATATATCGCAAGATTGGGTGACATAGAAAATGTACAGGATTTTACAAAGAGTTTATTAAAGGGAAAAGTGGAATATCCTGAGTTTATGAATGATCTTGCAAAGTTTGAATCTGCCTTTAAAGATATAAATAAAGGAAAGCTTTCAAACATATCTCAGAAAGTTAAATGGTTTGAATCCTTTCATAATGTAGAAAGATTAAGGATACGCCCAGAAGTTAATATAACAGAAGGCGTACTAAAAAAGGATATGCAAGGTCTTGGCATTAAGTCTGGTAATATATGGGATGCAAGTTTAAAACAAATACAGAGATATGAAAGGCTTTTAAAGACAGTTGAGTTTCCTGATGATGCTAGAGTAAATTGGCTTGATAATGCTGTTATAGAGGGTAATACTAATCCTAAGCTTAAATCTAATATCCCAACACAATTAAAAGCTAGGGCACTTCCTATTGACCACTTTTTAGAATCTATTGGATTAAATCATCTTGCTGATAAAATGAGAAATCATGTATTTAGAGAACTACATCATATTGGAGAAGGGTTTGTTTCTTTTGAGGGAGATGCTCAAAACATTATGAGTGGGCGAATAGGGAAAATAACACGTACAAGTGTAAGATGGGAACGAGCAAAAGACAGGCTTTGGACATTAGACCAAGAAAGATACAAGGAAGCTTTTGCTGAGGGGACACTTAGTAAGGGTGAAAAGAAATTTATTGAAAAAGCTGTAGATGAAAATTGGAATCCAAGAACTGATACTAGAGAAGGAAAGCTTGCAACTCGATATAAAGAATTTACTAAATACTATGTAAAAGAATTTAAAGAATCTTTAAAGCAAATAATGTCTGAAGCTGAGTATGAAAAGTTTATTAAAAGCGACAATGTTAAATGGATTGAAGATGGATTCTATGTATCACGAATACTTACAAAAGATTTTAAAAAGAAATATAACTTAAACTCTAGGCATATAGAAGAGTGGGTTAATACTGAAACTCTTAAATATGCTAAAGAATTAGCTCAAGAAAAATATGGAACTAAGGATGTTTCAAACCAGCAAATAAATGAATTTTATGAAAATGCTAATGGGGTTATTCGTGCAGGCATTTATGATATGATGAACCTTTCAACAACAAAGGTTTCTTCTAGATTTTTAAAGAGAAGGCATTTAAAGTTACCTGAGAGAATTGGAAATACAAAGGTCTATGAAACTTCTTATGAAAATACAATGAAAGTATATGCTAATAGCATGTCCAAATTTCTTGCGAATATAGAAATATTCCCAGAACTTGTTAGCATGAAGGGATTTAATTATACTGGAGTTAAGGCTGAAATACAAAAAGTAAAACAATCTCATGGGAAATGGGGTAATTTTATAGTTGATGCTGTTGAGCATCAAGTTGGAAAGGGAAAGGGTAGTCCTTTTACTATTGGTGCGAGGACAGTGCAAGTAATTGCCAATACTTTAGCTAAGTTTGGTCTTTCATTCCCCACATCTGGCGGTAAAAATCTAATGCTTGGCACTACACAAACAGCCCTTGCGTTTGAGAATAGAGATTTAGCGGAGGGTTTTGTAAAAATTTTAAATGCAGAGAATAGAAAAAGTGTTCGTGGAACAGGAGGTACAGAGATAGGATTGAGGCATTTAGAAACTGGGTGGATGGATAGGACGCTTGACGCTACAGTGTTTAAAACTGGATTGATGAAGCCTACAGAAAACTTTAATAGGTATCTATCAGTTCTTACAGGAAGGGTTGAGCAAGGAAGACTTGCAAATATAATTCGTAATAACAAAATAAAAGAAATTAATCCCAAGAAATACGAGAAGGCAATGAGGAGGTTTACGGATTTTTATAAGCTAAATAAAGAAGATATTGCACTTTTGCAAAAGTATGGGATGGAGGGAACTACAGGGCATAACTTTAAGACTCCATATGAACTTGCTGTGCAGACTAGAAAAGTAAATAATCTTTATCAAAAAATGGATAGCATGGCACATATTAAAACTCAAGGTGCATCTATTTCTTTATTTATGCCACAATGGGCTGATAAGTCTTGGATTAAACCTGCTACTTTATACAAGAGAATGGCATATGCAGCTACTATAAACACTTGGGATAACAGTAAGGTTGCATGGAAGAATAAAAACCTTATGAGAATTGGGATGTATACCGCAGGTACATATCTTACAGGGCAAAATCTTATAGCATTTTATGATAAAATCCTTGGGTCACCACCACCTGATGATACTTCTCCATGGTGGAGGCAGATTATGACAATTATGTGGAGAGGTGAATTTTTAGGATTGTTATCTGGAATATTAAATCCACGTGGAATGTTGGCAGGTGCGGGAGAAATTGCAGAACCCGCAGTATGGGATAATGCAAAACTTGCCTATAATAAAATTATTGAGGTTGTTGATAATCCTACCAAACTTACCGCAGAATATGCTGTTCAAGATTATATGACACGCACATATAATGGATATAATCAAGCGAAAAAGCTCTTAGATAAAAAGAATAATCCTTACAGTTTAAAAGTTAAAAAATATAATAAACTTTATGGCGAATATGAAAAACAGAATGTTCCTACAAGTAAAAAACAAAGTGGTGATTGGCAAGGCTATGTAAGAAACCCTTACTACAGGGCACTTGAAGATACATTTAACAAGGGAACACAAAAAGAATTTGCAAGACAATATATAGCAACCGTTGTTACAAAAGCTTCTGAATATCTAAGTGAAGGCTATAGCCCCGATATGAAAATAAGGGATGAAACAGAGGCATTTGCTCAAGCTATAAAAAATGTGAGGGGCATGATTACAGGTTTCAATCCAAACAAGGGAACTCTTGACAAGAAAGATGTTGGACTTAAAAGATCAGTTGACTTCCTTGTATGGTTAAAAGATGCCAAGGGTATAGAGGCTGTTAGGGACTTATTGAAGGCTGAGGCTGAATATAAAATACGGAAAGAAAAATATGCTAGCGAAAAAGCTCTTCAGTATTCCCTTCGTCAATTCAACATGAATGATTTTAAAAAGTATTTTAATCCAAAGAAAAAGAAATCTATCAAAGGTCGTAAAAGCATGTATTGGACAGATTAATACTTGTCTACCTTTAGTGCATGTTTAATAATAATATCTTTCTTAACTAGGTATGCCCTCTTTG
>TARA_R110000824_G_scaffold131166_1_pt1 | contig 11368 bp, 12 predicted proteins | sample TARA_R110000824 | Tara Oceans TARA_R110000824 (sample SAMEA4397747) | marine metagenome | biome: Polar Biome; feature: [MES] marine water layer (ENVO:01000295) within the mesopelagic zone...; material: water (ENVO:00002006), including particulate matter (ENVO:01000060) such... | reverse complement strand
CTGGGTCTTCCCCTCGAGCAGCGCGCGTTCGTTATGGAGCGCGCCGATCCTGACCTGGATGAGCCTGTTCTCAGCCGCCATCGCTCTCGTGGCCTGCGCCTTGATCGCGATGATGTCCATCTTTTGAGCGTGCGCCGCCGCCCTCGCCTTCGCGTGAAAGCCTTCGATCGTGCCCGGGTCCATCTTGTCTTCTTCCGCTTGCCTGGCGGCTCTGGACCAGGTCTTTATCGCCGCGGCGCCTTCAGCCGCTCGGGCATTGACCATTGCTGAGAACTGCGCCGAGATCACGGTCGTATTCAGCGCCTGCGCCATGCCCCTCGACTGACCCGCTAGAGCTGTGAGGATTCGATTCGTCGCCTTCTCGGTCGACAGAGCCAGACCAGCGAGCGCCGCCGAGCCCCGGCTCTGCAAGGTGACGAAGGCGCCCGACGAATCCCGAGCGACCGAACCGACACCTGACAATCCGTCCATCACGCGCGCAGCTGCAACCATGAAGGGCGCCGCATACCTTCCTAGGAACGCAGTCCAGGACTTGTCCATTCGAGTTGTCGCGTCTTTGTATGAGACAGCAGCGTCGAGAGCTTCGCCCCCCAGGACGGCGCCGACCCTGTGAGCCTCGCCCGCCATCCTCTTCAGGCCCGCCGATCCCTGGTCGAGTAGCGGGATCAGTTTGAATCCCGACTCCTCGAAGAAGTCGAGCGCGACGGCTGTCTTCTCGGTCTCGTTCCCCATGCTCTGAATGGCGTCGGCGATCTCGAGAAAGACGTCGTGAGTTCCCTTCGCTGCGCCGGTCGCGTCTGTCGCTGAGATCCCGAGCCGACCTAGTTTGTCGGTCGCCATCTTCGATCCATCCGCCGCGTCACGAATGACCCGGGCGAGCTTCGCGAAGGCGTTCGCGCTCACGTCCATCGACAGGCCCGACATATTCATCGCGAAGTCGAGCTCCTGATACTGGTCCGCCGTCAGCCCGATCCCCTTGCTCGACTTGGCGATCTTGTCCCCGTGAGTCGCCAGACCATCGAGCACACTCAGGACAGCCTTGCCGGCGGCGAGCGCTGCGAACGCTCCCGCAGCTGCGAGGCCGAGCTTCCCGAGTCCACCAGACAGGACCGACGACCCCTTGCTCGCCTTCTTCGAGCTCCGCTCGAGGCGTCCGGTCGCTCGGTCTAGCTTGCCGACCTTCTTCTCTGCGCTGTCGAGAGCGGCGTTCGCGTTGTTCTCGCCGTCGATCCTGACCCGAAGCCTGACGTCACCTCTCACCGCCATGGCGTCACCTCTTCGCCTTCATGCGTTCCTGTGTTTGCTTCATGTCGTCGGACTGCTTCGCCTCGATCGCCTGGTGAAGCGCGATGAGACCGTCGACGACCCACGCAGCGAAGCGATCGGGCCAGCCCGAGAGGGGGTTCACGTTCTTCGCATTGTAGAGCATGACGATGAATTGCCACGGCGAGCCGCGGAGAAGCGAGACCGGGCAAGCGGGCCAGGCGTCGAAGTTCAGCGGCGGAACGGGCATCACCCGAGAGCCGCAAGCGAGCCCGTCGCACGAGGCGCAGTCGTCCAACCGATACCAACCGATCGACTCCGCGCGTCGTGCCTCGAACTCTGCGAGCAACCTCCACCGATTAGCCTCCCACATCAGACGCGGATCAGTCTTCCTCCGCGTCGGTTTCTTCGTCTTCGTCTTCGTCGACCAGCCCGAGCACCAGCCTTTGCATCAGCTGGTGATCGACATTGTTCGTCAGGGCGCCCACCACCAGGCCGAGAAGAAAAACAGCGTCATCGGGACAACCGTCGATCCACCTCGAGCGCGCCTTCTCTCCTGTCTTCCCGTTCACGCTCACGACACCAGCTCGCGCTCGAGCGAGCATCATCTGAGCGCGACCCTCGACGTCTGTCGTCCTCGCGCGTTCGTCCACGTTGAGCGGTCGAACGACGAGGATGTCGGCGTCGGGTTGAGCCGTCGCGAGGTCAGACAGGATCCAACCCCTCGACGACTCGTCGCCGGGTGTTACGTCTGGATCGTCACAATATACGATCTCGACGACCGAGGAGGTCGTCGGAAGGGTGCTGATCGACATCGTGACTCACTTCTTCTTCGGTGACTTCTTCGACGGCGTCTTCGGTTCTGGCGCGGCGTCTTCGACGACCGCAGCGTCGAGCGCGTTGTAAGCCGATTGAATGACCGAGAGGCTCTCGGAGAGCATACGGTCGAAGAGGTCACAAGCGAAGGCGGGATCCTTGACCGCTTCAGCGAGCTTCCCCGCCTTGAGTTCGCTCATGCCATGTCGTCGTGCGACGTCTGCGCTTTTCATGTCTGATCCCCTTACCCGAAGGCCATACGGAAGGAAGTGTCACCGGGTGCCACTGACGAACCGTCAGCGGTATACGCTCCCGGCTGCGCCTCGACGGACCAGCCGACGAGCGAGTCGTTCACCCCGAAGCTCGGCTGAGCGGTGACGATCGCCGACGGGATGAGGAGCGCGAAGATCTGACCGGCGCGGTCCCCGACCTGAAGCGAGATGCTTATCCCTGTACCAGCCGAGAGGCTGTTCCCGAAGATCGTGTCTGTGCCGCTCGTCGTCGTCGCGTTGTAGGGCACATTGAACCCGATCGTCGCGTCGCGCCTGATGATCTTCATCTCCGACACGCCTTCGGCGGCGCCGTGACATGGCACCTCGACGAGTTCGGGAGTGATCGTCACCTGGAACGAACCGACGCCGCACGTCCCCTCAGTGTTCGCGACGCCTGTCGACGTCCCGTTCAGGAAGACGCGCCCCTTCCGGTTGCCGAGCACGGGCGGAAGCCTCATGTATTCGGTCGCAGCTGTCAGACCGCCGCTCGAGTCGAGACTGTAATCGGTGAAGCGATAGGTGAACTCGACGGTCGGCACGTCGCCAGCCGAGAAGGAGATCGTCGCGCCCTCTGGAATGCAACCGATCAGCCTGATGTCGTGCTCGGCGTGCCCGCCTTTGACGACGAAGGTCTTCGGGGTCGGCACCTGAGCGGAGTCCGGATAGATCGTCCGCATGGGGTAGACCCCGTTCCCGTTCGGAGGCGTCGCGATCCCGTCCTCGAAGAGCGTGTGCTCATGCGCCGCAAGCGTCTTGATCCAACCGAGCGAGGACATCATGTGAACGCCGCCCGACACGAGTCCGGCCCAGCTCGCCATTCCCACCGCGTGATCGACGCTCGTCGTGTGCCAGGTGTTCGCGTCGTTCGATCCGCCGATCTGACCTGCGCTGTATGGAGTGTCGGCGGCGTTGCCGATGAGCTCCGTCAGGAGGTCCATCTCGGGGTTGACCGTGATCGAGTCGCTCGTCGGGTCATACGCAGACGGCTGCGACCGCAGGGGGACGGTGAAGGACAGCGTCCCGCCGTGCTTCGATCCGACCTTGCGCGGCTCGATCGAGAAGTCTTGAGCCGCAGTCAGGCCCAGGTCTTCAACCTCTCGAGCGAAGGAGATCGACGGGAAGGTCGACTGGAGATAGGTGAACGACGAGGTCGCGGTCGTCAGGTCGACCTGGTCGGAGTACCCGAGAGAGAACAGTCTCTCGCTCATGTAATTCGCCACGGTGCTAGCCTCCTTCTGAGAAACTCACGGAGACCGTGAGCGTTGTTGTCATAAAGCGTTCAGTGATGTCGACCGAGGTCGAGTCTTCGTCGATGTCTGTGATGTCTGTCTGCCCGATCTTCTGAATGATCGCGTCGCTGATAGCCTGTAAGTCAGCGAGCGCGCGAGCGTTCGCCCCGCTCGTGAGCGCGTAGACGACGGCGACCTCGAGGCCGAGGGTCCATTCCTGACATCCCATGCGCTCAGTGACCCGGTCGAGCGATGTCGACTGGAGCACGAAGGTACGATCGCGAAGAGGCATCTCTTCGAGCGGTCCTTCATAGTGAGCGAGCGTGTCATCTTTGTGAGCCTGCGTGACCGATGTTCCTGTGATTGCTGAGACGATCTCTGTGTAGACCTGTGCGGGAGTGCTCATCGGTAGAGCACGCCTTCAAACGTCCCCTCTTGCTCGGTCGCGTCGAGCGCGTCGTCGTCGTCGTCGTCGTACGGGTGAGCCGACTTCGCCAGCCCGCCGACCCGGTCGCGAAGGTCGAAGCGTAAGCTCCGACGATACTCGATCGGATCTGCGTTGCCTGGGATCCGGTTGTGCTCCGCGAGGTGTATCATCATCGCCAGCTGGCCCGCCTCCTCGAGAGCGTCGGCATCCCATACTAGGTGCGGGTACCTGGCGACCTCGAGCAGACGACCGCGGAGCATCTTGTTCCCAGCGTCCGCGATGTTCTCCATCGCCTCTTCGTCACCGATGAGAGGATCGCTCGCCCACCATTGCGCGATGTAGTGCCGCACCTTGCGCGCGTCGAGCGGTGCCTGCCACGGGTGACGGACGACGTTGAAGACCTCGACGAGCTCCAGGCCGTCCTTCGCCAAGACGACCCGGCTACCCATGCCGAGAGTCCCCGTCGATGTCGACGTGATGACGACCGTCACCTCGATCCCGAGGAAGGTCGACGTCGCGTCAGGTATCGTCGGGAGAGGTTCGACCAGGGTGACGGTCGTCCCGTCGACTGACGAGACCTCAGAGAGAGCCGCCCCGAAGGTCGGGTCTGTGATCTGGTAGACCTTCCCCCGAGCGATCCCCGCGGCTGACGAGACGACGAACGAACTCGCTGAGTTCGAGGCGGAGGCGGCGACGGTTGTCGAGACGGAGTCGACCGTCGGGGTCGGACTCTCCAGGGTCGATCCCTTCGTGTCGAGCACCTTCGCGGTCGGCGACGAGAGTATCGTCGCAGGCCGGAAGATGAAGGTATGACCCTGACTTTTTACAATATCGACAGACACGTCGTCGCCTCCAGCGTCGAGGCTTTACGCGACTTTACCCATGATGACCCCGCCCTCGAACGGCTCGAGAACGACAGCCGCTTCGAGCTGCCCGTAGAAGTTCCAGTGACCAGTCGCCTCTGCCTGCGTGACCTTGAAATAAGGCTGCTGACGGATCCACAGCTTCACAGGGGACGACGGGCGATGAATGAGCCAGAAGTCATTGTCATCGCCAGCCGTCGGCATGGTCACGACCTGGATGCCACCGAACGATCCAGACTGAAGCCCAGAGCCGTCGTACAACTCGCCAGGGCGAGAGGTCAGATCGGTCGCGGTCGTCTCGAGCGCGGGAGGCACGACGAGACGCAGGTTCGACGGAGTCATGTCGAGACCGAGAGGCAGGCCCGCCTTGTTCTTATAACCGCGCATCGTCGCGCGCATCGTCCCGAGGCTGCTGGCGCTCAGAGCGGCGGTCGCGAGATTCGCCTGAGCGACAGGGGTCGCGAAGTTGTCCGCGAAGTACACCGTCCCCGCTCCGACTGCGGTGTAGTTCCCGCCGTTCTCCGGGTGAGCGGTCGTGTCGAGCGCGGCGAAGGTCGTCCAGAACAGATTCGCGATTGTCCAGCTCGCCGCGTCAGCCATGGTTCCCGCGATGGATGCCCCGAGCTCGGGGTTGTCTCGCAGGTTCTTATGGGTGACAGAGACCAGCTTCTCGTAGGCCGCAGAATTGACGACGTTCTTCGACGTCTTCACGTCTTCAGCTGTAGGCGAAGCCGCCTGAGAAGCGAAGGCCGTGATCCCATAGATGTCGGCGCGCTGAATAGTAGCAGCGTCGAGACCGATGACGTCGGCGACGTTCGTGTAGTTCGAGATCGAACCGCCGAGACGTGTGTAGAACGTCTCGACCGCAGTCTCGAGGATGTTAGAAAGATCGTTCGCCATCGGGGAGCCCTCCAGAGACTAAATTAAGGCGATAAAGTGATCGACTCCGACCTGGAGGCGACCCCCTCTTCGAAGATCGATCGGGCGGCGTTGTTCCGCTTAACCCGATCCTCGAAGTGAGTTCGAGCGACTTCTTCATAGGTGGCCCAGACTTCGGCGGTAGAGCACTCAGGGACGTACTCGTCGCCGTCTGTCTTCCAGTAGCCACGCTCGCGAAGCGAGTCGCGTATCTTCCTGAGCCTGCCCTCTTTGATCTCGGGCGGGTCCAGCCAATAATACTCAAGCCCAGGCTCACCGTTGACGATTGTCCCAGGCTGTCGCCCGGTTCGCCCGTCGTTGTGTCGGTTCGCTGTCGCCATGGCGTCAGCGACGCTCGGGCGCTTCGTCTCGTTCGTCTTCCCGTTAGGCGTGCGGCTCATCGCTCACCCCCGGACTTCTTCGAGCTCCTGACGGAATCCTTCCAGTGCTCGGTCGAGACCAGGTGAGGAGAAGCGAACGACTCGACCTGGGCGCCGACGTCGAACTGAGGAGTCGGGACGGGTCGCGACTCGCGAAGCTCGGGGTTCTCGCCCGCCCATGCGTCGAGGTCTGCGCGTCCCTTCTCACTGAAGGGGTCGACCTTCGGCGCGTATTGCCGGAACTTCGACCGGATGCCGAGCTTGTCGAGCAATGCTTCGCGCATCGCGTCGTCATGCTTAGACATGCGCTTCGCGCTCTTCTCGTGCGACGTCTTGAGCTCCTCGAGTTGAGCCTCGAGGTCGATCATCGCGTCAGCCTTCTCGCTCGACTTCGTGCGCTTCTTCTTCGGCTCTGGCTCTGGCGCAGCCTGGTCAGTCTCGAGCGAAGGAAGAACCGACGTCGAAGGCGTCACCTCAAGGACCGGAGGTGTCGACGTGATGTCGGTTGACGCCTCCGACGTCGGTTCGGGCTGAACTTGTTCGACCGCAGAAGGAACCGCGTCGCCGCTCTGCGTCGCGTCTCCCTGGTTCGTTAGTATGGTTGGCTGCTCGCTCATGTACCCTCCGGTCCTTCTCATGGTTGGATCGCACTTGCGACCATTTGCCCGCAGCTGAGCGCGAGAGACAAGGCCGAGGCGTGAACGATGGAGGGAGGCGGGATCAGGTCAGGGCGTTTAGGATCTGCTTCACCAGGCGCTGACGCTTCGAGTCCCCCCCGCCCTTCGTCAACTGAAGGATGTCCTCCTCCGACCAGTCGATCTTCGCCGAGCTATCGCCTACGCCGATCGCCTTCGTCGCGAAGATGATCGCCGCCGTCACGCCGCCGCCGACCCCGATGACCTCGCTCTCGGTCGGGGTCAATAGAGCGGTGCGGCATGACTTTAGGACCGTTGCAGCCTTGAGCGCGTTCGAGATCTTCTTCGGCTTGGCGACGACCTTCTTCTTCCCCTTCATATAGCGGAAGTGCGGCTCGCTCTTGTGAGCCTTCGCGCCTTTCATGTAGACCATGCCCTGGCCCTCAGAGCGACCGCGGAACATCACCATCGAGATCCGGGATCCAGTCTTAACTGTGAGACCCTTCCACATGCCGCCCGATGTCGAGAAGCTCCCGTTCTTCACCCCTTGCTTCCGATGGAAGTCGGCTGAATCCTTGAAGCGGTAGGCGCTGTCCGGTGTCGCCTGGATCCCTCCGACCGCCTTCGGGTACCGCGGCGAGATGAGCTTGAAGCGCGGTCGCCGTTGGGACGGGGCGCTATGGTAGCGCCAGCCGCGATCCCCGTCTTTGACGAACCGCCTCTTGATGGTCTTCGCCAGGATGCGCGCGACCTTGTTCGAGGGTCGGCGCATCGCCCGCCGTTTCCCCTCGCTCTCGGTCCCGCGGTCGAACTCGAGCTTGACCTTGATCGGAACGGTCACCCGGTCCCGGTCTCCACAGGCTCGACCTTCGCAGGCTTCGCACCTTTGAGCGCACGCCGCGCAGCGTCTTCGCTCAGGCCCAGCCCTTCGACCAGGAACGCGATCCCGCCATCGATCGAGAGCACTCCCAGCGACACCTTGTCCGCGACCTGTAGCGCGGCGAGGATCTGCGCTCCGTTGAGCGATGTCTGTGAGCTCGGGGTGATCGAAGACGCGGCGACCTCGTCGCGAACCGCTTCGATCTGGCGCCGAGCCTCGTCGAGTCCGATCCCGTCACGTCGCGCAAGCTCCCGAGCGGGCGAGCTGATCCCGAGGTCGATGAGCTTCGCAGACTCCTCAGCGGCGAGCGATGAGTCCGGCGCGACTTCCACCGCGTCGCCTTCGACAGTCTCGAGATCGAAGCTCGCCGAGCCCATCACCTGGGTAGCGATGCTGTCGAGACCAGGCGGAGGCATGACCTCGCCCGCGTCGTTCCGCATGGCGTCGACCCACGCGCCCCAGGACTCGAGGCGCTCTGAGATGATGTCACCGGCTGCGCCCTTCGTGATCCCCTCAGATGCTGACACCGTGTCGACCGCTGAGTCGAGACCGAGCGCGAAGTTCAGCGCGCTCGCCTGCGCTGTCTGGAGGTCGTTCGTCCGCGACCGCACAAAGTGATAGTTGATGGAGGCGGTCGCGTCGCCCATGCTCAGCGCCGACGGCCCTATCCGCGCCGAGTCAGCGACCAGCTGCACGAGGTCCGACTCGAAGTCAGCAAACACGGTCTCGCGCCGCTGTCGGTCTTCGATCATCTCCTGGCGTTCGGATTCCTTCGCGGCTCCGGTGATGCCAGACGAGGACCATAGGCCGTCGGGATTCGTATACTTGTAATTAGCCAGGAGACGAACCGTCGTCTCGATCGCCTGGAGATACTTCTCGACCGCGGGCGCGGTCGTGACCGCCTGATAGGACAGCTCGTCGCCCTCGAGCGGGATGATCCCCTCTGGTCCCGCGTTGATCTTCGACACCGCGAAGCGGGCGCCCTGGCCGACGACGACCTCGCGACCGCCCGCCTTCAGTCTGACCATGTTCTCGACATCGCTGATCCCGATGATCAGCCCGATCTGAACCGAGAGGAGGTCGAGCGGTAGCCGCGGGAGGTGCCAGCCCTTGCGGGGTTCGGTGAGCCGCACGGTCAAGAGAGGGATGTAGCCGAAGGGGTTCGTCATCTCGTCGTTGTAGATTCCGACCCGCGTCCCGTCGGGAGCTTGAACGTATGCCTCCGTGCGCGTGTAGCAGCGATGTCCGAAGAGCACCCGCTCTTGACCGATCACGGTCGTCTCTTTCTTCAGAGGGACGCGGATCTTCACGCTGTCGGCGAAGCGTATGTCGTCGAGCATGAGGTCGCTCGACTCGATCGAGACCTCTCCAGGGAGGAAGGACCGAGGGACGACAGCCCGCGGATCGAACGGGTGAGGATCGATGGCGACGATCATCGAGTTCTGAGCTTCGGCTCGCTGCTGAAGCGAGAGCATGAACCGATCGATCCGGCTGCGCTGGTAGATGTCTTCGAGCTTCGACGTCCTGGCGACCGTCCCCGCGTCCAGGATGCGGGTCGGGCGCTTCACGTATAGCGACGCCTTATCGTTAGTGATCCGCTCGATCAGCGGGAGGTATCTCAGTTTGACGTTCGCGCCTCGAGAGATGACCTTCGCCAGCTCGCCATCCATCGCGGTGTCGAAGTCACAGACCCGGAACGCCTCCAACTGAAAGGAGTCGTCGCGATACTGGTCGGCGTCGAAGGTCTCAAGCTCGTCGAACTGAAAGCGGAAGCCCATGGTTTGCCCCTATCATGGCCCGGGTGTCGTCTCTACCGTTTGCCCTATACGCTCCCGAGCGGGTGAGCGTCCACGTATGGCAGAACCCGCCCGCCGTGAAGGTGCTCATCGTACACGCTCGAGATCACCGCGTAGCGCAGCGCGTCGCACGGGTGACAGTTCGGCGTGTTCGTCTCTGGGTTGTTCGTGATGACGTACTCGCCCGAGTCGAGGCGCTTGCGCCGGTAGCGATAGTTGATCATCGCGCCGCGCAAACCGCGACCAGCTGTCTCGAGGTGGCCCGTGAGATCGCTCGAGAAGACCAGGCGAGGAAGGTCGTCAGGCCCGATCCCCCGACCCGCTGGAGGGTTCAGCATGAACTCGACCGCGCCGACGCCCCAGCCGATGTGCTGCTGAGTCTTCGACTTGGCCCATCGGATCCCGCCAGCGCACACGTCGGAGAAGGTGCCCATCGTCCAGTTGTTCTCGCTCCTCACCGCGCGGTCGGTCGCTATCATGTACGGGTTAGCTCCGCACTCGCTGACCAGGTCGAGCACGACCTCGCGGAACTTCGGACGCGATCCGTCCTCCATCTTGCGTTCTTTCGCGACGACCCATCTCCCCGAGTGCTCGTCGAACTGGATCGCGCAGACGTAGGCGTGCGCCTCGCCCCAGTCGATTCCGAGAATGTATGGGACCGTCTGCTTCCAGACCCATTCGACGAGGTGACGGTTCTCCTCGAAGTCGTATATCGCTTCGACTGGTCGGAGGATCTCGCCGAGCCCCTCTTGTCGCCACATCCGAGGGGAGCACCCCGAGCGCAGCCGATCGCGGAAGACGTCGTCGACGTAGGGGTTGTCGTAGACCGTCGCCGTCTGCGCGTAGTAGTTCGGATCATCCGTCCTGAGCTTCTTCAGGAAGTGAGCCGTCACGCCGCGTAGCCCGTTCGGACTCGTCGCCACGGCGAGCACAGGCTCGACGGCGAGCGGGTGACGCAGCGTCGCGAGCACGACCTCGAAGGCGTCCTTCGAGTTGACTTCGGCGTGCTCGATCTCGTCCATCACAGACCAGGCGAGCGTGTACCCGCGGTCCTTCTTCAGCGCGTCGGCTCGCCCGTAGCTCAACTTGTAGATCCGCGCCCCGTTGATCAGCGTGTAGCAGTCGAACTTCCCCGAGTACCAGGCTAGGAGGTTGATCCCGGTCGCCTCTTGGAAGGTGCGGATATGGTCCTCGAAGTACGGCGCGAGCTTATGGTCGATCTCTCGAGCGGTTCGACCGAAGATCGCCCCTTCGCAGTATCGCCAGGACCCCCCCTCGCGCTCCTGACCCGGGTTCCTGAGCGCGAGCCACAGCGCCTTGAGCATCAGGCCCCAGGTCTTACCCGTGCCGCGCCCGCCGAGCATGATCTGATGGAGGCGGTCGGACCCGTTCACGAACTCGCGCTGTGCGGTGTAGACGTGCTCGCCTCCGAAGATGCTCCACCAGTCGACCCGCGCGATCCTCGAGGCTTCTTCAGCTGCGCCCGCGTCCAGGTCGCCCGCTCCGTCGATCATCACGAAACCTTCGGCACAGCACCCGCCGAGCTCGAGCGGTCGCCGTCGATGTTGACCTGGATCAGCAGCGCGCCCGGGAGGTTCGTCTTCCCCTCCTCCTCGCTGATGCACTTCCGACCCGCCTCGATCGCCTTGAGGATCAACCCGAGCCCGTCCTTCGACGAGAGCTCGCCGTCTTCCATATCCTCGAGCGCGACCTGGACGACCATCCCGCACAACCCTTGAAGGTCGCGCCTTGTGATCCCCCCTTCGCTGACCTTGTCGATCAGGTCGGCGAGCGCAGGCTCTTCGATTCGTGCGCGGATCACGTCGAGCAGGACGGTCCCGTTCTTGTCCGGTTCGACACGCTCGACGATCTCGACCTTCCCCTCGTCG
>TARA_R110000824_G_scaffold108475_1_pt1 | contig 11370 bp, 6 predicted proteins | sample TARA_R110000824 | Tara Oceans TARA_R110000824 (sample SAMEA4397747) | marine metagenome | biome: Polar Biome; feature: [MES] marine water layer (ENVO:01000295) within the mesopelagic zone...; material: water (ENVO:00002006), including particulate matter (ENVO:01000060) such as...... | reverse complement strand
GAGACAGACAGCGTAGAGAAACTAATCATCATACCCACCATCGATGGTAAGCACGCTGGTGACCAGTTCAACTACAGGCAGCATGCTATCTACGCATTAGGTGAAGACTACCTGATGGAGAACGTGTCCTATGAGGGAGTGGGCCGGGTACTACCGGAGCCTAAGAACAGTCAGTACACATGGGCGATGGCAAAGAAGCGCGCCCTTGATAATGACATATTCAACTACCGTCATATAGAGAAAACATCTGACGAACTTAGGGATATGCTAAAGGCTGACACGATAAAGGAGTCTCTTGATAAGCTGATAGAATCCTTACGTGACAACTACCTGCACAAGTACGGTGTCGATGACATGATACTGTGTGAGTTACTCGCATTCTTTATGCCGTTCGAGTTTAGCATAGGTAAGTATAGAAACTATAAAGTGTGCCCAGAGGTATGTATACTAGGTGAGCCACGGTCAGGTAAGAGCAGCACAGCTAAAGACTTACTGCAGTTGTTCGGCGCAGGGAGATATGTTGATGCTCCAACTGTTACCACCATCGGACTCATAGGTGGTAACGCTACATTCGGTAACTCAAGCGTGTTCACATGGGGAGCGATACCTATGTGCCACAAAGCAATCTGTGTCATCGACGAGTGCAATAAGCTTAGCATAGAATCAATCGAAACACTGACTAACCTTCGCTCTTCGGGTGTAGCTGAGCGTACTACAGTATCAGGCATACGTAAGATTAGGTCGAACGTTAGGTTCCTCTGGCTATGTAACCCGAGGGGTGGGCGCACACTGCAGCACTACGGCTCTCCGGTACGCGCCGCCCAGGAAGTCTTTGGCTCACCGCAGGACCTAGCCAGGCTAGACCTTCTACATATACAGAAAGCACAGAGAGACCCAAGGGTTGTCAACTCCTTCCATGAGTCTACAACAGAAAACTTCTACACTTCAGAGTATGCGCGCTACCACCTTCAGTGGGCGTGGAGCCTAAATGAAAATGATGTAGTATTTGAAGACCCCCTCTACATTATGGATAAAGCCGTCAGCCTGGTCGAGCGCTATCGTACTCCTTTGCTGCCGGTTGCTGAGACTAAGTTCAAGGTGGCTCGCATCGCTGCAGGCTTATCTTCCCTCACGTATCAGCTAGACAGGTACAACAAATGCTACGTAAGTAACGAGTCAGTTGACCTGGCGTATAGTATACTAGATAACTATAGCAAGCTTAACGTCGGCACCATCAGCTCATCAGGTGGAACAATACCGAAGACACTTAAGGCAATACTTAATAGGCTGCAGCCTAACGAGCTTACTAGACTCAAGGCTTTCATTGTGCAAGACATGATGACGATGGGGGAGATGAAAGATTTATTCGGACCATCATGGACGGTTGAGTTTATACAGACAGCGTTCTATGAGCTGGACCTAATGAAACGGAGACGCAACTACTTCATGTGGGATGAACAGCTACGTGAATATATGAAGAACTATATTGAAGAAAACAAGGATAGAAAAAATACAGACTATCCGTATACAGCAAGGGATATGTAATGAAGAAAGAAAGATATGAAGCACTTAAGAGGATGGCAGCGTCTGGCTCTGGCGCCAGCGATAACGAAAGACTTATCGCAGAGGCCCTTATGGGTCAGGCAGATGACATACATGAAGCCATTAAGAAGTCAAGGGAGCCAAGGATTACAGTTAGCAAAGGTATTAGCGGCAACAGCCTAGTCGTAAGAAGAAAGGACGGCAAGGGTGCGGTTACTATTATGATGCCAGTAGATGAATACGCAGCAGTTGAGTTTTGTAACAGCAGCCTTAGAATAAGGCTAACAGATGAAGAAGAATACATAGTATGCGAGAAGCTAAACTAGTAAAGATTGTTGTTGCATCCTTATCGAAGCAGTTCGGTCAGGCGTGCTATATAAACAAGAACCACGGAAGCCAGTTCACAGCAGCCGGCAGGCCTGACCTGGAGGGGTCTATCTATGGTAGGCACTTCGGCTTTGAACTCAAGTCCGGTAGTAGGTTTTCAGTTAAGCAGGTAAAGCACCTACGTAATATAGCATTCGCTGGTGGTGTCGGTGGTGGCATAGTATTCCACGAAGGTTGCGTATACTACTTACCATTAAACTATGTTGTTAACTATAGCTTAAGACATAAAGATAGCTGGATAAAGATACCATTCGATAGATACTTAGACTTCACATTTCTATATAGATACTTAAACTTATTCTATATGTACTACCACGGAGAACATAATGACATACTACATCAAAGCTGACAAGATTCAACAGGTATCAGAAGATACTTTTATTGCTACAATAAACAACGTAGCTGTGCTTGTTGATATAACTAACCTAGTAGACCCTGCCAGCTTAGCTGATTCTAGCAAAGGGGCACCACCAGACTACGTAGCCCAGGCACTCGTCGATATTAGGCTTTCAACCAGGACTATCGCCGGATGGCTTGACTCTGGCCAGCCTTCCAATCTGGGGCCTTCGCTGCCCTCTGGTACGGTTGAGCCTGTGGATAACTCACGACAGAGCGAAGCTAGGACACGTCAAGAGCCCTTGGTCATGCCTCCACCGTCGATAGCCCCGAAATCTGAGCCAGAAAAGGAGGTACTGTTCCAGGTAAACGAGGAAGCTACTACCAGAATGGACTGGCCTGCGTGGTCTAAGCAGCTAGATAACGAATACACTAACAACCCAAAGTCTAGGCGAGCGGTAATCAAGAAGGTTGCCGGCATGGTTAGGCTAGACATGCTAATGTGTAAGCAGTACTTCAGTCAACCACTAAGGGCTGCAGCAGTTAATAATATACTTAGACGCGATGCACTTAACACAGGGCTTGTTCCGCCGGACCTTGCTGCGTTCATAGATGATAGGCCCATAGCTGAAACACTAGGCAGTAAGGGTTGGGATCCAGGCTCAGATCAAGCTAAGGACGTTGTGTCTCCAAACTGGGCAGCATCTCAGATAGCACAAAACAATATATCTAACCAGGCTGGAGAAGAAGAGTTTGCACACATGTACGCATCAACAGAAGAGATGGACATAGGTGCTATTGCGTCTAACGCTAAAAACTTATTTGGTAGCGGAAGCTAGTGCCGAAGAACCCAACCAATAAACTGTTCCTACATAAAGGAAAGAAGCCCCACGTCTGTCTCGGCATGGTGATAGAAACCCCTGGCAGATGGGGCATAGCTACTATAGCGCGCCACTGCGGGTGGGACATATACGACCTAAAGAAAGCCATACTAAAGATGAAGGATAAGGGACTACTTATAATCATCAAACGTAAGTTGTACCCAACGGAGTCTGGCGTAATGATATACTCGGAGACCCTTGAGCATATGACTAGGGATTAGTAGGTTGGGCGGAGACGCTTAGGCTTACTTGATTTCTTCTTCTTATCAGTTGGTACACTAATAACCATAGGCTTAAGTACCCTGATGTTGCTTAGCCATTGTGCCGTTCTTTCTATCCTTGCCCGGTCTTCGTACAGCGCGTTGTTAGGTCCGTATGTGTACACCTTCTCACCAAGCACAGCTCTTGCTAACGCTACGTAATTTATTTTACGCGCACCATCTTCATCCATGTCGTATACTTGTTTAGTTATAGTGAATACTCTAGACTGTGGTATCTCTCTCAGCATCCATGATGCTCTAGGGTCAACCTTAGACCTGCCAGTAACAGGGTCACGCTCATAACCTAGAGCCTTTTGCATCCACTCTGGCGCATTATCCCATTCTTTGCCACCCTCATAAGCAGAGCTGCTACCCTTTGATGCAAGTATATTTCCTTGCCTGAACGTGTCAAAGTTAGCCGCAGCCTCCATTAGAGGTGTAAGAAGGAACGGTCCACGGGACGCTATTCTACTTTTCTGGTCGCTAGGCTTACCGCTAGTCCACGGGTCTGCAGCAGTTGCCATGTGTGACAAGTCTTTCCACACTCCGATAAGTTCTTCTTGAACAAGACCATATCCCTGCTTAGCCGTTACCCGCCTCTCTCCTGTTTCTGGGTCTAGCTTAACCTGGAACCTAGCCAGCCTGTTAGACAGCCAGTCAGGGTAATCCGATGGGTCAACGCCGTCGTCCTTAGCCATAGATGTGAATGGCTTCAACTGCTGCGACCACCTTGACGGGTTATGTTTTAGTGCTTCGTAGTTTGCGCCTAGTGCGTGCTTCGTCCATGTGTAGAACGGTATAGCCCTACGCATAACACGTCGCTCAAACATAGTCAAGTTAGAGTAGTCATACAGGTACTTCTTAACTACCTGCGCGGCAACCTGTAAGTTACCAGACTCCTTGGCTACTTGAGTAAACAGCATAGCTCTGATTGGTATAGTAGAAGCCATCTCACCAGCGCGGAAGGTGTCCTGCATGAATATGGCCTGCTTCTTATTTACACCGCCGATTGCGTCTGCTGTTATTGTCTTACCTCTGGCGCTGGCCATGGCGAACAATGCGCCACCACTCTCTTTCAATACCTCTTCTGATATTTGAGTATTGAAAATACCGCGCTTCATCATCTCATTGTAGAACTCTGCTACAGTAAACTCAATGCCGTTGTCAAGCTTAACCATTTGCTCAGCTAGTGGCCTTGCGTCAGTCTTTATACCAAACTTCTTTGCGCCAGCAACAAACGCCTTACGGTGTGTCTGTCCAACCTTAGAAGCAACACCTAGTACGCCACCGAACGCTCCGCCTCCTACGGCTAACGCCCCGCCACCCAGTACTGCACCCTCCAGCGCACCGCCAACCATTTTTGCTGTGGTGTCAACGAACCCCTCACCCTCTCTATACCCGGCAACGCTTCCAGCTACCGCGCCAACTTCAGCACCGAGCACAGCGCCAGATGTGGCTGCACTGCCAGTGATTCTAGCTATGGATGCGCTCTCTTTTTGTAAACCGTAGGTGATAATCTTTGAATAGTCATTCCAGTGTCCGGGGTGTAGTAGGCCCATGCCTGCTCGAAGGTGAGCAAGAGCTAAGTCCGTGACAGCGTTACGTTTGTGGAACTCTGGGAACATAGCCATAACCCTAGCTTTGAAGTAAGCCTGGGTATAGTCATATCCCTTAAACAGTCTAGCTAGTTTGTGTCCATACAAAGGAGTGTTGATGTCATCGAGCATCTTAGCCATTGACTTAGGCAGGTAGTAAGAGCCATACCTAAACGATTCGAGTGTTTCACCGGCTGCTGTTATCTGTGGGCCGATGTTTCCCGGTGTTCTATGTACCCCTGCTAGCTTTTCACCATGAAACACAGGCTTCTCAAATCCACCAACTTCACCAATACCAACACGCGGGTCTGATACCTGCTTTTGTGGAACCTTAGCAACCCGTGCCGATGGAGCCTGTGCAGCATTCTCTGGTGGCACAGCATTCTTAGACTCCCAGTTGCGTACCTTCTTCTTTGCCCTGTTAGCAGACCTTCTAAGTATCTTGTCTGCTGGATTACTTATCGCAGCGTTCTCAGCGTTTAGCCAGCTCTTAACCCTCTTGTGGTATAAAGAACTGCTACGCACCTTATTTATCTTTGACTCACCTACTTTGATTTTTCCAGTAACCTCCTTTATGTGACCGTCTATCTTTACGCTGTCACCGAAGTCAGCTATAAACTTTTCCTTAGCTTTGGTGGCATCGTCTAGTCCATACTTTGCATTGAGCCAAGCTACAGCGTTTTTCTTTTGGTTAACCTTGTTAAGCTTTGCCCTGGCTGCCTTCTCATCTCTGATTAGGTCTCGAATGATACGTTTCTTAGACTCCCACCCAGCAAGCACGGCACGGTTAACTTTTAGCGCCTTCCCCATTCTCCCGCTAATCTCCATTGAGTTGTCTAGAGATTTTTGTACGCCAGGAAGTAGGTCACTAACATTAGTTGAGACAAGAGTTGGGCGTCTGCCAAGCACTGCTGGTATCTTTACTTTTACTAGGTCCTCGCCTATCAGTGCGCCCATTCTGGCTACGTACTTGTCCTTACCTAAGTTCATTCCAACGAAAGTTTCAAGAGCGTCTGCCTCATAAGCGGACAGTCTGTCCAAAGTTTTCTTATTGAACAACGCCTGCAGCAATTCTTCCGTCGCCTTGGTGTTTACGCTACCCTCTTTGAGCAGGGCCTTGACAGCGCCGAGAACCTGACTTGTAGGCTTAAGGGTGTCTGAGTAATCACCCAAGCTACGGCGTAGCTGCCTAGCCTTCATAGCTACTTCTTCTTTTAGACCTGGAACAATCTTAATATCTTCCGCTTTGTTTAGCGATTTAAGCAAGTTCTGAAGTTCCCTGGGCTCCCCACCTATACGGCTCCTTGCCCATGTGCTTCTGAAATTACCAGCAGGCGAGAAGATATTGTTTATATCTGGCACAACCTGAGACAGTGGGCCAAACTCTTTCCTTGCCCTACTATCAAACTTCTCAAGGATCTTCCTGTGTGTCCCAATAGGTATGTCGTCAAATGTTGCGTACCCAAGAGAGTCTGCCGCATCAACCATGGCTGGTGTCTGTGTGGCGTTTTTCCTGCCGAACGATCCGTGTGAATCAAACAATGCGTCAACGTACTTGTTAGCGTTAACAGAAAGCTTGCGTCCACCAGCTTTAAAAGATATGTTTGGGTTAATCTTTCCAGAGTAGTTTCTCAAAGTATCAGTAGCTACAAAGTTACGAGAACCCATGGTCCTCATCCACGCATTTGCACTACCGCGAGTAGCAGTATCAGATGTCATCCACCTAAGTAGGTGCCTGTTGTCTCTTGTTGCACCCTCACGGAAGCCCCACTTAGATAAATCTATCTCTTCTCTCACCCAGTACTGTCTAAGGTCTGATAGACTGTAGCCGCTTGACTGCCTGTTCTGCATCATTCTGCTAACGTCTTTCGGCACACCAGACTTAGCCGCCTCTAAAAGCTTTCTACCAAACCCATGCTGTGCTTCAATATCAAGAAGCCATTTCTTTTGTGCAAGCATCTCAAGTGACATGCGCTTGCGTCTAAATAGAATTTCAGATACGTCATCTATTACTGACTCTTCACCGAAGACTCTCTTTATTTCATCAATAGAAGCTATCCGACGATGTAACGCGAAAGGGTTTAGCTTTGAGTCCCATTGGTTAGTGAGGGATGAGCCTCGCTTGTTCAATACCTCCCTATAGTTTGCCATCTTGCGAACGTCACCGTTAAACAAGTGTGCTACGTAACCACCAAGAGTCTCGTTAAGTATACCGTACTTCTTTTCTTCCTCTGCTATGTCATCAAATATAAGTTTGGCTTGCTTTGACGCTTCGACTAGCCTAGGGTCATAAGTCACAGCAGGTCTGCCCTCTACGTTTCTGGCTGTACCCTGTCCTGCCGCTTCAAGTATCTCTGTTATAGTTGCTCGTTCTGCTTTAGAGTACCCACCAAATGCTTTGTTAATCCCGCGCTCCCATTCGATAGCAGAGGCCTTATGTGAATCACGTATCGCGGTGTAGGCCGTCTTAGCTGTGGGGTCCATGTTAGCTCTGTGAACCCAGTTCCAATCTACGCTGTGCGCTAGTCCATACTTAACGCCACCAAGCTCACCTGACAACGCCGCTTTACCAGTCCACCCAGCTAATCCAAATGTTGTGACCCCTAACTCCTTCCGCCAGAAAGATGACGTTTCTTGGAACATAGCACTAGCTGGTGGATACCTACCTAAGTCTAGTGGGGTTGCTTTACCTCCAAAGAACATATCGTTAACTACTTGGTGTGCTTTCTCTACATTACCCTTGAACATATTCTCAATACGAGCCTTATACCCCTTGAATACAAGTGGAGCTATCTCGTCATACATCTCAATCATTACGCGAGGCACGTCCTGTTCAACCATATCACTAGCTGCTTTACTGGCGTGCGGGTGTATAGCTTCACCAGCCTCATCTGCAGTTACAGCAAGCTTCTCCATGTTCTCTTGGAAAACCTTGTCTGTTGCGTGCTTGCGTATGGCTTCTCCCCACGCATTAGTCTTCAACGTAATACCATTTGCAGACGCCATGCCTTCCGCTATGTCATCCATAGACCTAACGCCTATGCCTGCCGACTTAGCGGCTGACCTAGCTGCCTTAGCCACAGGGCCTGCGCCTTGAAGTGAGCCCCTCGCTGCGTCCAGAGCAATACCTCCAATCTGTATCGTTCTCCCGACTAAACCGATGCCTGTCCATGTGTAGGGGTCTAACGCTATGTCTAACGCTAACATTCTCCAAGACGCTGCTGTTGCGTTCTCTCCAAAAAGATTGTACTCTTCGTTAAATACGTCACCGTACATGGTTCTGTTTTGGTATGAATTCAGCCAGTCGGAGCCACTAAACGCAGTCGGATTCCATCTAGTAGAATCGTACCAAGGTAGCTGGTCTTCGTTCCACTCTGAAGTGTTAATAGAGAAAGCACCCTGCTGCTCGTTATCCGCAGACTGACGCATATGGTGTGTGTCTCTGGCTATTGCTTCTGACCGAGCATCGGACCAAGACGCCATCGCGTAGTTTGCATGAGCTAACAAGTCTACCGATGGCATTAGAATAGTATGGTCTGTGCCATGAGGGTTAAGTCTGAATATAGTTTCTACCAAGTTACGCTCATTCTTTTCCTGACCCCACATGCCATCAAACTGTTCTCTGGTCATCTTTCCACTTACAAGAGCCTGTCGTCCAGCCTCCCAGTACTTAGCTTTTAGCTTGTTATTGTAGGCGTCACCTGTCCATAACGGCCTTGGCAGGTCATCCTCTGTGTGCGGGTCCATTCCTGTAAACAGGTCTTTCTGGTCCTCGTCATACAGTGGAGTGTTGGATGGTGACTCGTAGTATTTTCCATCTTCATCGTATGGCATATTACTTCACTCCAAAGTATCTTTTGTAGACATCGCCAACCTGAGATGCGCTGAGTGGTCCGTGGATTGACTCAAGCCTATTCACCTCTGCTTTAATAGCTAGCATGTCTTCAGTGTTAACTTGTGGAACCTGAGAGTTTGTTCCCCTAAGAAGTAGTTCCTGCTCAGGTGTTAGATTAAACGCTTCGCCAAACATACCACCATCAGGGTCCACGCCATCTGGTATAAGTGCGTTAACTCCGCTTATCTCGTCATCTGGGTTTAATGAAATTTCCTTGCCTTTTAGTTCTTCAGATGCGCTTAGGAATATATCACTAATACTTTGTCCTGGGCCTGAAAACTGTTGACCAGAAGTCGTTCCCTCTTGCCACTGTAAATTTGTTGGGCCACCAGGCGTAGAAGCAAACACCTCCCAATCAAGTCTGGTTCTAGTAAACGCTGTGGCTTGACCAGAGTATCCCATTCTTTCATCTAATTCTGATGCAAGCTTAAGCGCCTGCCTTCGTGTCTCTGATATACTTTGATTACTGCCGGACTGTATAGAGTCAACATGGGTGCTCATAGCTGTTATCCATTTGTTTCTCAAGGAAGTAGCTTCGGCCATACTCTGTCCGTCTAGTTTTTGTATATCCATCGCAATATTGGTTGCTATTGCATTAGCGTCAGGTTGCTGGACGTAACTAACTACAGGCTCTGCTTTTAACTTTTTCTCAAGATCCTCGTCTCTTACGCCAGTGTAAACCATGCCAGGTACACCTCTTTCATCTGCAGGCCCTGCCTGATAACCATATATCGCAGCAGACTTAATGCCATCGGTAGCCTTCCATCCACCAAACGTACCCTCTGCTGACTTTCCAGATAAGTCTGGTAGCAGTGAAGAGTACGACCCACTAGCCCTAGCGAACGCCGCATTCCGGCCAGCCCTCTGAGCCTTAGCTGTTGCAGTCTCCTGAACACTTTGAACAACACGTTCCTTGAAGGCCTGCTTATTCATTACGATGTCGTTAGCTCTTCTACGTATCTCTGACGTTGCCTGCTGGTTGGAGCCAGCATCGAAGCCAGATAGACTGGAAGCAAGCTGATTAGTCTGAAACGCAATAGCATCATTTCTCATGGCAACTGCGCTAACAAATCGCATATCGTTAGCACCCTGTGGAAACAACTCAAGGTTTGTCGGGTCAGGCTCAGGAGGTAATGGCTGAAGAGTGTCTACGAAGCTGTATATAGCTGTGCTTTTTGAGTTCTGTTGTTCTGTTTGGTAGTCTTTCCATTCCCTTGCGTCCTTTAGGCGCTGATACTGTGGGCCTGTCTGCATACGTGTACGCTTCTCTGCGCTAGCCCTGTCTTCTATACCCTCACTTTTAGCCAGGTCATTCCTAAGCTTCTGCATCTCCCTGCGAGTGGCATCATCCATGTCTGCTTTGCGTATCTGCTCATCTAACCTCTCGAACCCAAGGTTTAGATTAGCATCAAACTGAGCCTGCTGTTGCGCCATCTTATCGCGCTCAAGCTTAACTGCAGCAAAGTCATTCATAGCCTTAGCTGTGCCACTAAGCGCATTAGTGAGCATGCTTAACTTATTTCGTGGCGCTACATATGCCATTACAGTGCTCCTGTCATTTGTTGCTTCATTGTTCTAAGGTACTCTAGCAGTTCTTCGGCAGACATTTCTTCTTCTGGTTTTTCGATGTCCCTATACGGTACAGGTGGAGTTGGTGTAGTAAACTGGCCACCACCGCGTAATGTTGGGTCTTGCATTCGCGATTCTGCTTGACCAAGTTTCTCTTCTCTTCCCGTTTGAGGCGACCATTGTTCGCGCTCTAGAGCTACCTTACCAAGCCACGGCTGTAAAGTCTCTGCTCTACCCATAGCGAACTGATCTAAATTTTCGGCTCCACGGCTACGTATTGTTTGACCTGACTCTGGTGGGGGAGAAGATGATCCCCAGTTAAGTCTCCACGGGTAACCGTCTGGAGTTACGTTGTAGTAATCATCCATCTGTCTTTGCTGGTATGCTTGACCACGCTGAAAATTATTCCAGTAATCTTTGCTGAGCGATGCGCGAATTTCAGCCAACTTGTCAGCTTCCAGTCTTTGCTGTTCAGCGTTCTTTGACTGTATCTCAGCCTGTTTAGCATATATCTCAGCCTGCAATCCCGCAACACCGCCCTCATCATAGCCCTTCATCTTCTTCTCGTCCGCGCCCGCTACGCCACCACTAGCTAGCGCCTTGGCTCCACCTAGGGCTTGTGCTAGCCCCTGCGTCTGCTTGGCGTTCAGGACCAACTCAGGGCCTTCCTCGCCCAGCAGTGCTACCTCTGGTCCGGTTGCGCCTGCCATGCCGCCAGAGGCGAGTGGTGTTGTGGTGCCATACGGCACTTGCATATACCCACCATTGGGTTGTTCCTGCCAGTAATGACCCGGCTGTAGGACTTTGGGATCTGTAACAGCAGGTGTAGGTGTAACAGCAGGTGCAGAAGAAAGGTCACCACCAAACGGATCACGCATGGCTTGAGTACCGAAGTCTGCACTTAG
>TARA_R110000824_G_scaffold280772_5_pt1 | contig 11381 bp, 12 predicted proteins | sample TARA_R110000824 | Tara Oceans TARA_R110000824 (sample SAMEA4397747) | marine metagenome | biome: Polar Biome; feature: [MES] marine water layer (ENVO:01000295) within the mesopelagic zone...; material: water (ENVO:00002006), including particulate matter (ENVO:01000060) such... | reverse complement strand
TCAATATCTGGGGACATTCGTTCTCTTCTATCTCCATAGTCTATTGGGGGTGCTTCATTTAATTTTTTCTTAGCCATGTTGTGTTAAAGCTTTACCTAAATTAGTAGAAGTTAACCAGTCTGGCAACGCGTTTTTATTTTTTGCTTTAGGTTTTGGTGTAGTTTTTGGTCTTTCGAACGGACCTCTTCTTTTTTTCTCTCCTGGTTTACTAGGCGCGATAGTTGGTGTTTTTAGTGGTGGTGGGGCAGTAGTTGCTTCTGGAGCTCCTACATATTCCCCTTCGTCATCTCTATCAGTTTCACTTAATTCTCTTTCTCCAAGTGTCATACCATCTAATTTTATATTTCCTATTGGACAAATATTAAGACTGATAATTTTATCTTCTTCAGGTGCTGATAGATACCCGTTTAAATGTCCGTCATCATCAAACCCATCTACTTTAACGTCCATCATTGGTTCTATTTCTGAAGCAATTTCCATTACCGCGTCAAAGGATTCTTGTTGAGCTGGTGTTCCAATTGTATAGGGGTCACTTACTGTGTCACCACAACCTAAATTTTCTTTTATAGTTTTTAGGAAATTTGCTTTTGTTATTTCTGGTATTTGTTTAGACTCTACTAATGATAATATCCAATTTTCTAATATTTTTTGTTCATTAACTTTTTCTGGTAACTTTTCATAATCTTTTTTTGTCATTTTAGAGGCTAATTTTTCAGCTGCTGCGGGATTAACAGCGTAAAGATACTTTTGTTGGGCTTTAGAAGCAAAGTCTTCTTCTACTTCTTTGGGTAATTCTACTAATAAATCTTCTCCGTCAATTTTAACATCTGGATTTCCTGTAGGGTCGGTTTCTATATTTCTTTCTTCTTCGGTCTCATCTTCCTCATTAGTCTCCAATTGTTTTAATTTGTCAGTATAAGCTTGTTTTAAAATTTCTTTTGCGTTAACAACTTGTTCGTCACTTACTTCTTCTTTAAAAACTTTTTTACTTAATTCTTTTAATTGTTTATCTGAAAACAAAGATAGGGTCCTGTGTGTGAACCCTTCATTTATAAATTTTTTAATTAATTTTTTTCTAGTTTGTGGCATTTGTTAAAATTTTATCAAATTTTAATATTATATCTCTTTCATATAATTTGTCTTCAACATTGCTAATCTTGTCAGCAAAATGAAAAACTAATCGTTCTTCATTACTTTTGTCATATGAATCTTCATATGTTTCCCAACCTAACGCTATAACACCATCTAAAGCGTGTTCCATACTAAAATAATCTGAGTTTTGTACTAAATCTAATTTAATAGTTGTGCCTTTAATAGACCCTACTTTTTTTATATATTGTATTTCTGGTGGTCCCGGTTTACCATGTGCTGGTACTACGTCCCACTCATCACCCCAAATTTCTTCTATTTTATCACCAAATATAAATTCGTAAATATTCTCATTTTTATAGTTTGGCCCCAATTCATTAATAAATAAAAGCTTCATACTATCTATATTACTGAACCATCTTTTGACACTATAACTTTCTTATCCTTAGAGTTTAAAATTATATTTCCTTTTTTAGTTACAGTTTTAAAATTAAATGATTTATTTTCTTTTAAAAATTTACCTACAGAAAGTTCTTGCTCTATACTATTATAATGTTTTTTAATGTTTTGTTTTTCTTGTATTTTTTTAACCCTAGAATTAATATATTGTGTAGGGTTAGTTTTTGTAGTCTTTTTTTCTACATATGATTCTAAAAGATTCCCAACTCTATTTCTAAGAGATTTCATTGTTCTATCTTCTTTTAATTTCTCCGCCCCCTTCAACATTTTCTTCCACCCTTTCTTTCCTTCTATAACTCCATCGTTGGCAAGTATTCCTTTCCATATTTTAAGAGTTGCTGATGTTACTCCAAAAGGAGATAAAAGAATTAGTGGGATTGCTACTATAGCTTTTAACGTTTCTAATTGTTCTTTGGTTAGTTTATCACCAGTCGTGATGAGTGATTTAATTCCCTTTATTATTCTACTTAAACCAAAAAATTGTTCGGTTATAACTCTTTTACGTTTTCTGGTTGACTCCATTTGTATTTCTTCTTCATCTTCAACTTCAATGTCTTCGTCTCCCATTTCCATTCCTTCTTCATCTTCCATTTCCATACCTTCTTCATCATCCCCCATATCAATGTCTTCTACTTCTTCTTCATCACCATACTCAGTTTCATCATCTTCAAAACGGTCTAATATATCTTCTTTATCTTCTTCATCTAAATTATCTAACTCAACTGCAGAAATAATAGAATTAATAACGTACTTAATATCCGCACTACCTAATTCTTCTTCTACATCTCTTAGTTTTTGACCTAATTTTCCGGTAAGTTTTTGGATTGGTTTCATAAACCCTTCCATTTCTGCTTCATCTTCACCTGTGTCATCCATTTCGTCATCCATTTCAACATCCATGTCAAGTTCCTCGTCTCCCATATCGTCTTCAACATCCATATCCATTTCTTCTTCTCCTCCTTCCATGTCTACGTCCATATCCATTTCTTCGTCACCACCTTCATCTGGTACACTTAAAACAAATTTTTCTTGTTCTTCCATTTCATCATACATTCCATCACCAACACCTTCATTATATTGTTCATTGATTGGTTTAAATATTAGGTTCATTCTTTTAAGAGCAGAACCATAACTTTTAAAACGGTCTTTCTTTTTATTCATAAAACCGCTCATGTAATCTAATTCAGATTCATTGATTCCACATTTTAAATAATACCCGTCTCTCTCTTGTATAATTGAGTATACATTTCCGTCTGAACCTCTTTTAGAAAAAGAGCTCGTGTGTGTATGATACTCTTCATTTTTATTTGTTTCTCCGTAACGAGCGATTTCCATAATCCTTTTAATTTTGTCGTCTCCTGTGAGTTTTTCACTACCGATAGGTCTTAAGTCTCCCATTTTTTTTAATTTTGTTTTTAATTTATTTTATTTTAACTATTTAAACCACCACCACCAATTATTACAGGTCTAAACATTTCTGTTGTTCCTGAATAATTATCTGAACGTGTTATTCCTGACATTGGGCCTGAACAACTACAATCATAACAATTAAAAATTACATCTACTGCGGCTGTTACTCCGTGTGCATTTATAATTACATCTAGAGTAGTACCTGGACCACCTAATGTATATATCTCACCACCATATGCAAATGATGCACTTGTACCTGTACTAACTACAGATGTACATGTGTAATCTTTATATGTTGTTGTTGCGGCACCTGCTAATACGCTTCCTATAATAGGTGTTGTTGGTGTAGAACTGCCGCCATAATTTCCTCCAGCCATAATTAATTAATTATTTAATAATAAATATAACTAAATAGCAGAAACTTTTTCCTCAACTGTAAGAGTTTTGTCGATTAAGGTGTTTCTGACATCATTTATTTTTTTTAAATAGTTATTTCTTCGTAAAAATTTAAAAGTTAAGTTCTCATATGAGTATTCTCCTTCGTCTTTTAACCCACCACTTCTATATTTTTTCATTTTTTTCTTAAGTTTTTCTATCCTATCAAACGTCTCTTCTGGCTCTACTCGGTTAGCGTCATCTTCTATTCTATCTATTTTTTCCATCCATAGTTTAGCTTTACTTAATAATTTTTTAGTATCTATAACTACTTCATCATCTTGTTGCGGTTCTACAATCCATTCATCGTATAATACCGAATACACACCACTTGCAAAATGAGGTTCTGAAATATCTTGAGCGTAAACTTCAACATCAAAATCTTTAACTGTGACATCTCTTATGGAATTCCAAATAATTCTTCTACTGTCTAAATATTTTTTAAGTAAGGATGTTGGTTGGGTGGGGAAGTCTATGAGTATGTGTAAGTCAACGTCAGAAAACTCAGACCAATTAAAATTAGATAATGAACCTGTTAAAGTTACATCTTCAACGTCTACTTCTAGGTTAGTAAAATTTATATAATCTTCTACTATTTCTAATAGTGCTTCTCTAATTTCTGGTTTCATTTTATAACTGTTGTCATCAAATAACCAAATATCAGGATTTAATTTATCTTGTAATTTAAAACTACTAATAATTTTTGTATTAGACTTCTCCATATATTATAAATATAATGAAAATGTGTCTATGCCAATTTTTTATACTTATAGTTTTTAGATATATTTTTGGAGAAATATGAACCTTGACTTTCTGCTAATCTCATTTTTGTAAAAATACCTATAGGCACTTTGTTATAAGAATATTTTCCGCCTTTTTTAAACACCACAATTAATTCTTGTGTATCTGTATTATATTGTGAAGACTTAATATTAGTAGAATCATATTCATTTAATATTAACTTACCACTTATTTTTTCTTTTTTAATTGCCATCATTATAACTCACAAATGGTTCTCTGGGTGGTTGCATAGACCCATCTGGTGCTATATGTTGTTGTGATTGTTGTGGAGGTTGTGGAGGCTGCTGGGGTGATGGATTTGGATTGTGTCCTTGTGGGTTATTAACAATATTTGGTGTGCCTGCAGTTTGTTGATTAATTTGAGTTAGTGTCTGGCTCATTTGACTTAAAAGTAAAGCCAAATTTTTAACTGAATTATGCATTTGGTCAACTCGTTCTTCTAATTTTAATACAGGCATAGGATTGTCTATAAAATGCTTTAATCTTGCTACTAATTCTTCAGGTGTTCTAAAATCTCGATTAGGTAACCATATTTCTTCTTGGAATACTATAGTTGGTGTTACTGCTAATCCTGTTATTCTTAGAAGTTCATTCCATTCATTGAAATTTTCGTTGGTAATTACTTCTTTATATTCAATTGATGCACCATCTAAAGCTTCTTTTACTTTATTACAATAATGGCATGTTGGGCTCGTGTATAGTTTCATAATAATCTTTTTTTTTAAATTTATACTTTATAAAAATAAAAGGAAACCTTTACGGGTCTCCTTTTATTAATTTATATTTTTTTATTTTACTTCTTCAAATTCTACGTCGGTAGCTTCATCACTATTTGATTCTGTATTAGGAGTACTTTCGTCCTCTTGTTGATATAGTTGGGTGGACACTTCTTGCCATTTGCTATTTATCTCTTCCATAATCGTGTCAACACTTATTAAATCTTTGTCTTCTATAGCTTTTTTCAATTTTTCAACTATAGTTTTCAATTCTTCTTTACTATTATCTTCCAGTTTGTCGTCATATTCTTTCAATTGTTTTTCGGTCTGGAAAACCATTGCGTCTGCTTCATTTAATTTATCAACTTCTTCTCTTTTCTTGTTATCTTCAGTAGCATTAACTTCCGCTTCTTTTTTCATTCTGTCAATTTCTTCATCAGATAAACTACTTCCAGATTCTATTTTAATATTTTGTTGCTTACCTGTTCCTTTATCTACTGCTTTTACGTCAATAATACCATTTGCGTCAATATCAAACGTTACTTCAACCTGTGGAATTCCTCTTGGTGATGGTGGGATGTCTGTTAATTGAAATCTCCCTAATGTTCTATTATCTCCTGCCATCGGTCTCTCACCTTGTAATACATGAATATCTACTGCTGGTTGATTATCTGCTGCTGTTGAAAAAATTTGAGATTTAGATGTTGGTATTGTTGTGTTGGATTCGATTAAAGAGGTCATAACTGCTCCCATCGTTTCAATACCTAAAGATAAAGGTGTTACATCAAGTAGAAGTACATCTTTAACATCACCAACTAATACTCCTCCTTGAATTGCGGCTCCCATCGCTACAACCTCATCTGGATTGACTCCTTTTGACGGGGACTTCTTAAATAGTTTTTTTACTGCTTCTTGGATTACTGGGATTCTAGTGGACCCACCTACTAAAAGAATTTCATCAATATCACTTACTTTCATGGATGCATCTTTTAACGCTTTTCTACAAGGTGTTAAACTTTTCTTAACTAAATCACTAACCATAGACTCAAATTTTGCTCTGGACAATGTACGTACTAAGTGTTTAGGGCCAGTACTATCCGCGGTAATATACGGTAAGTTAATTTCAGTTGTTGTAGAGTTTGATAATTCTACTTTTGCTTTTTCCGATGACTCTCTGAGTCTTTGTAGTGCTACAGGGTCTTTACTTAGGTCCATACCGGTTTCAGTTTTAAACTCGTCAATTAACCAGTCTATAATTTTTTCGTCAAAGTTATCACCACCTAAATGAGTGTCACCATTTGTAGCTAATACTTCAAATACACCATCACCTATTTCTAATATAGAAATATCAAACGTACCACCACCTAAATCATATACTGCCACTATTTTCTCTTCATCTGAATTCATTCCGTATGCTAACGCAGCAGCGGTAGGTTCATTAATAATCCTTAAAACCTTTAGACCAGCAATTTCACCAGCTTCTTTTGTTGCATTTCTTTGTTCGTCATTAAAATATGCTGGAACAGTAATTACTACATCCGTTACTTGTGTGCCCAAATAATCTTCTGCTGTCTTTTTCAAATTTTGTAATACTACCGCAGAAATTTCTTGTGGAACATAAAATTTATCTTCTACTTTTATTTTTACTGTATTTTTATTTCCTTTAACTACTGAGTACGGCATTTTTGTTGCCTCCTTACTTATTTCACTAAATTTACTACCTATAAATCTTTTTACTGAATATATAGTATTTGTAGGATTTGAGACCGCTTGTCTTTTTGCTGGGTCACCTACCATTCGGTCTCCATCTTTATAGGATACCACAGAAGGGGTGGTTCTTTTACCTTCTGAATTAACAATTATTTCGGGAGACCCCGCTTCAACCACCGAAACACACGAATTTGTTGTTCCTAAATCAATTCCAATTACTTTTGCCATTTTTTTTTAATTAATTTTATTTTTATTTTATTTGTTTATGAAATTATTTTCATTACTTTATATAGTACAAATACCGTACCAAAGATAATAAATAACTCATTCAATGTCAACCTGACAATCTGATATGACATTTTGTCAGTTGTTGATTATTAATAGAAATATAGTAAATTTAAATAAAAAAGAATATGATAGATTTTAGTACAGATTCAGAAATGGATGAAATAAAAGGTGGTGGTGATAAGTATTCATCAACTAGTAGTGAAAGTGGTACTCCCATATTGGATAACTTTTCACGAGATTTAACTGCTCTTGCAGCGAAAAATGAATTAGACCCTGTAGTAGGTCGAGATAGTGAAGTTAAAAGAATTGTTCAAATTTTAGCTAGACGTAAAAAAAATAATCCTGTTTTAATTGGGGAGGCAGGTGCGGGGAAAACTTCTGTAGTTGAACTGTTAGCAACTATGATTCATAAAAATGAATGCCCTAGAAAACTTTTGGGAAAAAGAATTGTTTTGTTAGAACTTTCTTCTTTGGTGGCAGGTACTAAATACCGTGGACAATTTGAAGAAAGAATGAAAGCTATAATTGATGAGTTACGTCACAATAAGGATGTTATAATTTTTATTGATGAGATACATACGGTGGTAGGTACAGGTAATTCATCAGGTAATTTAGACGCGGCAAATATATTTAAACCTCCATTAGCTAGAGGAGAAGTACAATGTATTGGTGCTACCACATTAGATGAATATAGAGAAAAGATTGAAAAGGATGGTGCTTTGGAAAGGCGATTTCAAAAAGTTACTATTGATGCTCCAACGTTAAAAGAGACAATAGAAATCTTAAAAAATATAAAATATGTTTATGAAAACCACCATAATGTAAATTATACTGATGAATGTGTGGAACTCTGTGCTAAATTAGCTGAAAGATATATAACTGATAGAGCATTTCCAGATAAAGCTATCGATGTTATGGATGAGGTAGGGGCTATGGTACAAATAGATGTTAAAATACCGAAGGTAATAGAAAAACTTAAAGAGAATATTTCTTTACTTAAAAATGAAAAAATAAATGTTGTTAAAAGTCAAAACTATGAAAAAGCAGCAGATTTAAGAGATAAAGAACGTAAATTATCTCAAAAACTAGATGTGATGACTACTTCATGGGAAAAACGCCAAGCTCTCAATAAAATAGACGTTACTGTAGAAGACGTGATGTCTGTTGTATCTAAAATAACTAAAATACCATTAAGTAGAATGAATCAAAATGAAAAAAAGAATCTACTTAATTTAGATAAACATTTAAAAAAAATTGTAATTGGTCAAGATAAAGCTATCAATACAATTGTAAAGTCAGTACGGAGAAACTCTGTGGGGATTAAAGAGTTGGATAAACCTATTGGGTCTTTTATATGTTTAGGTCCTACTGGGGTAGGTAAAACCCATTTAGCTAAAAAACTTGCAGAACTTATGTTTGGTTCCGAAGACTCTATGATTAGAATAGATATGTCAGAATATCAAGAAAAACATTCTGTGTCTAGACTAATTGGGTCTCCTCCTGGTTATGTGGGATATAATGAAGGTGGCCAATTTACTGAAAAAGTAAGACAAAATCCTTATTCTTTAATTCTATTTGATGAAATAGAAAAAGGCCATAGAGAAATATTTAATATTTTATTACAAATTTTGGACGATGGTTATGTAACCGACGCATCTGGTCGTAAAATTAATTTTAGAAATACTTTAATTATGATGACTTCTAATATTGGTGTTAAAAATGCACAAGATTTTAGTAAGGGTTTAGGTTTTACCACTAAAGCGTCTCAACGTACTGATAATGAACGTATACGGACTATAATATCAAAATCATTAAAAAATACTTTTAATCCTGAATTTTTAAATCGTTTAGATGATATTATTATTTTTGAATCTTTAGAAAAAGAAGGGATTAAAAAAATTGTAAAGATTGAATTATCTCATTTAACTAATCGTTTAATAGAAAAAGATTATATTATAAAATTTGGTCCAAGTATAGTTGACCATATTTGTACTGTTGGTTATGATGAAAAATTTGGGGCCCGTCCCTTAAAAAGAGCCATCCAATCTGAAGTAGAAGATTTTATAGCTGCGGAAATTTTAAAAAATAGTATTATAGAAAATAAAAAATATACTTTGGGATATAATAAAAATACTGAAAAATTTAAAATCACAGAAAAAGCGTAATAGTAGAATATTTATAGACGATGAAGTTTATAATTACACCAAAACAATCTATACGTCTTGTTAAAGAAGCTTTAGGGGTACCCCAACCTATTGAATTTTGGGTTGACACTTTTTCTTCTGTAATTAAAGATAGTCTATTAATGTTATTATCATCGGAAGACAAGGAAGTTTTCTTTACCGGTGAGGATGTCCAAGAAAAAGCTATTTCATTTGGGTGGAATAATAATAATAAAAATTTTAAGTCCTTTCCTTTAGCTGAACCCCAGTTGAATGTATCGATAAATGTAGTACCTGATGAGTACATTAAAAAAGGTGACGATTATATTCAAAACGCTTCATTTGATACTGCGGATATGCAAATAATAGATGCTACGTTTGAAGAAGGTGTGACTTTACCTTTATTTGTTGGTGGTACTGTAAATATAGAACTTACTATTCCTCAATCCTCATATGAAAATGGTACTTTTGTTGAGTTATATGATTCTGACATCAAGCCTTATGCTGAATCTATTTTATTTCACGAACTCACTCATGTTTTTGAATTTTATAATCGTATACTAAGTGATTCGGCGTCACCTGATTTTGAACAAGTTTCTAACCTAACTCAAATGTTAAATAAGATGGGGGCTGTTGATGACTGGGATGAATTAATGTTTTTAATTTATTTACATTTATCTTTTGAGTTAAATGCTAGAGTTACTGAAGTTTATGGTTTACTAAGAAGTAAAAAAATATCATCAAAAGAAGAGTTTATAGAGTTTCTTAAGAATTCTAGGGCTTTTTCTTACGCAAAACGACTTAAGAATTTTAGTACAGAAAGATTTATTAAGGAGTTAGAAATACCTCAAGATACTATAGATAGAATTAGAAAATATGATGGTAAAGAGACACCAATAGAAGAAATTAAAGATGTTGTCCTAACCCAACTTATAGATAATTGGTCTATAACATATCATGACTTTTTAAAAGATTTTTCCGCTGATGAAAATCTTAAAATACCTACACTTTCTGATAAAGTAACTTCTTCACCACAAAACTTTTTAAGGTTTTGGGAAAATAGGTTTAATAAAGCTGGAGAAGATTCAATACGAAAAATTTCCCGATTATATTCGTTAATTTAATTTTATTTTTATATATTTGTAATAAAATAATTACAAATGAAAGGATACATTTATTTAGGAGAACACTATGATGTTCTTAATCGAGAAATAGGCATTTCAGATAAAAAAATAGGATTGTCTATAGACCCAATCAGTAGAGAACAATCATTAACCAAAACTAAATCACCAATTAGATACCGAATTGTAGCTGTGTACAAGGTAGATAATATGAGAAAGGTTGAAAAAATGTTACATAGCATACTTGATAGTAGACGAGTTTTCGGTGAGTGGTTTAAGGATGATGATGATACCTTGGAGGGTGACTTTATAAATTTTATGAATGCTTATGGTGGAGAAATATATAAAATAGAAGAAATTAAGATGGAACAAAATATTTTAATTACCGATGATAGATTAAAAGACGTAGTAGAAAAACATGGTTCTCCACTTAATCTTATAAGAAAATATCTGGGTATTGAGTATGATGTTGTTCTAGATAAAAATGGTCTTCTACATTTTAATGGTGATGTCTTTGACACACCTAATAAACTTTATAATAATGGAATTGTCTTTCATGTTAAAAAGAAACGAGGTGGTAGTGGTACCAACAACCTAACCCAATTTAAAATCAAAGAAACTGGCGAAAGATTAGTAGATTAAGTTGGTGGTGTCGTTTATTTTTCTTATCTTTGTAGTATGAATTTAGAAAAAACACGAAATATGGCACTTAAACTAATGAGGCAGCACGGTCTTATTACTTATACTTTTAAATGGGATAGAGCTGTTAGGCGATTTGGTTCTCATAATGGACAAAGCTGCACTATTTCCCTTTCTAGACCTTTAACTTTACACGAAACTAACAAATGTAGAGTTAAAAATACTATTTTACATGAAATCGCACACGCTTTAGACCATCAACAACGTGGTTATTCTAATCACGACGCTAACTGGAAAAGAGTTGCAAGGTCTATTGGATGTAATGGTGAAAGATGTAGTAGTAGTTCAGGCGTAGACAAATCTAAAATATTAAAATGGATAGCTACTTGTCCTAATTGTGAAAGAAAAGTTTACTATGCAAGACAAAAAGCAAAAGATGTAGCTTGTGGTAAATGTTGTAAAAAACATAATAATAGTAAGTATACCCCTGAATATAAATTTAATTGGAACTTAAATAGAAATGTAGTAAAATATATATAATGGAAAAATTA
>TARA_R110000824_G_scaffold97346_4_pt1 | contig 11382 bp, 8 predicted proteins | sample TARA_R110000824 | Tara Oceans TARA_R110000824 (sample SAMEA4397747) | marine metagenome | biome: Polar Biome; feature: [MES] marine water layer (ENVO:01000295) within the mesopelagic zone...; material: water (ENVO:00002006), including particulate matter (ENVO:01000060) such as...... | reverse complement strand
ATGGTAAGCATTAAGATCTTGTCCCAATTCAGGGGTCCACTTAGCTTTGAGCTTCTTGGTCATGGCGACTACAGCCACGGAATCGACTTTGATATCGATTTCAGGGATGCGTGGCTCATTTTCCAAGCCCCACGATGCGGCACCAATGACAGAACCAAGAGCAGTAGCAGCCTGGAGCTTGTCATCAATTGGGAACGTAAGCACAATTGGTGTTCCAGATGCAGTGATAGTATTCAGAACAGAAGTACCAAGAGCATTCTTGGTCGCTGTCTGAATAAATGGCACCGAACCACTCTTCTGAGTGAAAACTAGTCTCATCTTCCAATTGGAGTTGCTAGGATCATCGCCAGTAGAACCACTAGAAATTGCCGTCAAACGACGAACAAGCTTCATGTTGTTTGTGACATCGGCATCCGTATCCGAACCAAGCTGAATTCCCACAAGGTTGTTGGTATTAAGCTGAGCAAGTCCAGTTGCACCAGTCATCTCAACAACAGCCACCATACTACCAGAAAGATCTGGATCGTACTTAAGCATGCTTTCGAGAGTAGCCTGATCTTTAAGACTAAGCTTTGATGTAACTCCACCGGGGCCCTCTGTTGCGACAGCACCGGCAGCACCGGAGGCCACAAGAACGAAACCTTCAGGATTAACACCGCTCATAGATCCGGTTGGAGAAGAATAACCGTTGTTAAGCGCATAAGGACCAGCCTCTGCGTTATCTCCGGTTAAAGTTACACCACCCGTGATCTGGGATCCAATTCGGCCGCCACCATAGAGTGACTCCTCAGTAGAACCGTAACCAAGCCTTGGAAGACCTGCACCATTAGTAGATGTGGTGAAATCCAGGAAAAAGATGAGTCCCGAAGGGAGACTCATTGGCTGAACGCTAACGAGATCGTTTGCAATTAAGCCTGCGAAAACACGACGAACGATGGGGAATGCGACAGCTGCGAAGCCCTCAACATCACCACCAGCCATTGTGCTGCTCTCGCGGAGTAGCTCTTTTGCTTGATTTTCAAGCAGGCGCGCCATACCATTTTTTTTGCGACTATCTCCAAGACCCTCTAAGAGTCCTGTACGCTCCCACTTTGATAACAAAGCGTGCCCTTCGGCGCGCTGGTCGCGATTGACAATACCTTCTGTCAACCTTTCTACAATACTAGACATAATTTAATCACCTCCTTATATATAATGATTTTATGATTTTGTTTATTTTATTCCAGCTAGCCTCTTCATCCTTTCTTGGAAAGGATCCGAGGATGTGCTCTCTTGACGAGAAGCACGAATTACAGAAGAACGATTAGTAATTGCTTCGTTCAGTGATTGTGGGCTTTTCTTTGGCTTAGCCTCCACTGTACTTTGAAGCGTATCGAATATCGTTCTTGCTTCTGTAACTGAACCGGCGCTTGAAATAGCTTCGACAATTCTTTCTTTTTGTCGCTCATTTAAGGAGGCATTTCTTAATACACGGTTCGTGTATAACAAGCGAGCGTTGGAAAGATTTACATCTTGTAAGCCTTCTTTAAGCTCTTGTGTTGCTTGCTTATATTGTAACAATCGCTCTTTGAGTTGTTTATTCTCGAAAACTAACTCTTCTTGAGCTTTCTTTAAAACTTTTATTTCTTCTTCAACATCTGTAGATCGACGATGGGCCAATTCTTTTTCCATTTCATACTTCATATCTTCCGAAGATCGGCCGGCCCAGCCGGCTAAATCGGCGCCCATATCAACAGTTAATTTTTCCATGATGGCGTTTAATAAATCATCAGGAATTTCCACATCTTCATCTAAACCTTTCATTTGTTCTGCATCTGCTGTTTTAGCAGCTGCCTCGCCAGCGACAATGCCGGCTGTTTCGCCCTCTGCGGGTTCTTCGTCGGAACCAGTCGGCGCGTCCTCTTGGCTAACAAAAATTTCATCATCGTCATCGTTAGAAAGCAGATCTAAAATATCCTCTTCATTTAATTCAAATTTTTCAGATTCATCCATCTGGACTTGTAGACTTTTAACTATTTCTTGTAAGGCATCTAATTCAATATCAACTTCAAGCCTTTCGCCTTCTTTTGCAGCTCGTGATAAGCCCTCTCCATCATGTTTGTTAAAACCATCTGTCGCGGCAAGAGGCAAATCCTCGATAATTTCTTCCTGATCCTCAAGGGGGGCCTCTAATCCCATATCAGCACCTTCGGGTGCAAGATCCATATCCCCTAATGGGTCTCCAAGATCGCCACCTTCTTCTGGCATGATTGGTTCATCCTGTTCTAAAAGCTTTTCCAACGTATCTCTTACTTCATTAGAATACTTATCGATTATCGTTGTTTCTGCGTTTTTTAAAGCAGCTTCGCGCAAGGCTTTTGCGTCGACAATGGCTTCTTTTAACAGATTAGACATATAAAGGGCTCCTAAAAAAATACTAATTCAAAATAAATAGTGTTCCTACGCCGAAAAAGCAAATATATTAATCACTCTTCGGAACGAAGGACGGCTGCTTCTTCTGCTGTCCACTTTTCGCCGCCTAGGGCACTAATAAAATGTTCTAAGACCTGTGCCACCGAAAGATCTGAATCAATTCCGTGGGCAATTTTCAACTGTTCAATTTGTTCATCGCTTACTGAACGCTCTCGCATTAGTCTATTGAACTCTAGTTCGCTATTGTTCTCGCGCGGCAAGGAAAAGGTTAACCACTCCTCGGTTGTATCTTCAGTATAATCATAGAAGGCATCATTTAATATTTCAATTAATTTTTCGTTGTTAAAAGACATTTATTGTTTCCTATTGCGAAGTATTCTCGGTATTAAACGCAACTGCATAATATGTTCTGTTGGTGGTCGCAGAAATATCGAATGGTGCCCACGAGGCTCCGTTGTCTGTGCTGACATAGAAAGATCGCTCCCCGACAGCTAGCCATGTCTCATTATTGTCGAATGCAACGTCTTCCATGTTTCTATACGAGGTACCACCATCAGTCGACACTGTGCGAACCTCAGAGAAGCTTTCTGCATTATCGTCGCTATTCCAAGTATAGCCGCTATCGCCAACTGTTACCCAGGCGCCCGACATATTTGTGGCGGCGCCTCGCATTGCGCGATTTGTACCAGGATTTGGCAGGGGGCCCCACTCCATTCCCTTGGCACCACCAACAGTATTGCTTGATGTCAGGTTATCTTTATTCGTGGCGGAACTTAATGTAACCCACTTGCCCTTGCCATATGCGATATCGGTCTTTTGTCTATTGGTGCCGGCGCCCGCGTCATAAACTTGTTCCCATTCACCACTATCACCAGTACCCATGCCGCCGCTGTGATTGACCCACATATCTCCCGTGGTGACTTGGACAGCAAGAACATAAACACCGTCAGCGGCGCTAGAACTTCCATTGGATACGGGACCTCTTATCGCAGAGTTAGTACCGCTATCATCAAAACCTCTATACACTGTATTCCAATTAGCCGCATCTGTCATGGAGCCCGATTCATAATACGCATAGCAGCTGTTATTAACCCCACTCATGCTCCACGATGCGGAGCCGGCGCCGGCGTTGGGATGATAATGGCATTCGTATCCATATGTAGGAAAATCTCGAATACCCTGCGGATCGATATCTGTCCAGTTACCGCTACCGGATGGCACCCAATTATCAGATCCATCAGAAACCGCTACCCTAATGGGGCGCGCGGTTTGATTTGTGGACATGACCCATGCCTCGTTACCAGCTGAATCATGTCCCCACGCTACATCACGATGCAAAGAGGTGCCCAAATCAACAAGATGCCAATGACCAACGTTGTCGAGGGAGCCGGTGCTCCAATAATATTCGCCCGCGGCGCCTCCAACGAGGGCTACTCGCCAACTAGTCGCAGCGGCGGGCGGTGCTGAGCCATTAATTCCCTCAATGTCTCCTTTCGCAACACCATTAATTGCCTCAATGCTGGCGGCGACAACACCATTAACTCCCTCAAACGCCATTACGCAACCTCAATTATCGTACTGTCGGGACAGAAGTAAACGGTATTTCCGTCGACTGCCCATCCAATAACTTGAACAAAGTCTCCATCTGTATCGGGGGCAGCCTGTTCCGGAACGTTGTGTCCGGACGTTTCAGCTTCGGGAGTGTAAAGTCTACCCCCAACGGTCCAAGTTGGAAAATTAGTGTCCGCCCGCAAAAATCCTTTCAACAAGAACACTCCGGTGGCATCAGCAGAAATATCTGCCGCGGCCATGGCAACACATGCCGTCGTTGCTGCAGCAGTCGCGACAGCCTTCCACATCTTACCATCGGACTTAAAGTAGGCGCACTCGCCAATTTCCAAATCTTCTCCTGCTGTGAATGTGGCTGTAACTCCGGAAGTAATAGCGTCAGCGGGTGTAGAATCATAGTGAGTATATCCCGCGACAAAAGAGTTAGTAGTAACAGATAGATTACCAGCAACAGTAGTTAGAGAAGATGCGCCACCACCAATGGTGGCATCAATTTCATCTTCAGCATCACCATCAGTAAGAACAAGTCCATTTTGCATTTCGCCATCATGAGTGGCCACCGATAAAGACAAGCCACCGCCTTCTGCGCCATTAGATGCGTCTACAACTTGAACCGCAATACGTCCGAACAGCACCTGATCCTGAGCATCGTCATCTCCAACAAACTCTATCATTCCGACAACATCATTGTCGGCGCCGGCGGCACCTTTATCTTTAACAAAACGAAGTCGAGCGCTGTTGGCATCATTGGTCGTATTTTTAATAACCACTAATGGATCTGTTGAGTTGGAAGAGCCAATCGTAACAGTGTCTGTATCAATTGTCACCTCAGTTGAAGCATTAATATCAACCGTTGGAGCCGTTATATCTAAAGTTGTGCCGGCATTTACCTCAAGGTGGCCATTAGACGATGCATAGATTTCCTCACCGCCGCCAACATCGTGAAACTTCAATTTGGTTGTAAGTAGGAGCGCCAACTCATCTTCTGATGCATCATACAACACACCTTCGCTTGCAGTAGCACTGTAGAGTCTAACATCGACGCCAGTGTCGTCGACGCCAAAAGTGGCGTTCCCGTTAAATTGAGAAGTACCAACGATAGTTGTAGTAGAAGATGCTCCGCCGCCAATTGTAACATCGACTTCACCGTCTGTTGCGTGCTCTCCCTCTAGAATCAGACCAGCAGCGAGAGCAGTAGTGGTTCCATCGCTTTCGGCGACATAAAGTGTTAGCTTGCCTGCTTCGTCAGTATTGTCGGCTTCAGAAACCTCAGCTACAATTGCTGCAAAAACTGTTTGTGTCTGCGCGGCATCATCTCCATAAAACTCAATGGTACCAATATCATCGCCATCAGCTCCAGCTGATCCCTTATCTTTAACGAATCTTAGGCGCGCACCATTGGCGTCGTTTGTGGTATTTTTGATAATAACCAACGGATCTGTTGAATTTGCTGATGTAAAAGTTACAGTATCGGCAGTTACAGACATGTCTCCAACAGACGTAAGAGCTGTCGCACCAGCAATAGAACCAGCATTTGTTATGCCGGCGCTTTGAAGATTAACTGCGCCATCAACAGTTAAGCTTCCGAATGCTGCCGCACCAGAACCAGAAACGGTTGTTGCACCAGCAATTGAGCCCGCGTTAGTTATGCCGGCACTTTGAAGGTTTGCTGCACCATCGAGTACTAAACTTCCGAATGAGCCGGCGCCGGAACCAGAAATTGCAGAATTGCTCGTAATCGAGCCAGTAGCGGCAATGGTGTTTCCAAAAGTGGAGGCGCCCACAACATGAAGTGTGCCCGAGCCAGATAGATTCGTAAAAGTACTTCCAGCGGCGGGGGCTGCCCAAGATGGAATGCCACTGGCGAGGGTTAAGACTTGATCATCGTCGCCCTTTGCCAACCTTTGTAGATTGCCAGAATTACGATAGTAAATATCCCCGTCCGCGTCTGAACCCAACGCAAAACCACCATTGGGAATATCTAAATCGCCGGCGATTGTTGTGAGGGAATCGTTACCTGCCCCAATAGTCACATCAATTTCGCCATTGGCATTGCCGTCTTGCAATTTCAAGCCGGTAGTGACTGTGCCGTCATGCTCGGCAACTTTAAGCTCTAATGTGCCGCCCTCGGCGCCGGCTGTCATATCAGAGATAGAGCCGACAACCGCGGCATACATGTGAACATTGGATCCGTCGTCTTCGCTAACAAACGCTATATTTCCAACGACATCGTTATCTGCCACGTTGGCGCCGTTTTTAGTGAACTGTAGTGCGGGTCCGTTGGCATCAGCATTTGTATTTTTAATCTCAACATTAGGCTTCTCAGAGGTTGCACTGGAAATGACTACAGAAGGGCCATCAATCGTAACCGCTGTCGAAGCATTAATATCAACTGTTGGGGCCGTTATATCTAAGGTTGTGGCGGCATTTATCTCAAGATGTCCATCTGCAGAGGCAAAGATTTCTTCACCGCCACCAACATCGTGAAATTTTAATTTCGTTGTCAACAGCAGTGCTAGCTCATCCTCTGATGCATCATAAAGAATACCTTCATTGGTGGTGGCACTATAGATTCTGACATCAACACCGGTATCATCAACACCAAAGGTGGCATTACCAGTCACATTTAGTGTGCTTCCAAGAATAGTGGCGCCGACTGTCTGTAATATGCCCGAGCCAGATAGATTCGTAAAAGTACTTCCAGCGGCGGCAGCTGCCCAGGATGGAATACCACTAGCTAGCGTCAGTACTTGATCATCGTCGCCTTTTGCCAGCCTTTGTAGATTGCCGGAATTGCGATAATATACGTCTCCATCTGCATCTGATCCTAAAGCAAATCCGCCATTGGGGATATCTAAATCGCCGGCGATTGTGGTGAGGGAATCTGCTCCGGAGCCGATTGTGACATCGACTTCATCCTCGCCGGATCCATCGCCAATAGTTAAGCCGGCAACTAATTCTCCGTCATGGGAGGCGACTGCGAATTGCATCTTGCCGCCTTCTTGACCATTAGTGTGTACGGCGACACGAGTTCTAATCCGCCCAAACAAAACTTGATCTTGGCTTGCATCATCACCATAGAACTGAATTATTCCTACATCATCGTTAGCTGCGCCAGCGGAACCTTTATCTTTAACGAATCTTAAGCGAGCACAGCTAGTATCGTTAGTTGTATTTTTGATAATAAGCAGCGGATCTGTTGCATTGGCTGAAGTGAATGTTATAGTATCGCCAGTTATGGACATGTCTCCAGCAGCCGTAATACTTGTCGCGCCGGCAATTGAGCCGGCGTTTGTTATGCCGGCGCTTTGAAGGTTTGCCGGCCCATCGAGAACTAAACTTCCGAATGAGCCTATTCCAGAGCCAGTAACAGTTGTGGCGCCGGCAATTGAGCCTGCGTTTGTTATACCGGCATCTTGTAAGTTTAAGGTGCCGGCAAAAGTTCCGCCACCTCCAGAAGACACGGCGCCAGAGCCAGAAAGAGTAGTAATACCAGAAAGAGTTCCAGAAACATTAAGGTTTCCTTCTATAAAAGTATTTCCAACGATATTAGCATCACCGGATCCGGATAGCTTTCCAGTATAAATTGGCATTACTCGTCATCCTCCATGGGGATCATGCCCATCTTGTATTTCTTGCCTGTCTTATTATTAATTACACATAAGAAGTCTTCTTCCTCAATAATTGTCCAATCTCCGCGATCATTCTTAAGGTGTAAGTCGCCAGTATACAAGTTTGCCCATCGTTTTGCACCAGAACCCAGATTATAAGAGTTGTCTGTAGATGGCAATATATGACTACCAGCAGTAATTGATCCGGTAGTCGCGAGGGTGTTACCAAAAGTAGCAGCACCAACGTTGTGAAGAGTGTTAGAACCACTAATGGCGCCTTTAATTTGAAGAATGTTGCTGCTAAGTGTGAGAAGATCCGTATCGCTGTCGCAACCAATTGTAGAGCCATCATCAACGGCAAGAGTCTTGAGCGCAGTATCACCATCAGCATCAACCGAAAAGCCAGTCATTGTGATCGTGGCCATGGTTAAATCGCCCGTACCGTCAACACTAGTAGCACCAGCAATTGAGCCGGCATTTGTTATACCCTTTGATTGAGGGTTGATTGTGCCGGCAGTTGTAAGGGCCCCAACACACGATAACGTACCAGAGCCAGAAACATTACCAGCAACGGTCACATTGTGAGAGGCATCAATGGTAAGTGAATTATTAGCTAACGTGCCGTCAAAAGAAGCATCTGTGTTAATAACAAATGCATCGGCACTATCGTCAATGCCCATAATAGTTTTAAGTGTGCTGTGTCCAAAAGTTACTGTTCTATCGGTACCATCAGAATCCGAGCCGATTGTCAAAGAGCCTGTCATAGACACGTGATTTCCGAATGTGGCAGCTCCCTGCGCATGAAGGGTAGATGAGCCTGAAACGGTGCCAACTATAGCCAAAGCTGAACCATTAAAAGTCAAGTTTGACTCACCCTGTACTGTGTCAGAATCTGTAAATGTTGCAATCTGATTATTGGCCGGCGTACCGGTTGCATCTATTAAACTTCCAGCCCAAACTTTAGAGTCAATTTCGTCTGTTACAATCGAACTTCCGTTATAAACGAGCACTGTATTATCAGTACCAGCGGCAACATTATCGAGCTGAATTGTCTGAGCCTTAATAACAACTGAGTCACCGCTAGCATCTCCCAGAATCGTACTTCCAGACACATGAAGATAGCCCTCTGTGATCACGGCAGTTTTAAACATTCCCTTTGTAGATCCAGAAACTGCGCCGGCGACGGTTAGCTTGTGTGTTGGACTTGTTGCGCCAATACCAACCAACCCTGTGCTGCTGATCCGCACTTTTTCTGTTGGGGCACTATCATCACCCGCAGTATGAAAAACCATGGCAGCAGCAGAATCCGCATCGCCGGCTTCTTCTCTAACAACCGCCACACTGCCGCCGTGATCCGAGCCGCCAGTTTCTCCAACGTAAAAAGTAATGGCAGGTCCGTGTCCAGCGTCCATATCAACGCCTTCATCTTGCTGTTCCAGCCTCAGTAATTCCATGGGTGTGTGGTCGCTGGCGGCCGCTGCTTTATATATGTGAACTGGCGCAGATGGTTCGGTGCCGACACCAAGCTTAGTATTAACAGCATCGAATTTGTAAACCAGAGAGTCACTGTTCTTATAGATCTCCATGCTTCCGGTGCGGACATGTAAATCTGTCTGATCATCACCAAAAAATGTCGATCCTGTAGCATCAATAATTGCAATATCATTGATATGATAGATACTGGCGCTGATGGCGCCCGTAACAATTAAACTTCCAGACAATATTACTGTGCTGGGATCGTAGTCAGAATATGCTGCTGTATAATACGAAAGTAGCGCAGAACCAGTGGTTCCGCCGCCTGACTCGGTAACAAACTGTAAAGAATAAGGTGGCCCCTCCGATCCGGAGCCAGGAGTTATATCTTCACAATCAATATATGCCCAGCCAAATTTTGCCATATTAGCCGACTCCTATAGAGCCTGACCAGCTTGCACCTCCAGCTTCAACAGTGCCATTGATTGTGCGATCATCAGTTTGAGCGCGTCCCGCTGGGATATTTGTTAAACCTGCAACCACATCAAAATATAAAACCGCTGAGTCTTCAGACATAAACCATAGTTCGCTGACCTTTAAATCCATAGGGCGGACAAAACTTGAACTTTGATGTAATCTAAAATTGTAACCTCTATATTTCATCACACCATCTGCATCAACGGTGCCTTTACCAAGCAAGCCCTGTTCGCTGAAAGCTACTCGCAAAGAGCGATCGGCGCCGGCGGAGCTGCTAAGAGGCTGAATTTGAAACCACTTAGTAAGGGCGGGAAACCTAACTACCATGGTACTGCCGCTAGCTGGTGCTATGCAGCTACCGCTAACGAACGGTCTTCCGCTAACTTGATAAGCACCGACATGATTTATTCCCGGGGCCAATTTCCATGAATTTGATGGCATAACTATCTCCTAAATTATATATGCTTATTCAATATAAATAGTCAGTAATTTCTTCTATTGCGCCTTTCTTGTGCTTTGATGAGTTTTAGTTTTTCTTTCTGTCTATTTCTCTCGGCTCGAAGGCGCTTTTGCTTTTTTCGTACTGATGGTTTTTTGTATCTTTGTCTGTCTTTAACTTGCTCTATGATTCGCTCTTTTTTGACTTTCTTCATGAACTTTCGAATCATTTTTTCGCTATTTCCTCTACACTCTTTAGAGGCAACAGTTACATTTGGTTTTCTACTCATTTTCGTTATTTCATCGCTTTCCAAATCTTAGAAGCATCGCCCATAATTGAAGAAATATCAACTCCAGAATCACCAGCGCTCCCTAGATTAACGGATCCCGCTCTTGACTCGATGGCTTCATGTTTTGACACAGGCTCTGTGTTTTCAAACAAATTAACGCCGTTATATGCGCTGGTGCCAATAGAGTTCATTAGTTTTTCGCGATGTTCTCTCAATTTATTGTTTGTTTCTCTTGATTTACGCTTCATTTGCAAGTCATTATTAAGTAGATCCTCTGGTTGTTTTTGCTGTGTCTCTAAAACAAGATTTCCCTGCATTCCTTTAGCAACTTCTGAAACTATAGAAGATAAAAGCCCTTCTTCTAAAAGGACTTCATGTATGCACTCTTTCACAAGAGGCTTAATTAATTTTTTTAACTCATCTTTCTTCATCTAATGCCTCGTTTAGTAATCGATTGATCCGATCTGCTTTTGTAAAGATTTTATTTCGAAACTCTTTTGCTTCTTTCATCATAAAGGCATTTGGGGTAGAAGGCTCCGAGACAAAATCAAAACAAATTAGCTGGAAGTCTTCTTCAACAATAGTTGTGCCCTTATCTTCGCGCACAGAGCCCATACCACGGGACGAAATGCCCATCTTACAGCCGCCATTGACCAATTCTTGCAAGATTTTGCCAGATGGAGTATTCATTACTTGCACTTTTCCCATTACATCATTGCCTTCCATCCAAACACTAGTAACTCTATGAGAAACTCTTTCTAATTGGACAACATTTGTCTCGGGATGATCTAATTCTCCCAATGCTCTGTTTTCTTTAACGAGCTTTTGATAGTTATTTACTTCTCGGACTAAAACATTGCGAGGATAAATGCGACCATTTCCATTTTGAATATCACACTCTTGCAATTTTCCGGATAGAATCATTCCACCGCTTGCCACATATCTCTTTTCTTCTTCAGTTAAAAGATCTTGACAAATGCCGCCTTCGCAAAGCTCATAATATTCTCGCAGAAGTTTCTTGCCCATAGCTACGATCCTTTACAGCATCGTCTTACAGGTTGTAACATCCATTTGTTTGTCCAGAGATTTGTCATTTTCTTCTCTTCACTCTT
>TARA_R110000824_G_scaffold205183_1_pt1 | contig 11394 bp, 11 predicted proteins | sample TARA_R110000824 | Tara Oceans TARA_R110000824 (sample SAMEA4397747) | marine metagenome | biome: Polar Biome; feature: [MES] marine water layer (ENVO:01000295) within the mesopelagic zone...; material: water (ENVO:00002006), including particulate matter (ENVO:01000060) such... | reverse complement strand
ATGTAAGTCCATCATCTGCCTCTCCTTGACTTCTTCGTTAGACAGGAAGTCAGCCCACGGGGCTAACCCTGTCTGTTGATCTCCGTCCATATACCGAGCTGCTTGGCGGGCGCGGGCGTCTGGATGCACGGCATCATATGGGCTGAAGCCACCCATCTCATCAATTGGTGCGGCGAAGCCCGCAGCCTCATAGTTTTGTTCTGTTAGGCGCGGGGTTTGAGACAGTGTTCTTTGTTCCTGACCCTGTGGCTCCATTTTGAATTTCTCACCTTCCCAGACGCCCCGTTTTAGAGCAGGTTCGAATTTTTCGTAGAGTTCTGCGCTTGCGGGCGACCAACCAACGATCTTCGTTCCGCCGCTTGTACCTCCCATTCCGCTGAAGGGAAGTTCATCATTCTCTGCCGCTCTCCGCATAACTTCTACGGAATGTGCTCCCCTCCCCGACCGTGCTATCTCCAATAAATTATCCAAGCCCTCTTGTTCAGTAGTCTTGCCGGATGTTATGTCCTGATAAATGTTTTCTAAACGGTTAGCATAACGAGCATTTGCCGTTGGGTCTTTTTTGGCGTCACTGCGGCTCTTTGCCATCATAAAAAGTCCGACGATGGCAAGTGGTCCAGCTAAAGCCCCTAAACCTATTCCGGGTCCGGTTGAAAATGCGCCCGCACCGAACTCCGCACCAGCCACGTTCAAGCCTGTCGATAATCCTGTGCCAACTGTTGCGGTAGAGGTTATGGTAGAAGCAGGTACGCCTAAACCTCCAAAGGTGTCTATACCCAAAGCCGCAGCGTTGGCGGAATTTACCGTTGCGGTGGACGCAATAGTGCCTGAATTAAATAATGCCACAGAATTCTGTGCAGCTTGTGATAAAGGGGCTGTGACATTTGGATACATATCTGGATTGGCTAATTGGTTAGTAGAGGGAGGTGGTTGTGCGTTTAATCTGGCAAGCTCATTAGCTGCTTCGAACTGAGACGATCCCGTGGTAGTTTCGAATGGTATTTTCGGACCGTCTGGGTTGAGCCACTTTGATAAATTCTCCATTTCACCAGAAGGAGAAGTAGGAGTAGAAGTAGAATTAAGGCTTTCAAAAATATCATTAACGTATTTTTCTACATCCACACCGGCCATTTTCGCTAATTTAGCTACCTTTGATAGTCCACCCAGTACACCAGTTATACTCACCCCACCACCGCCACCGCCACCGCCACCCCCACTTCCCATAGAGTTCAGTAACATAGCTAGTGTAATTCCACCACCTACTTTTGCCACTGTACCAAAGTCACTAGAAGAACTAGAGGACGTATCCTTAAAAGTAGGTACTGTGGAAGTACTAGATTTTCCCTGCCCTGTAGGAGCTAAAGAACCCATAAAACCGCTTCTTGTAGGAACATCTGATATACCAAAAGTTTGCGACGTTGCAGAAGGGGAAGTCGCAAAGGTTTGAGTTTGTTCAGACGGCAAAGAAGTAGCCTGTACAAAGCCGGGATTAAATGATGTATTTACAGTTGCCATTTTATTCTTCTTCGTTACTTTCTAATGCAGTTTGTCCATTTACTCTAAGATTGAGGAGGGTTTCCAGTAAAGCCGCTTTCCCCTGCAATTGGCGCATTTCCGACTCCGATGTTGCCACCACCAACGCCCGAACTGTCCATTGCATTTGCTCCGACAGGTGGTGCTCCAGCGCCACCCATGCCTTCTTGTGGTTGATTAGTGGCCCCAGCTTGCGGGCCTGTTCCTTGAGCATTTGTAAGTCCCCTTAATATGTCAGCAAATACAGCCGCTTCATTTACATCATTCACAAGCAGTTCTGGATCAATATCCTGCGCTATTGCAAGTTCTTTAATCAAATTAGGAATTTTAATAAAGGGAGCAAGAGCAGGATTAGCAACTGTTTGTAGTAGCGTAAGCAAGCGTTGCGACCTAATTTCTTTTTGCATTACAGCAGCAGTTCCTTTAGGCTTAATTTCTAAATCGCCTACAATGTCCGTATGTTCTTCATTGAACTGCATATTCCATTGAAAATACCCCTCACCCATTGGTTTGAGCAGATAATCATCAATATTCTTAATTGCCGTCTTAATACTCAGTCCTGCCGAACTCATTAGCATAGATAAGCCAGCAGCAGTACGTCCAGCACCTGTTACACCCGTTTGACCATGAATAATAGATGGGATACCCGTTTCCTCATCAGCCAATTGGCGTGATACTTGATACATCTGGATATTTTCATTGGCTGTATTGGGAAACTTAACGCCATTTACAGCCTGACCAGTTGCACCACTTTGACGCCTAAATATCTTGCCGGGATATATCTCCATAGATTGTCCCGGTACAAGCGCAGTTTCATCAATGTCAAAAACCATGTTACCAGCAAGAACAAGATTATCAATAGCCATACGCATATGCCCGTTCATGAGCATTTGTGCATCCTCCATATTCTCTGCTACACCGATACCAAAGAAATTATACGGATTAGTTTCATACGGTACAGATTGATATGGGATACGTGCTGGCGTGAACGGATTAACCACTGCGCGTAGTATGGTATTACCGCAAATCCAGATGTTAGTATGGAGGGAGTCTAAGTGATCCTGTCCTTCTGGTAATTCAAGACCTAGTTGTTCAGAAAGACTTTTATCTAGATAACCCCAATACTCTAATACCTCATATCTACTTTTATGTGCATTATCAAAATCATCTTCATCACGAATACTCGACTCATATCCACGCTCAACATAATTCGGACCCATATCAAGACAAGTATCGATAGCCTCTAAATCGAAATATGGTTTATTCCGTAGTGAGCGCAGTTGTTCACGATTCATTTTATGTCGTTCTATGACATAATCACAATCTTCTATGGAGGTTGCAGCAGGATCGGGATAAAAATCCCAACAGGATACAGCAGAGATTATAGGTGTATTCTTTTGGTACGGAGAATAGCTTCTCTTACCCTCTGGACTAACTTCCCATGCTTGTACTTCCTTAAAAGAACTAAACGGACCTTTTATAATACCGGAACCAAGAAGACAACATTCAAATATTGCATGACGCAATATCTTTACTGCATCAGCATCAACTAGTTGGTCTTGTATAACTTTATCTAGTTTATATGCAGATTCGCGTGATGGAGAGATTTGTGGTTCTCCCATACTTGATGGTCCTTCTTTTAAGGAAGGAGCTTTACCGTACTTTTCTTCTAATCCAGCTAAGAAATCATTAGGTTCTTCTTTTTTCTGATCTATAGGATTTTGAGAAAGATGAGCAAATTCTGCGATACCCTCTGGAACAGGGGTTGACTCGACAATAAGCGGAAATTTCTTATTAGAAAATAGAATATCAATAATTTGACCATACGCAGCTAAGACTTTAACCTTTGTAATCTTTACAAAGACCTTGCTCTTTTCAGTTGCTGTATATGCCGTGGTTCCATCAATGATACCACGATAATTCTTATACGCTTTTTGCCAACGAAGTTCAGACTCACGTCTACCATTTTCTGCTTCGGTAAATTTGTTTCTGATATAACCTACGGTGTAGGGTATATCATCAGCATCCATGGTTCCAGAGCCATCGCCTTCGACGTTTGTTTCATCAACCATAGAGTATTAGCCCATATCACCTTGTTTGATAGTTTTTTCAGCAATTTTCATAGTCTGCTGAGAAGAACCTTTAACGGAAGGATAAGCTACGGCGTTTTTAAAGGGCGCTGCATTGCCTGTAGTACCTACAATGCTAGAATCCATTTTTTCACGATACAAACTAGCTGCGTTCACATCACTCATATTACCTTGTTTAGTAGCACTCTCAAAATCTGCTTTACCGGGATAACGATAGTTAGATGGCATATTAATCTCCTTTGTGTGTATTTATTTTTAATTATAGAGTAACAAACCCGCCTCTTTCATACTTTGGAGGTTTTAAACGGGGTATTCCTCCACTACTACCACCACCTAGAGGGTTAGTCGGTTTACTTGTACCGGGAACGGCAAAGGATCGTTTTGATCTTCCTTCAAGTATAGGTGATGATTTAAGTGGCATTGGTTTTTGTACTTCTTTATGAGGAGCAACTGATTCTACTTCAGTAGATTTATCTTCAATACTTTCAGGTACATCCAAAACAAAATTCTTATCTGTTATTTGTAATACCTTTTGTCCAGCAAAACCTGCATCGGATGTATTTTGTTGAAATCTTTCGGTTACGTAATCTTTACCTACATCAGTCACTAAGTAATCATGTTCTAGTTTGTAATACTTTGTCCGTTTCATAAACTTTGTATTACCATAGTTAGTTTTGCTCGGATCAGTATATATGCCAATAGGTGTTTTTGATGTTTCTTTACGCATAGTAACTTTAAGTTTAGGTAAAAGACGGCTTTTTTGAGAAAGGGTTGTACCCTCCTCAAATAATTCAGAGATAGAATCTTGTTCCAAATTACCTTCTACTTCACCATCAGGACCACCAACTGGGAACAACTTTTTCATATATACGTTGTTTCCAAACATAGGCTTTATGTTATTAGGATACATATCCACCCATCTGGGATTTACTTTTTTCAAAAATCCTAATTCTGATAAATACTGCTTTTGTATTTCTCGTGCTCCTTCATTAGAATAGTCTCGAAGGATTTTTAGTTTATCATCATCCCAATTGGAATGTTCTTTAAAAAAGTTTCTCATGGCAATAAAGGAACTAGAAAAAGAATGTACATTAGCCCGTTCTTTGCCTTCTGGTGTAAAAAAACTACCACCACGTTGCGGGTAGTATGGGTCTCTAGTTGTTATTTTACTTCCAGATTTACCCCAAATCTTTTCGTCATTATAGATGTGTTCTGCATATTTGATCAAAGCTTGTATTTTAGCTAATTTAGTATACTCAGCAGTGTTCTTAATATCTTCTATCTGATAGTCTAGTTCACGTTCTCTACGTGCTGCTGGACGACGATTGTCGATACTTTTGGGCGTTGGCTCGTATTTACGAGATTGTTCATCCCACTGCTGACCACTGTTTAGAGCCTGTTCTCTATAGGAAGTTTCTGCAACATCTGGACTTTTAGGCGGGTCTTGTACAAAACCGGAAGATTCTTTGTTTGTACTTAACTCTTCAGATAAAGGTTCTAAGGTAGGCTTAGATTCTGGAGGATATTTTTTCCTACCCTCTTTTCTAATACGGTCATTTATAAACGGATTTGTACTAGTAGGCTCAGATTCTGGGACTATTTCCTTTTCCCATTGGTCTACAAGCCTTCTTTGTGTATCTGCATCCTTATGATACGGCTTTGGTCTATGATCAGGCATACTCTTTAGTATCCAAAAGTAGAATCTGTAAGTTCTGGTGACCTGTCACGCATATTTCTAAAAATAGCTGCTTGTGGTGTAGAGACTTGTCTAGTCATACACATGTAACGTAATGCATCATATGCATGATCATCTCCTTTTGTATCCACATCTTCACTATTGGTTTTAGATAAAGGTATTGTAGGAAGAGTACGAACAAGATTTGTACAAGTGGAGAAAATCCGTAGTCGTGGTTCTCCATAGTCATTCATAGCAAGTCGCCTATGTACTTCAATCTTACCGGACATCCTATTTGAGTCTGATGGAATCCATCTTACTCCTTGACGTATCATAGTTTCTGCGATAGATGGTCCTAATCCGGTACGATTCCAACAGGACTTATCAAGAACAGATAGCGACATTCGTACATCTTTACGATCCATTTCACGGATTAATTTCGCCAGCGCTTCTCCCGTATATCCTTTGACATACAATTCACGATATATCCATAAATTCCCGTCCCAATCAACTGCCCCCCAAAGAATACAGCTAGGAGAACTATATCCATAATCTCCAGCCCTTATTCTTGCCCAACCTTCGGGAACTTCAAATGGATCAACTACGTGAACCTCTCTATTAAATTCGCTGAATGCTGCGCCTTCCGCTACATCCCAATCGCCTTCCAGTAATCTTCGTCGCTCAACCTCTGGAAGAGAATACAACATAGCTTCATATTCTCCCGTATTCATCAAGTACGGATTATCAGTTAGTCTTGCAGGTATAAACCTACGATGAAATAACGGCTCTCCTGCTCTACTGTGGTTCGGGCCGTACACTAGTGGCTTACTTGTATCAATGTCTGAAGCCCAGAATGGCTCATTTGGAACATTAGGATCAATAAACATCTTCTTAATCCACCAACCACCTGAACCACCGGGATTGGCTGTCGCTCTCATGTACGTTTCTATAGTGGGATCGGCTGTACGTAGACGTGAGCGTAGGTAGTTCCAGACGTAAGGAGAGGGATAATGTCCTAGTTCATCGATACCTATCCACGTAAAAGACTGTCCTTGATATCGATACACATCATCATCTTTATCCACATAGCTGAAAAGTGCTGTCGCACCACTAGGAAACTCCCATGTCTTAGTCGATTCTTTAAATCTAGCTTTAGGAAAAGCATGTAAGTACATCTTCTTACTTTGATCGATAAGCTCTGTTAGTTCTGAGAGTGTTCGGCGCAGTAGTAGTGCTCTGTGATTACGATTATTCGCATAACGTAGAAGATCGACAAGCATTGCATAACTTTTTCCGCCACCAGCGGCACCACCATACAATACTTCCTTTTCAGGAGCGGCTAGAAAATCCGTTTGAGGCCCAGCGTTAGGAGAGAAAACGAGTTCTTGGTTGTCCTCAAGAACCACTCCCAAAGTTTTGTCGGAAGTGACACCACCGTTTTTAAGTAATTTAAGACGCTCTTCATTTTTTTTAATACTTTCTCTCTTATGACCGATTTTTTTTGAGTCCGCTTGAAGCGTTTTCTTGCTAACATTTATACGCTTCTGTATTTTGCGCTGTTCTTGCTGCTTTCGGGATACATTATAGTTACCCTTTTCCCCATCTTTTAATTTAGGACGTGCCATTTAGTATCGTACAGCACGTACACCGCCACCTTTGGCGTATTTCTTGATGTAACCACCTTTAGATGCTTCTTGTGTTTTAGACAATTTTTCTTTTTCAATTTTTAATTCAATATCGGCAAGGGCTTCGGCAGCATCTTTTCGATCTTTTTTATCCATGCTTTTTTTAGTAACACCGGGACTATTAAAAACCTTTTTTATAAATTCCTTAAATGTCTCTGACTTATTTGCCATCTTTACTAAACCTCTTAAAATTTCGCAGCACGGACGCCACCACCTTTTGCATACATTTTACTCTTTACAGAACCGACTTTGGCTTTCTTATCTACATTAGATACGCCTCTACCGCCAACTTTCTTATCTGCATTAGATACGCCTCTACCGCCAACTTTCTTATCTACATTAGATACGCCTCTACCGCCTGCTGCTTTTTTCTTTTTTTCTTTTTTAGTTACTGTAATACCCATTTTAATCTATCCTTCTAGAGTTATATTTTTCATTGGTTGCTTTGCAGGAATTAGAACGATACCGTGCATAACTTCTCCAGTATGCTCAACTTCTTGTCGTTTGGATACACCAATCCGATCTAGGATATCATTCGCTGCCTTTAGTCTAGTATCCATTTGTGAAGAAGGAATAGAACCATCTGCATCTAGTGCTTCAGAAATACGATTAGCGGCTTTCATAGAAGAACCGATGAGATGATTACGGGTGTGGTCTATAATTTCTTGTCTAAGAGAGTGTACCAGCCATCCACGAGAACCGGGATGATACCCCGCTTCCTTAATCGCTTGTAATACATTTCCGCCATTTATGACTAGGTTATCTAAAAATAACTTTTGTTTATCCGTAAGGTCACGTTTAGCTGGTACGTTCATGATAAAGTCACTCATATAAATTAAAAGTAGAGGTGAGGGTAATATCTTCACTAACAAGGGTTGTTTTCATACTGTGAGGAAGTGGATATTTTTCCAGCCTCTATTACTATTATAGGGGTAAAATCACGTTTTGTCAAGTACTATTTTTTAAAAAATGAATATTAAAAAAGTGCTAAGTTAAGTAATTGAAAACATTAGTTAATTCTGGACGATGTAAATTTTAATATTTTGAGATTTAAAAAAATATATTTGGCTACACATAAGAATTTACATCGTCGTTTATTTACTAATAGTTTCAAGGACTTAACTTTTATAAAAATAAATATAAAAAATATACAAAATAAGACTTGACAAAATGGGATATTACCTGTATAATAGTATATATATACTCCAAGGGTAATATATAAAATATATGGAAGACAGAAGACAAGAGCGGATAAATCGCATGAGCGGATAAATCGCATGAGCGCATAAACGGCAGAGGTACAGCGCATAAATGGGACTGCATAGTCATTGTTTATTTTAATTTATTTTAATTTATTTTCAATAAGGTTTAAAATAGCACATTTTCCCGTAGCATTGCATGTACATGTGCGCGGGGGGGCGGGTGGCCCTTGTGGGGGCTAAGTATTTGATATATATATCTTTTTTATTTGACATAACACACTTTACATAATCAATAACATGATCCGATAATATATAGTATGTAAAATAAGGGAAGCGCAGTTTTCTCACGCTTTATTCTCAGCGATACACCATTTATCCGCTCATATAGTGTAGCCCCACATGGCCCACATTGTTACATGTAACGTGGGCGATATAGTCGCTGCTCCTCCCTCCTATTCCAACAAAACATATGTGGTTGTATTTCTTTGATACGGTTTAGAAACAGAGCGGGACGGTCAGTATTCTTACCAACCGCCCCAAACTATTTTGTAAATGTCCTAGATATAACAAGCGGATCAGACGTTATCCCCTATTCTTGTAAATATTCCCGTGTGCTCCAATGCTTGAACATATCAACACCATTAGAATTCTGCATATACATGTACAGATCATGATAGTTGGACGCATTAGGGTCTAGCGATAATCTGCCATTTATAATAGCCAAATCGAATGCTTGATCTGCCTCAATTTGGTAGCAATCTTTTTTCTTAATCATCTTAGTGCTCCATGGTCAACAATTCCAGTGTTCATAGCTAACGCCTTTTCATTAATAATGTTCAGTTCCTTAAAATCATCAGGAAATAAGGTAATCGAAAAAGATATCCCATCAGACGTTTTGATTATTACGTCCTGCCACAATATGTCACCCGCAGCCGAGCAACCGTGTGATGGCGATCTGATTTCCAAGCTAGTAACTCTATGTATGTTCATGTTTAACATTTTATGCACCTTGTATGTTTAAGAGATAATGGCGACAACGGGTTATTACCGCTGTCGCCATTAATGTTACACAATTATATATCTTATTCAAGCGTTAATCGATGAAGTGGATTAGTATCTGTTCAGCCTTGCAGCGTTTAAACCAACGCCTAGCCATCTTCTCAGATTTATATATTCTCGTCTCAATGAGCCTACGCGGCTTATGGCCTTCAGGGATTAGCGCCTTTATATCTTCATCCGAATAGCCGAATTCCAATTTCAGCTTTGCAGAATCCATTATTGTATTTTCCCACACGTTCATATACCAGCGTATTTCTGCATTATTTATGTGTTTCACGGGAGCTTCATACGTTTTTAGATTTTCCATTTTGTATTTCCCTTTAGAAAAATATGGCAAAAATAACAATAACGACAACGATTATCGCTACACGAGATATTAGCAACAAAGCTGTGTCCATTATACAGCCAACAATTCACGGGCAGCATTCAAGGCACGGGTTTTTGGATCATTTAAAGTTTGACCATATAGTGTGGAATGTAACATCCCATCTGCTGACCCCTTCTTCCTATGGTCATGGTCTTCGATAAACGTTACGGCATTGAAGGCACCCCACAGCGTGTTATCTGAACTCACCTTATTCCAACCGGGATTAACCAGCTCTGATTGCTCACCACCGATATCTTCGTTCATGGAATCAATAAGTACGCCCCTTTGCATTTGGTCTATGTGATCTTGAGCGCTGGCGCGTTCATCATGTGTCGCCTTGTTAATCGTACGCTGGCCCATCGTTAAGCCAATGGCCCTTTGTACAATGGTAGAATCTAACAATCTACCACCCTCTTTTTTTGTCTTAGGATATGCGTTAAAAGCGTCTCTAAAGAAGTTGACGCGCTCATCTCCGCTTATACGCTTCGATGCCATTGCCCTTGCCAATTGCTCAAAATCTACAGATTGCGTCTCCACGAGTTTAATTGCCTCGCGCATTAATTCCAGATCGAACCTCACTTTATGTGTATCTCGAATTTTATTTTTTGCACCCCTCTCAGCGTACCTACACGTATTCGCACAAACTACCCTCACGGATGTATAGAACGCCGTGTTAGCTCCGACGCCCGAATGGTCCATAGTGAATAGAAAGAAATTATTTATTTGGTCATCTCCCGGCAATGTGAATCCGGTCAGCATTTCAGCCAAAACCCAAACCTTGCGGCCACCAAATAAACTGCCAGCCGTGTGAAACTGCATCTTACCCTCCGCAATGAGCGGATCAAACAATTCGAACATTTGAGCATTTTGACGTAAATTATATCCGCCATCAGTGACTGGACGAGTAGACAATATATTTCCATCACTAGAACGGACAAGGTAGAATTGATTCTCTACAATCTTGTTTGTAAAATCAGCTTTAACATCATTCAAATAAAAGCCGTCATCTGTGGGTAATTCCTCACTTAATCGTATCGACACTTTATTGATATTCCAATCTAGGCCAGCGGCCATCATAAAAGCGGACCCGTCCACCAAATCATTCGGATCGGTGATATGTTGGCCCAAACCGTGCCACGGTGTCTTACCAGCGAAAGCCATTGTTTCTACTTCATGAGACATTTGATATTCCTATTTAAAAGGGCTTGATTGCCCAGCGTCACTATAACACAGCAATTTTATTTTATGCAAACAATTTAAAACGAGATTCTACTGATGCGCTATTATTAAATATAAAGCCGTTTTTGCTCTTTTTGCCTTTTCCGCCTTTTACTTTCAATGTGATTATTTTTTTTATGCCATCAAGAAATCTTAAATCTGTTTCGTCGCCGCTCAATATTTTTCTTCCTAACAATTGCTGTCCCGGTTCTGGTACTTCATGAAAAGGAATAGCAATATTTGATTTAGACGCTAACAAAGCATCCATGCGCTTGTTAGTCGTACTTTCCGATAGCGAGTAAGTTATATGCCAGTTTGAATAATTCTCCGCTATTCTGATACGTGACATGCATTTTGTGTAATCATAAAATTGGACTGATTTATAATTGTTAACAAAATGTTTTGCTACGCCTAGATCGGTGGTTCCATCTAATCTAAAACAGGGCTTCAGGTTATTTTTATCAGACCATTGTAAGGCGGACTCTATATCTTTTTTTACCAGTGTTTTAAATTCTTTGAAATCTTCAAAATACAATTTGGTTTTACGTACCCGCGCATCTTGCAC
>TARA_R110000824_G_scaffold84170_3_pt1 | contig 11397 bp, 12 predicted proteins | sample TARA_R110000824 | Tara Oceans TARA_R110000824 (sample SAMEA4397747) | marine metagenome | biome: Polar Biome; feature: [MES] marine water layer (ENVO:01000295) within the mesopelagic zone...; material: water (ENVO:00002006), including particulate matter (ENVO:01000060) such as...... | reverse complement strand
TCTTTTTCTGAGTTAAAGAACTGGGATTTCTGTCCCTTTTATCACAAGCTTGTCCACATAGATAAACTAAAAGGCTTCGAAGGGAATGAATATACGGCCTTCGGGTCTGCGATTCATAAAGTGTGCGAAGTCGCCGTTATGGACAATGGCGCAGACCTTAAAGAAGAATTTCTAAAGAGCTTTTTGGATGAGATTCGAAGCGCGCCTTGTGAAAACAAAAAGCTTTTAAAAGAGATGAAAACCCAAGGCGAAGCGATCCTTCCGGAGATTCTACCGGCTTTAGAGGACTTCTTTAAGAATTACGAGGTTCTTTCTGTTGAGGAACAACTGTACGAACCAATCAAAGATTTCGTCGAATCAGAGGTTAACTTCAAGGGGTACATTGACTTGGTTCTTAAAACCGACGATGGAAAAGTCCACATCATTGACTGGAAAACCTGCTCGTGGGGTTGGGATTCTAGAAGGAAGGCTGATCCGATGGTAACATACCAATTAACCTTCTATAAGCACTATTACGCGAAAAAGCACAATATAGATCCAGAAAACATCGAGACCTACTTTGCTCTTCTAAAAAGAACCGCTAAAACGAACAAGGTTGAGATTTTCAGAGTGTCTAGTGGTAAGAAGAGAACTGAAAATGCTCTCAATCTCCTGTTTCGCGCTTTAAAGAATATCGGGTCAAACATGTTCATAAAGAACAAACTATCTTGCAAGGGCAAATTTGGTTACTGTGATTTTTACAAGACAGAACACTGCCCGTAAAGGAATTTATTAATGATAACACTACCACCCAACCCGTCGTCGCCGGCGCCTCTTTCTCTTGGAAAAGGATCTTCCGACTCTACTGAGAAGAAAATAAAAGTGCTTACATTGGGGGATCACCCCTTGGCACCGTCCGGTGTTGGCATCCAAACAAGAAATATATGTGAAGCCCTTTTACAAAGCGGCAAGTTTACGATCACAAGCCTTGGCGGCGCGATCAAGCATCAATCATACGATCCGATAAAAACAGAGGATTATAGGGATGATTGGGTTATATATCCTGTCGATGGTTATGGTAATGCGAACATTCTTCGCTCTCTTGTAACTTATGAAAAGCCTGATATAATTTGGTTCATGACGGACCCTAGGTTTTGGGGATGGTTATGGGCAATCGACAATGAAGTTAGAGCAAGCGCCCCATTTGTTTACTATCATGTGTGGGATAATTATCCTTACCCTTTTTATAACAAAGACTTCTACGAATCGAACGATCATATTGTGACCATCTCAAAGGTTACAGATGATATTGTGAGAAATGTTGCACCCGCTGTCTCTTGTACATACTTGCCGCACGCGGTCGATGGAGAAGTATTCAAGAAGGGAGTTTATACCAAAGAGGAAGTTTCAGATTTTAAACAAAAACATAGTTTTGGCGATAAGATGTTGTTTTTCTGGAATAGTCGAAATGCTCGTCGAAAACAAAGTGGATCACTACTTTTTTGGTTTAAAGACTTCCTTGACGAGGTCGGTCACGATAAGGCGGTTCTGTTGATGCACACGAATACAAAGGATCCTAACGGACAGGATTTGGACGCGATTGTCGAGGAGTTAGAACTTACTAATGGTCAGGTGTTTTTCTCCCGCGACGCTGTGGACCCAAACCAGCTAGCGCTAATTTACAATATGGCGGATTGCACACTTTGCGTTTCTGATGCCGAAGGGTTCGGTCTTTCGACCTTAGAGTCCTTGGCCTGCGGAACACCAATAATCACCACCATGACCGGAGGTCCCCAAGAGCAAGCCACAGACGGAGATAATTGGTTCGGAATTGGAATTGAGCCAGCCTCTAAGGCAATTATCGGAAGTCAAGAGGTTCCATATATTTATGAAGACAGAGTCTCAGGAACTGATGTCAAGAACGCCTTAATAACGATGTACAATATGAGTCCTAAAGAGAGAGAGACTATGGGTGACCTAGGCCGAGACCATGTTGCAAAAAACTATAACTTTGAAGATTTTAAGAACAATTGGGTTGACTTAATGCTTGAAATACATGAAACGAACGGTTCACACGGCACAAGGAAGGGATACGATAAGTGGCAGCTATTGGAGGTTGCGTGATGAAAACCAAGGTATTACTTCGAGGGCCAATTTTAAGTAGAAGTGGTTATGGAGAACAGGCTCGTTTTGCGTTAAGATCTTTAAGAGCCTTTGAGGGGCATCTGGACATCTTTGTGGATATAACTTCGTGGGGCGCTACGAATTGGACAATCGAGGACACGGAGGAGAAGAATTGGATAGATCAACTGGCACTGAAGACAGCCCAACATTCCCAGCAAGGAGGTCAGTTTGATGCGTCACTACAGGTCACTATTCCAAACGAGTGGGAAAAACTAGCTAAATACAACGTTGGATACACGGCTGGCATTGAAACAACGATGATTGCCCCCCAGTGGATTGAGAAGGCGAACATGATGGATAAGGTGATCTTGACATCTGAGCACTCAAAATACGCGTTCGAACACACAACGTACGTTGCAAAAAACCAAAAGACAGGAGAGGAATATCCACTTAAAACTGAAACTCCATTGATCCCTGTAAATTATGCAGTCCGCCCCACGGTGCCAGAGCCTGTCGAGTTAGACTTAGAGACTGATTTTAATTTTTTGGTGATGGCCCAGTGGAGCATCCGAAAAAATATTGAAAATACTATAAAGTGGTTTGTTGAGGAGTTTAAGGATGAAGAGGTTGGCCTCCTTGTAAAAACAAATTGTGCAAACAATTCAACCACAGATAAAGCAAAAACTTTAAAAAAACTTAAACGATTATTAGAGCCACATTCGGATAGAAAGTGTAAAGTGTATTTGTTGCATGGCGACATGTCAGATGAGGAGGTTTTGGGTCTCTATGAGCACCCTAAAGTAAAAGCTATGGTATCTTTGACTCATGGTGAGGGTTTTGGGCTTCCACTTTTTGAAGCCGCCCAGCGCGCTCTTCCAATTGTCGCAACTGACTGGAGTGGTCAGTGTGATTTCTTGTATATGCCAGTAAAAAATAAAAAAGGCAAAATCAAAAACAAGGGGGTTTTTGCTCGTGTGCCATATGACCTTAAGCCTATACAAAAAGAGGCGTATTGGGACGGCGTTTTACTGAAAGACTCTCTTTGGGCATACCCGAAGCATCAAGCCTCTCGTGCAGCCATGCGAGAATGTTATAAAGAGTACAACAGGTTTGAATCACAAGCGAAGAAATTACAAAAACACATCATTGGAACTTTCACAGAGGAGAGACAGTATGCGAAATTTGTCGAGGCTGCTGGTCTGATTTCTGAACTTCCTGAAGTAGACTATGTTTTTGTGAATGATGTTTTTGCCAATGAGTACATCGGAGGAGCAGAATTAAGCTTACAAACACTGATTGATTCTTGCGAAGCGCCATCCATCCAGATCAAAAGTTCTCAAGTCGATGAACGTGTGGTTGAGGTTTACAAAGACAAAGTGTGGGTGTTTGCGAACTTCACGCAAACAACTGTTGAAATCTTTAACAAAATTATCGATTCCGGCATACGCTATTACATATCAGAATCGGATTACAAATATTGTGAACACCGATTGCCGCAACTGTGCAAGGTCTTCGCCGGCGGCGACGACTGCGATTGTGGGGCGACGAATCCCACCGCAAAACTGTATGAGAAGTTTTACAATAGTGCCCAGACGCTTTTCTTCAGATCCCACGCTCAGATGAAGGATCACAAGAAAGCTCTCAACTTGACTAATCCGAATATAAAGGTTCTGTCGGCACTTTTCCCTGAAGACTTCTTTAAAAAAATAGAGTCTTTGCGTAACGCGCCCAAGGACAAGAAATGGATTGTCTCTAATTCACCATCTTGGGTGAAGGGTGCGACCGATGCAGAAAAGTGGTGCAAAGAGAACGAGAAGGAGTATGCCAAGATACATGGAATTTCACATGATGAGATGTTAACGCTCCTTGCATCATCCGAAGGCTTGTGTTTCCTGCCAAAAGGTTCTGACACATGTCCTCGACTTGTGATTGAGGCCAAGCTTCTTGGGTGTAAACTTCAATTGAATGACAACGTGTTGCATGCTAAAGAGAAGTGGTTCGACACAGAGGATATCGAAGAGATTGAAAAACACTTAAGAGAGCAGCCTAAAAAGTTCTGGGACGTCGTCCAAGCCGCTTAATGGAAAGCCGGATGCTGATTGTTTCTTCGATGTATAATGTCGAGGAATGGATTGAGAGGACAATAAAGAGCGTTACAGCACAGAATTATAAAAATTACAAATATATTTTAGTCGATGATATTTCCACCGACAAAACCGTGGAACACGCCCATCATCTGACGCGAGATCTTGAGCATATAACAGTTCTAACAAACACGGAGAAAAAGTACTCCCTGAAGAACATTTACGAAGGAATCAAAGCTCTAAACCCATCCCCAGAAGATATCATAATTACCTTAGATGGTGATGATTGGCTGGCTAACCCGAACGTCTTTAATATTCTAAATGAACGATACAATGAAACCAACTGTTGGATGACATATGGCAGTTATTTAGAGTACCCATCTGGTAATAGAGGCATAGAATCATCTGCATATCCTTTTGAACAATTATCAGATTCTGAATTCAAATTTCGCGAAGGTAAGTGGAGAGTCTCACATTTGAGATCTTTTAAATATAAGCTTTTTTCTAAAATCAAATACGAGGATTTTCTTGACTGGAATGGGGAATTCTACAAGACTTCAATTGATAAATCTTTTATGTACCCGATGATTGAGATGGCGAGAGAAAGATGCGAATTTATCGAAGATCTTCTGTATGTATACAATTTCAACAACCCACTAAACGTCCATAAAGCACGACGAGCCCTTCAATTGAAGACTAGCGATTACCTAAAAAAACAGAAGCGCCCATACTCAAAGATAGAAGAGTTGTGAAAGTACTTCTAGACAACGTCAACTTATCTTCAACCACCGGTCCAAACCATTTCGGAAAAAAGCTAAAAACTGCCCTTAATATTTTAGGGCATCAGTGTGAAACGGCATTGCCTAATCCTGATGTACAATTAAGTTTTATAGAAACACATATGACCAAGGTCCCGGTCCCCTTGGTGCTACGCTTAGACGGGATTTACTTTGACACAGCCGCTGATTTTGTTTCTCAGAACAAGAATATACTCAGATGCTATTCGCAGGCTCTGGGTGTCATATTTCAATCTGAGTATTGCAAAGAGTTAATTTTTAGATTTTTCGGCGCCCACGACAATTATCAAGTTATTCATAACGGTGCGGATTTGGAATTTATCGAGTCTGTGACACCAATGCAAAATGAATTAACTGAGAGGTTTAATAATATCTGGTGCTGCGCATCCAGTTGGTATTATAACAATAACCCACAGACTCCACGACGATGGAAGCGCCTACAACAGAACGTTGAATTTTTTAAAAAATATGCAGCTTCTAATGACTGTCTTGTCGTAGCGGGCAATGTTGCTCCTGCAGACCGGACGCAAGACGACCGCATATTTTATGTGGGACGACTGGAGCCTACTGATTTGTTCTCCCTGTACAAAACGGCAGAATATTTCATTCATCTAGCCAGCCCAGATGCGTGCCCTAACGTTGTTGTTGACGCCCGCGCTAGCGGGTGCAAAGTTGTATGTTCTTCACTTGGCGGTGCAAAAGAAATAGCGGGCCCCAATGCATTGGTGGTCGTTGAGGAGAATTGGGATTATACACCCATGGAGCTTAACGGCGATCGCCTGCTAGACTTAACAAACATAACCAATAACTGCTATAATGCAGAGATGGACATGCGCCAAACGGCGCGTAAATATGAGTCTTTCTTGATGACTACGATAGGGAAATAAGATGCAACCTGATATAAAAGAAGCTTACACTGTTTTCGTTAATCAAATCAAAAATCGTCTAGCCCCGACACATGACAGTAAGACCTCGTCCATCAACGAACTCTCCGGGGACTGGGGCGGCCTCTCAACCTTTGATCGCATAATATATCTCACGGTTAATACAATTGTTAATGACGCTTTCCCCGAATCCCTGATCGAAGAAAGTAGAAACACTGAGATTAAAGAATTCAAACTCTCTTTGCCTGAATTCGAAAGGCTGTGGAACGCTCATTTCTCCGAAACCCTTGCGTCTCCCTCTCGGGTAATGAGTGATATGTTTTGGATGTCTCTTCCTTGGGAAAAGATCCAACAAAAGCTCGGCAAGATAAATGTGGTGGATTTGGGCTGTGGCCGCGGCGGCTATGCACAAAAACTCACAGACTGGTCCGAAGGAAGGGTTCAATCATACTTGGGTGTGGATTCGCAGGTTCACCCGCGGTGGTCGCAATCTACATCGGATAATATAGAATTTCGTCAAGCGGATTTGAACGGCCAAGAACTTTCTCTTCCGAGCGAAACAAATTTGATAGTCTCACAATCTTTTTTTGAGCATGTTCGCAATGATCTACAGCTTTTTCAAACACTTCGCGATTTCACGATTCGAAGCGGACACCCTTGCATGCAAATTCACTTGGTACCCGCTTCTGCCGCTTTAAAATTGTATCTCATGCACGGATATAGGCAGTACGGCCCCGGGCCTCTCAAGAAAGCACTTGATATATATGGGCCCCCTTTCACGATAAAACTTTTTAAATTAGGGAACGCACCATCGAATGCGTTGCATTTCGAGTATATTACGGAGCCCGCCTATTTTGGCAAAGAACATTTCCACCAGTCTAGAGAAAACAACCCAGAGGAATATTCTAAAAAGCTAGAAAAGTCACTAAGAGAGGATATGGAAGCCACCTATGAGGATTCACAACATTGCTTTTGGGCTATCGTGATTGAGAACGAAGGGACGGTTTTTTAATCATGCAAACTACAAATTTGCAAATTTCGAAGGTATAAGGAGAAACGTCACATGGGACTGGGCGGCCTTCTAACTTGGACTGCGGCAATAAGAGAGATATCTAATAAAAATTTGGATGAAAGGATGAAAATAGTTCCTTGCAAAATTATCAACAAGACGATTACTGAAACCGTCAAGAGCCCTGTTTTGAATAATAATCCATATATTTATGACGCTATTCACGACGATGGGGAGAAGTTATTTTTTTTACCAATGAATTTGCCTGAAACAAGTTATTGTAAAGAAGAAACACCCACGAAGGTCAATCACAGATATGACAAACATATCATAGAACAAATTTGCGAATATTACGGTATATTAGAACCAGAGCTTAAGTGTGAATTGTACTTTCTTAAGGAGGAAGAAGAGAAAGCTTTAAAAATGGTTTCTGATTTACCAAGAAAATATATTGCTATAGAACCGCACTCCAAAAACAATTATACACCTAATAGAAGATATCCTTTTGAGAAATGGCAGAGTGTTGTTAACTCCCTGAAAAATGAAATAACGTTTGTGCAAATTGGCCAACCCGGTCACAAAATTTTGGAAAACGTGACATCGCTGCTTGGAGAAACGACTTTTCGCGAATCTGCCTTGATTATAAAAAACTCTCAGATGTTTATCAGCACAGAGGGTGGTCTTGGTCACGCTGCAAACGCAGTTGGCAAAAAGTCACTGATTGTGCTAACAGGATATCAAGGGTATAACATGGTCGCTTACCCTGAAAATATAAACTTAGACATATCTTCACACGGCCCATGTGGATTGAAGATAAAGTGTGAAAGATGTTTTTCAGAAGCCGAGAATCACGATTATCTAGAGATTGTTGATAAAATAAGAGAGAATTTGGCTTAATGGAGACTGTTTTTACAAATGGCTGTTTTGATATACTTCACAGAGGGCACATTGAGCTTTTGCGGCATTGTAAATCTTTAGGGTATGTTGTAGTTGGCCTAAACACCGACGCTAGCGTTCGTCGACTAAAAGGGGAGCCCCGGCCCTTTAACAATCAGGAGGATAGACGGTTTCTTTTACAATCTTGCAGGTATGTTGATGATGTTGTTTTTTTTGATGAAGACACACCTTCAAATTTGATAGATAAAATAAAACCCGACATACTTGTTAAAGGCGGCGACTATAAGAAGGAAGAAGTTGTTGGATGGGATAAAGTAGAAACGACTGTGATTTTTAATTATGTTAACGGATATTCATCAACTGAAACAATCAAAGATATTAGTAGTAGGTGATTCCTGCACAGACGTGCACAATTACGGAACTTGTGATAGGATTAGTCCCGAAGCCCCAGTACTTATCTTGAAAATTGAAAAAACAGAATCAAGGCCCGGGATGGCATCAAACGTTCTGCACGCGCTTCAAAGATTGGGCAATAAGCCCAGTATTATCACAAATTCAGAAAAGATAACCAAAGAAAGATATGTGTGTAGTAAAAGCATGCAGCATGTACTTCGTGTAGATAGGGGGGAGAATACACCGATAAGCTCGCTTGATCCCAAGGCTGTTTCGCTTGCTGACTATGATTGTTTAGTTATATCGGACTATAATAAAGGTTTCTTACCGCATACAGTTTGTAAAGAATTGGTCGACCACGCCATCTCTGAAAACAAGTCGGTCTTTGTAGATACAAAAAAGACCGACTTGTCTTGCTTTGCAGGTTGTTTCATAAAATTAAATCAACTGGAATATGAGAGGGCAAAGAGCTTTCCAACAAAATCGGAAGTAATAACGACATTGGGACCTATGGGTGCACGCCATGGTGGCAAGAATTATCCAACAAATAAGACTGAAGTTTTCGATGTGTGCGGCGCCGGAGACTCGTTTTTGGCCGCCTTTGTAACTAGTTATATGTCCTTTCACAACATTCCTGCGGCAATACACTTCGCAAATAAGGTTGCCACAATATCGGTACAAAATTTTGGGAATTACACACCAACACTGGGAGAACTGGGATAAAAAATGAATTATGTTTTTGATATTGATGGTACAATATGTACAAATAGTGGCGGAAACTATGAAAGCGCGCTCCCCTACGATAACAGGATAGCCTACATTAACAACCTTTATAAAATGGGTCACACCATCATATTTCATACGGCCAGGGGGATGGGCAGACACCAAAATGATGTGGATATGGCTTATTCTGATTTTTACAACTTTACTGAACAACAACTTGACGATTGGGGCGTAAATTATCATAAACTTTTTTTGGGAAAGCCGGCGGGTGATCTGTATGTCGATGACAAGGGTATAAAAGATGTCGAATTCTTTAGAGATTAAATTTGTTCCAAAGGGTTGGGGTTTCGAAAAATGGATTGTCAATAAAGAGGAATATTGCGGAAAACTCCTCTACTTTGCAAAGGGGATGAGATGTTCATGGCATTATCACAAGATTAAAGACGAGGTTTTCTATATTCAGTCTGGCAAGATAAAAGTCATGTTTTCTGAAGAAGATAACTTGCAAAATGCATCATCCATTATTTTGGAGAGGGGGGATAATTTTCACGTATACAGGGGGCTGCGACATCAAATGGTGGCTCTCGAAGATACTGAACTTTTCGAATTTTCAACTCAACATTTTGATGAAGATAGTTATAGATTAATTAAAGGTGATTAGCGAAAGTTCTGCAAGTAGAATGCACAACTTTGGTGTGGCTAACAAGTTTATGGTTGAAGAAACATGAAAACAGTAGCAAATAGCCTTTAAGGAGGGAACTATGATTTGGGAAGAATATAAAAATTACTTGAATGATGATGAAAAAACAAGGCGTTTGCACGCGTTGACAGGGGATATCGATACGATAAAACCACCACCTGAGTATGCGAGAATATGGAAGGATGTAAGCTTTGAAGTACAGAGAAGAAAGGCGCAGCGTCACGGTCTCAATCAAAGCGAAATGGTTGAGTGCCTCGTCGGGCTACAGAAGCGCCCCTATTACTTGGTACACATGGCTAAACAGTTTGGAGTAAAAAATATAGTTGAGGTCGGGACGGCCCAAGGGCTTCAATTTTATTCTTTTGCGAAATATATAAAAGATACTCAAAACGGTGGGCAAGTGTGGAGTTGTGATATTGAAGACTGCCGAGATAACGAGTGGTACAAAGAGGAATACTCCGCAGAAGCTATATACTGCTCCGGAACAAGCGCAACATTGGGTGAAAATTTGAGAACTCAGGGTATTGAGGTCGACCTTTTTTATATTGACGCAGACCACAGACGCAATGCGGTCCTACAAGACGTCGCGAATTTAAGACATCTGCAGACCGATGAGAGCTTATGGGTGTTTGACGATTTTGATTTAAGGTTTGGCTGTTACCATGATATAATTCAACTGTGCAAGAAAAGTGGTTGTTTTAAAATTTATAGGGTCGGGGATGCGGCAAGTGGAAACCCAAATCATCAAGTTATTATATTTGGTAAGCTATGATACCTTTGGGTAATATCGAGAATTGTAACTAGCTGCAGAACAAAGAAGGACGGTTGAGATGAAGGTAATGATAAATCGTAAGCCCGTTTCGGGACCATGGGGCGGGGGAAACCTATTTTTAAAGGCATTTTGCAGGATTTTTTCTGAAAATGGGCACGAAGTCGTGTTCAAGCTGGAGCCGGATTTAGATGCTATATTCATACAGGATCCAAGATATGGCAACACTGATGTTTCTGTAAAAGAGGCGCATGATTATAAGGTCAAAAATCCGCACATAAAGATATTCCATAGAGTTAATGAATGTGATGCCAGGAAAAACACCACCGGTATGGATGATTTGCTACGTAGCTGCAGCCTTATCAGTACTCATACTTTTTTTGTGTCCAATTGGATTAAGGAATACCACCTTAGTAGAGGTTGGGGGTGTAGAAGTCACAGTATCGCGTATAATGGTGTAGACACTGAGCATTTTAAACCAAGAAGTAAAATTGACAATGGTAGTATAAACATCGTCACCCACCATTGGTCCAACAACGAGATGAAAGGGCTTGATTACTATATACTTTTAGATGAATTGGTTGGTCAAGACGAGAGGTTTACTTTTACTTATATTGGGAATTGCAAAGCTAAATTTAAAAATTCAAGGATTATTGCCCCCTTGAGCGGCCACGCTCTCGGCAAAGAACTATCAAAATACGATGTGTATGTAAGCGGCACGCGATTTGATCCGGGCCCCAATCACATAATAGAGAGCATTGCCTGTGGGATACCAACTTTTGTATTCGCTCAGGGGGGTGGAGCAGTCGAGTTTTCAGGTAACAGAAATTCGTTCAATGACAAACAGGAATTGCTTCAACTTCTATCCTCAGACTATTCCAAAATTACACACGACTACAAGGTTGCCAGTTGGGAACAACAAATGGCTACCGTTGTGAGAGCGATGGAGGTGTTGGTATGAACCTCAACTTTGTTTTAAGGGAGATGACGCATTTAAGATATTACGCGCCATTGATACTGGAGGCGAATACACGAGGA
>TARA_R110000824_G_scaffold92285_2_pt1 | contig 11401 bp, 7 predicted proteins | sample TARA_R110000824 | Tara Oceans TARA_R110000824 (sample SAMEA4397747) | marine metagenome | biome: Polar Biome; feature: [MES] marine water layer (ENVO:01000295) within the mesopelagic zone...; material: water (ENVO:00002006), including particulate matter (ENVO:01000060) such as...... | reverse complement strand
ATGGCTTTGGCAGTGTTCAAGCACTACCCCGAAGTTAAGGTAGTAAAGGGCGGATTGTTCTTTGTTGTGTGCAACGCGCTTGTTAAAGAGACGTACACGATAGAGCAAGAATCTGCTCTTTGGAAAAAATGGTTAAGTGAGTACGGCAAAATGGAAAAAGCACTGGAGGTAGACGTGTGGAACGCCAAGCCTACAGGTTTGTGCCGTGCATGGTGTGTAGTACTAGAGTGTCCCCATAACGGGAGGAGATAAGTATGGCTTACAAAAATAAAGCTGATAGACCTAAGCAGACGAATGCACCTGTTGGAAGTAAAACGTTCAAAGCTCGTATGGAACGACAAGAGGCTAGGCGTAAGGTCGACAGAGAAGGAGTAGACAACAACAACAACGGCAAGGCCGACAAGCGCGAGGGCAAAGACGTTAGCCACAACGTGGCGCTAAGCAAAGGCGGCAGCAACAAAGACGGCGTAACAATAGAAAACTCCAGTACCAACCGTGCGCGTAAGCCACGTAAGAAAACAGCTACCGCAAAAACTGGGGGTAAAATTGCGAACAACACAGTTTCAAAACGCCGTAGAAAATAGTACAAAAACGTAGTATAACAACACAAGAAGTAAGTAGAGCGAGGCATACAGTTGTTTCGCTCTGTTTCCTGTTCTCTGGAGAAAAAGATGCAAATAGTAGATAACCGAGCGTTGCGGCTCAAAGTACGTAACCCCAACAGAATACTGACGGCAATACCGCGTAGTAAACTGTTAGCGGAAAATGACGTACTTATTAAATGGGGGATAGACGAGTGTAGAGTGCTTAAGAACTTAAATATAAAGGATGTCCCCTCACCTATTCTTGGGCAGTACAAATGGACGGGGGCACACAAGCCATTCGACCACCAAAAAACGACTTCTTCTTTCTTAACTATGCACCAACGCGCTTTCTGCTTTAACGAACAGGGCACAGGTAAAACCGCTAGTGCCATATGGGCTTCTGATTTTCTAATGAATCAAGGACTTATACGTCGAGTACTAGTTATATGCCCTCTATCTATTATGGATTCTGCGTGGCGCGCAGACCTATTTACTTTTGCTATGCACCGTACAGTTGATATAGCCCACGGAGCGCGTGCTAAACGCGAGAAGATAATTAAAGGAGAGGCTGAGTACGTAATTATAAACTACGACGGAGTAGAGATTGTACGTGACGCTATAGAACAAGGCGGGTTCGACCTTATTATTGCTGATGAAGCCACGCACTATAAGAACACACAATCTAAACGGTGGAAGATTTTAAATTCTTTAGTAAAACCAGCTACTTGGTTGTGGATGATGACGGGCACCCCTGCTGCACAGTCCCCAGTAGATGCTTATGGCTTAGCCAAACTTGTTAGCCCTAAAAATGTACCTAGGTTTGCGGGAGCATTTAGAGAAATGGTGATGCAGAAAGTAACGCAGTTTAAGTGGTTGCCAAAAGCTACTGCTACGGATACCGTTTTTAATGCCCTGCAACCAGCCATAAGATTTACTAAAGAACAGTGCCTCGACTTACCAGAGTTAACATACACTAAGCGTATAGTTGAGTTGAACGCCCAACAGAAGAAGTACTACGACATACTTAAGACTAAAATGCTGGCTGTGGCAGCAGGGGAATCCATAAGCGCCGCTAATGCAGCCGTAAACATGAATAAGCTACTGCAAATATCGTGCGGTGCGGTGTACACCGATACTGGCGAGACAGTAGAGTTTGACGTAAAGAATAGATACAAAGTATTATCCGAAGTGATCGCGGAGTCTAGCCAGAAAGTCCTGATCTTTGTACCGTTCAAACATGTTATAGAAATCCTTGCTGATAAGCTGACCGCAGACGGTATAACAAACGCTGTTATAAACGGAAATGTCCCCGTAAATAAACGCACTAAAATCTTTAAAGATTTTCAGACAACCCCTGATCCGCGTGTGTTAATAATACAGCCTCAGTCGGCAGCGCATGGGGTGACTCTAACCGCCGCTAATACCATCGTTTGGTGGGGGCCAGTGCCCTCGTTAGAAACGTACGCGCAAGCTAACGCCCGAGTACACCGCTCCGGTCAGAACTACCCCTGTACCATAGTACAGCTTCAAGGCTCCGCAGTAGAGAAGAGGGTGTACAGCTTGTTAGACCAAAAGATAAACATACACACAAAAATGATAGATTTATATCAAGACATACTTGAAAGCTAAGCTTTGATGCAATACAATACGTTTTGTTAAATAACAACATAATTAATAAAAGGATACAGCTATGGCTAGTGAGGGGGATATAGATCGGTTCGTTAGGGTATTCGTGAAGATTCGAGACGAGAAGGCTCAAGTTGCCCGAGAAGCTAAAGAGAAGGAAGCAGTTTTAACTGAGGAACTAGACAAGATACGGCGCGCACTTCTTGATTACTGCAAAGAAAGCGGTGTAGAGAAAGTGGGCACGGCTTCGGGGACGTTCTTTCGTAGTGTAAAAACGCGTTACAGTACTAGCGATTGGGAATCAATGCACAAGTTTATCTTGAAGCATGAGATACCTGACTTGTTAGATAAGCGCATAAATCAAGGGAACATGCGGCAGTTCCTAGAAGAAAACCCAGAACAGCTACCTCCCGGTTTAAATGTGGACAGGGAATATGCAGTTACAGTGAGGAGGAAGTAATGAGTAATACAGAGGGAAAGTACGTACCCATAGACGTTATAGCAGAGTTTCTAAGTTTGAAACCTAACACGCTTAGGACTTGGGTACGGATGGGCTTTATACCTAAGAGTACTTACATAAAGGTAGGCAACACTTATCGGTTTAGTATTCCCGAAGTAGTGAAGGCGCTTAAGCAGGATGACCCTGCTGTCTTAGATACTTCATTACTAGCTCGGAAAAAAGAAGCCTTAGATGCTTTGCCAGAGTACGTTGATGAAGTTTCTGGTATAGACGATGACGAGTTTAATGAGACAGCACACACAGCAACTAATTTTGATGATAATGAAGACCTATAGGGGTTAATGATGAGCGAATTACAATTAATGAATGATATGCCCGAGTCCTACAAAAGCTTACTGGCTCAACTAGAACCAGAAACAAATCTCTCTGGCGGTTCGAGTGGTAGTAGTAGTCGGCGGTTAAGTATACGTGGCGGTGTGTTCCGCAACGTAATAAACGGTAAAGAAGTTGGGGAACTTGATGCGCGTAGTTTAAATGCTGTTATTGTAAAAGCCGCGCCTATATCTCGTATGTACTACGAAGGGCAGTATGTTGTAGGTGAGAGCAGCGCCCCTGCTTGTTGGTCAGCAGATATAAACACGCAACGTGCTTCCGATGATGTAGCAGCCGAGGCCCGTCAAGGGACTACATGCAACGAGTGTCCACAGAACATTAAAGGTTCTGGGATGGGCGAAAGCAAAGCCTGTCGGTTTCAACAACGAGTAGCGTTACTATTAGCAGACCAAGACGGAAAAATCATATCACGAGATATGTATATGCTATCTCTACCAGCCACTAGTATTTTTGGTGGTAGTAAAGAAAAGATGTCTATGAAGGCTTACGCCCAACACTTAGCTTCGTTTCAAGCTCCGATAGCTTCTCTAGTTACGGAAATACGTTTCGATACTGACGCGTCTACCCCGAGGCTATGCTTCAAACCTGTTCGTGCTTTGGAAGAAGACGAATTACAGCTAGCCATTGAGGTGCAGAAATCAGAGGAAGCAGAGAAGGTTGTTGCCCTTACTGTTGGCGCAAAAAATACTGACGCCGTAAGTAAAGATACAGTTAGTAAACCACCGCTATTTCAACTCCCCACCCCTCCCGTTGAAGCGGCAGCTACAGAAGAAGTAGAAGAAGTAGAAGCTGAACCAAAAGTAAAAGTCAGCAAAAAGAAAGCGGACGCCCCAAAAGCTGAGGCTGACCTTGCAGGTCTACTAGATAAGTGGGACGACTAGTCCTACTCAAACCCTAAGAAAAAATAAAAAATGTGGCGGGGGTCTCCTTGAGGCCCTTTGCCCTCTAAAAAACGCTATGAGATATAATGATGAACACCAAAGAATTTTTAAATACGGTGTTGGGGGATCAGGGACACTACTGCGCGTTAGGACTAAGACCAAAAGATAAGAAAAAAGTACAGAAGTTTTATAGCTCTATAGGCGCGTTAGCTGATGCCGCACTGAACCTTGACGCCGAGGGGTACGATTCTTATTTTGCTTTAGGTTCGTTCTTAGACGATAAAAGCCGCACTGCTGAAAATGTAAACCTAATAAAGTGCTTCTTCCTAGACCTTGATTGTGGTGTGGATAAGCCCTACAAAGAACAAACTGATGCCCTTAAAGCACTGCATAATTTTTGTAGTGCTACAAAGATGCCTAGACCTACCCTTGTAGTTAACTCTGGGCGTGGAGTGCATGTATATTGGGTGTTGGATAAGTCTTGTCCTAAAGAGCAATGGTTATCTGTTGCTGATAAGTTGAAATTAGTCTGTGCTGAAAATAACCTAGACGCTGATGTTGCCGTAACTTCTGATGCCGCACGCGTGTTGAGAGTACCGCGCACCCACAACTATAAAAGTACGCCCCCTATGCCGGTCAGAGTTATCGGAGCTTTGGGCAATACCCTAACGCTAGAGGAGTTTGAGGAAGCACTTCCAGAAACAAGCTCGATACCAGTGATCTCTAAAAGATCATACAGTGCTGAAGACTTAGAAACTTCTAAGCGGTTAATGGGTAACACCCGCACCAAAAGTTTTACCACCATCGTCAAGAAAACTTTAGCCGGTAAAGGCTGCGGTCAGATACATAAAGCAATCGTGCAGCCGAACGACCTGAGCTATGGGGAATGGCTAAGCGTACTATCTATTGCGAAGCACTGTGAAGAAGAACGAGCAGTACATATGATTTCGCAGGGGTATGACGCGTACGATGCCCAAGAAACTGAAAAGATAGCGGCTTCGATAAACAGCCCTCATTTGTGTGTCACGTTTGCTGACCATAACCCTGCCGGATGTGAAGGGTGCCCACATAGAGGTAAAATTAAAACACCTATAACTTTAGGTATGGAGCTAAAAGAAGCAACAGAAGCTGACAATATTATAGACATCCCAGTAGAGACTTCAGAAGAAGCTGCTCCAGTGCATACCGTTGCTCCCGACTCAGGACTTTTTGCTAACAGCGGCGACGAAGCAGAACCTGTTCTTGTACCGCGCACCATGAAGTATGCTATTCCTCAATACCCCGATACTTATTCAAGACAAGAGGGTGGGGGTATCATTAAAATTACACACGATAAAGATGGCAATACAGATAAAACTTTAATATATAAGCGGGATTTATACTTAACTAAAAGAATTAATGACCCTATAGAAGGCCCACGGTATCAGTTCAAACACCATACTGCTCGAGAGGGTATACGCACGTTTATTATTACGGGGGTAAAGTTAAGTTCCCGAGATGAATTCCGTAAAGCTATGGGTATGAACGATATTCACTTACTAAAACCGGAGCCACTTATGGCATATGTTGCTGCTTGGATCGAAAAGCTACTTATAGACGATGACGTTCTAGACGCCAAGATGCAGTTTGGGTGGACGGCTGACATGAAGTCTTTCGTAGTTGGAGGACGGGAGATATTTAAAGATAAGATCATAGAGAACCCTCCGTCTTCTAATACAGAGATGTATTTCCCCATCTTTAAGAAGAAAGGTACGCTAGAAGGTTGGAAGGAAGTGGCTCAGTTTTACAACATGCCCGGAAACGAGCAGCACCAATTTATGATGGCTACGGGTTTTGGTTCCCCCCTTCTATCCTTCTTACCTAACGTAAGCGGTATGATTAACCATCTGTTTAGTTCTGCAACAGGTATTGGTAAGTCTATGGGTATGATAGGTGGAGCGTCTATCTGGGGCAACTACGCGTCTTACATATTGTCTGGTGCCTCTACTGCCAACTCTATCTGGATGCGCGCAGAAATATGGAAGAACCTACCGCTCTACGTAGATGAGATAACAAACTTAAATGGTAAAGAAGCTAGTGACGCTGCGTATGCGGTATCAAGTGGACAGCAAAAGTCGCGTATGGATAGCTCGGGGCAAAATAAAGAACGTTTTAGAGGCGACCCGTGGAAGTTAATAACAGGTACTAACGGCAACACGGGGCTAGTAGAGAAGATGTCCTCCTACAAAGCGCAACCTAAAGGCGAACAGCAGCGCATTATAGAGACAAGAGCTAAGCAAGTTTTCTTTACTTCCGAAGACACAGAGATTACTAATAAAATTAATAAGGCAGTTGATAAAAATTATGGCCTTGCTGGTGATGTATACATGCAACACGTTCTATCAAACATGGAGCGCGCCGAAGAGCTGTGTTGGAAGTATCGAGGGCTAATAATTAAGAAAGCGGGTCTCACAGATCAGAACAGGCTGTGGTCCGGTGGCGCTGCCGTGTGTATTGCGGGAGTAGTGCTGGCTAAAGAAGCGGGACTAGTGGACTGGGACTTAGATAAACTAATAGACTGGATAGTAGAGAGGTTAAAATTCTTGAAAATAAGCGAAAGAGAACTCAACTTAGACGTACAGCAGCTTATAAACGACTACTATGCTCACTACCAAGGTGCAATTATGCGTTTAAAGAGCACAGATGACGCACGCGGAGGTGATCCTTCTGGGGTTGGTACGCTCGTGTACCCTGAAAAAATGCCTCACTACTCTTGGGTGGGGCGGTATGAGACGGATGTAAACAGGCTATACCTACTTATTAAACCGTTTAAGGAATGGTGTATAGAACAGCAGTATAACTACGCCGAAGTGTTCGATGGACTACAACAGACGTTTGGGGCAGTAAAAGATCGCATAAGGCTAGGTAAAGGGACTACGATAAACATGCCTCCTACGTATGTAATTGCTATGAAGTTTGAAGAGCCTACGCTTCCGCAAGATGACCCTGAAGGTAATGTGTTTGATGAGCAGAATACGGCTGACTGATATAGCGCCAGATGGCGTTCGGATAATAGTAGACTGGGGTAAGTTCACTAAGAACGCCTCTATATTTATCCCTACGCTCAACACGCAGAAGGCAGTAGCGCACGTACTAGAAGCCACTAAGCTAGAAAAACAGCAATTAAAATATAGGGTTAGGGTCGAAGAAGGTGTTTACGGAGTGCGGATATGGCGCTTACTGTGATACTATAAAGGCTCATCATTATTCTCCTAGTGGGAACTTAACCCCCCTTTATTGGGGGGGCTTTTTTACATCCACTCATCTCCAAACTCTGCGTTAGACCGTAGTACTTCTGACATCCTACGCTTGTTCACGGTAATGCCACGTAACTGCCGTGTCTGTGCGCTTGTCCTACCATGCTGTGCTATGGAGCGTTCGATGGTTTCTGCGGTAATAGCGACAGATGGGTGACGACGGTTAAAGGCGCTAAGCTCTTCCCTTGCCTCAGATAAACTTTCGAGGTCGCCATCGCGTAAAGATTTGTAGTACTTACGTAGAATCTTGGTCCGTGCCTCCGCTATGTTTCTGTCTACACGTTTGTTAAGTGAGTTTATCTCTAACTGTTTAGTGTAGTCAGCAGGAGCAAAGCCTAACGCTTGAGCAAATAAAGACCCCGGCTTCATAGTACCTTGTAGTATCTCATCTCCGCGCATACTAACTGCACCCTTAGTGGCGTAACGGTACGACTTCATACTGTTAGCTACAAACGCAGGTAATAGGCGTTCTGCGCCTCGTTGAGCGGCCTCGCCTCCTTCAGCTAAGGAAGATATTCCGTCTACCCAACGCATTCCAATACCTACTACAGGGCCGCCGAATGTCTCTAGGAAGTGCTCAACCCTACTGTCGGGTTCGTAGTTTGCGCGGTTCCGTACCATTAAGTTAGTTTGTGATATACGGTCTGCAACACTAATATTTAAGTAGTTGTTAAATATCCCCGACATAGCACCTTCTCCTATAGCCTTTGATACTATAGTGTCGAAGTCTTCCTCATCATCATCCAGAAGGAAAGTGTTAAACGCCATCTGCACAACGCCATACAACGGTACGCCCGCCACACCTGCAAAGGCACCAGCAGAAGCATACTGATGAATAAGTTGTTTGCGTAGTATTGAGGCTTCTTGGGCTTGTCTATCAAATTCAACTTGGTCTATCTCTCCCGCAGCCAAAGCTCGCTGACGCTTCCTAGTCATATCGTTTAGCAGGGACTTAAACATCTTAGCTTGCATAGCAAGAATTGCAGACGGGTATCGCTTGTACATAAACACAAGGCTGCCTATGTCACCCTGAGAGAATCGAGGCGCAGATGTTAAAAGCGCGGAACTGTTGATTTCTTCTGTACTGTCAATGGCGGTCTGCGCCGCTTGTTCACCGTGAGCTTTTAAGTCTTCTTCTCCAATATCGCCAAACTTTTTCTTAGTCTGCTTTTCCATTTCTAGCTTGTACACCGCCATTGCAAAAATCTGACGGTTAGCTCGCTCTGCGTGGTTAAACAAGAAACCTGAAGCTGCTTGAGTCTTATTAAGTAAAGTATTAGACGGGTTCTCTAAGTCAAACATGTCTGAGGCTAGTGTGCGACTATCTAACCCGTACCTAATAAACATGTCAGCTAACGGTGCGTAGTTAGGGAGCTTAGCGGGATCATTAGTTAAGGACAGACCAGAACGTACAGTAACTTTTTCGTTAACCGTGTTACCGTTTGCGTCCACCGTAGGGAACAATTCGGTTTCACGCTTATACCCAGTGCCCATGTATTCTTTCATAGAGCTTAGTATCATACGCGTAGCTTTAATAGGACCGTATCGTGCGGCTAAATAAGGCATACCTACTACTGGAATGTTAGTAAGGTTAACGGCAATACTGGATATGTTAAAACCAAGCGTACCAAAGAACGCAAGAGACTTAAGTGATCTTGCCCAGTCTGCTATGTACGGGTTCTTAGAGAACTCTAGGTAGCTCGGTAGTCTCCCACTACGCCGGTCCGTTGCCGAAGTAACACCTACAGTAGCTCGCAGTACGTCTTGCACTAGCGCGCTATCTGGATGCTCTAGGGCTTGTTCTTTTATTTGCGTTGCCGCTTCGGTAAGGGGTATGTCAAACTCAATGTTAGTTAAACTAGTTATCAAAGACGGCATCTTCTTTTCAAAAACCCCGATAGAATCTTCTTCAAAGCCTAGCGTACCCTCACGATGTTTGTAGCCTTGTAGCAACGCCTGTTCTGGCAATACATCAAAAAGTATATCTTGTAATTTTTGAGCAGCAACAGCGTCGTCCTTAAGTGCAGGTAGGATTTCGTTGTATATCGTTGCTACTGTGGACGTAGGTATACCTTTAATTCTTTCGCGTATCTCGGTTCGGGTTTTGTTAGCTATAGCTGTTGCGCCGTTGCGTTTTAATTGCGCTATAGCTTTAATACGCTGCCCCCTACTATCGAAAGAAGCTACGTAGTACTCGCCTTTAAACTCGTATTCAAGCCAATGGCTACCATCGCGGTACAACGGGAAGTAGGGACGGATTTTGTTTTTGCCAATAATGTCGCGCACAATCTTATTACGCACGGTAGCCCGTATTTCTTTATCCCCTATAGTTTCTCTAAGTCTTGTGTCTAACGCTTCTAACGTCTTCTTGTCTATATAGGAGTAGGCATCTCGCATAGTTTTGTAAGCTTTTAACTGCTCCGGCTTTTTCTTTAGCCTAGCCACTAGTGGCTGCATAGCCCTCCATAGCACGCGCTGCTCTTTGTTGTAGACCATCCTACCTTTGGAATCTCTTAGGTCTATAGGGTCTAAAGGGTCGACTCCCCCATCATTATCTACCCCTCTAGTAGAGTTCATAACTAGTTCGTCTAGTGCTTTTCTACCTTCTAAGTCCCCTTTGAACGCAAGGTGTAGTTCTTTCATGGTGAGCTTATGTGCGTCCAACAACTTGTTTCTAGCGCCTGCTTGTTCTCGTAGTACGTTAAGCAACTTCGACACCGCAGGTACTTTTTGACTAACCAAGTCAGCTATGTTGTTCAAAGATACAGAGTTAAGGAAGAAAGCACGCGCCTTATCTGAAAGTCCTTCGTAGCTACCACGCGCATAGCTCATACTCGTTTCGGTTACACCACTACTACTAAGCCCTTTACCTCCACCGACTAACAAAGAAGAAAGCTCAGCTTCTCTATTTTCTTCTAGCAAAGAGTACATAACCCCAGCGTCTCTGTAGGCTGGAGCTGGAGATAGTATTGAACCTATATATTCTTCTACTTTCTGCTGTGCGTTAGGTGTCTTTAAGGCTTTTATCCCGAAGAAGCTAGCAAAAGCATCTACAATACGTTGCCACAAGTTCTTTTTAGTTCCTGCTTCGGTGTACGACGCAAGTTCATTAGCAAAATTAGGGTTACCTAAAAACTCAGAAACAAATTCATCTAAAGACGTTGACCCATAACTAGAAGACAGTCCTACCTTTGACGCTTCGTATATGGCGGTTAGCTTGCGCGTTAAAGGGTGAGATGGGTTAGCCAATATATGAGAGGTTGTAGCGTGCCCCGCTTCGTGTATTAGTGTATGAATAGCGATAGGCACGGAAGAATTGATTTGGATTGTATCGGTTTGCGGGTTGTACAGTCCTGCCAGTGCTACGCCTTCTGGGCTAACTAAGTCTTCTACAAGCTCTATCTTAGTGTTACCGATTGCATTACGTAAGGCTCTAGCTGTTTTGCGTACCTTTGGATTTACGGATTGACCGAGTATGTCTAAAGCCCCGCGTAGATTTCCTTGAGCAAGCTGTTCAAAGATAGCCGTATCCACAGGCATACTAGACGCCGCCACTGCATCTAAACGCAGCGCTTGAGTAATGGCCCCGCCTTGTTTAAGAAACGCTGCTGTCTGTGCTTCGATTTGCCTGCTTTCTTCTTCCTTATTAGTAGGGGTGGCTAGGGCATCAGCTCCCCCTAAATCTTCTTCTACTTTTTCTACTGTTTCCTGTACTACTTCTATAGGTACGTTAGGGTCGTAGGCGAGGCCCTCTTCAATTACCTCGGCAGCTTGTTTTGCTTGGTCTGCTTCAAGTCTTGCGTTAGCTGCTTTTTCAGCCGCCTTAACTTCTGCACGCGTTACCTTTTTGGATTGTTCTTTAACTTCTTCCGCCCATTTAGCGCCGTACTCTTTGTTTAATCGCGCTATCGTCTCCGAGTTCTTATCTCTTGCTGCTATGTCTTCTCTTATCTCGGTTATCTGAGCATCCAATATCGCCCCACCTTTAGGTAGGGTACGTATGTACTTTTCTGCGTTTTTAACTCTAGTAGTTTCAGCGTCAGTAGCTTCAGGGCTTAGCGTAACTAAGTCGTACGCAAGCATACGTACAGAAGCTTTAGGCGAGAGTAAGTTGTTTAAGTAGTACAGAATTGAATTAGCAGGAGCTGTGTTTTTTAGTGC
>TARA_R110000824_G_scaffold133430_2_pt1 | contig 11412 bp, 15 predicted proteins | sample TARA_R110000824 | Tara Oceans TARA_R110000824 (sample SAMEA4397747) | marine metagenome | biome: Polar Biome; feature: [MES] marine water layer (ENVO:01000295) within the mesopelagic zone...; material: water (ENVO:00002006), including particulate matter (ENVO:01000060) such... | reverse complement strand
GAGCTAGTACCTATATTACCCCGATACTTACGACCTACGTATACGTTAGCAGCCGTTAGCGTACCGCTTGAAGCATCTGTATTATTAGAGCCAGTAAAATAGGCGTAGTCGCTAATAGTTGGAACATGATCGCTACCGCCGCTGGTATTGTCCCAGTTACTAGCCTCTAATAAAGAGCCTAGAGTACCGCCGCCGATTTTCCATACGAGCCTATCAGCTGTTACTACGTCTAGCGTTGGTCTACTAGCACTAGTTATGTGACGGCTTGAACCGTAAGTGGTACTACCATCAGTACCCACGGAATAACCGTCTATAACTAAGCGTAATATTCCAGCGCGTCTAAATAAGGCGTCTAGCACAAAGTCTCTGATATCTAAAGCCACTGTAGCCCCTGTAGCCCCTACGTTAAAAGTTATAGGCTTTGGCTCGCCCTTGGCATAATCAGTCCCCCCAGCCCAGGCTGTATCAGTGTCAGTAGTGTCTGCATACTGCCAAGTACACCCACCAGTTGATGCTTCTACAAAGCCTATAGCTAGGCGTTTTAAAGCTACTGTATTAGTATTAGCCCCAGCATTACGCGTTCTAACTAGGTTTAGGGTAGCGCTAAATATAGCGGTAGGATCAGTTAAAGCAGATATATCAAACTCTAAAACAGCGTTTAAGGATTTAGTATCACCTAAAACTGTAGAGCGTCCTACTTTCATACTATTAGACGTACCATAGTTAGTCGTTAGCGATCTCTCGTCTATGTAAGTATCTTTATCTGGACTATATGTAGTAGTTACAGACATTACGCTAGGGTTACCGTTCTACCTATATCAAACATGAGTCGGCCGCCTTCCATCTGGACGGGGGAAGCCCAGCTAGCGTTAGCTAGCCCTGATCTCTCGTCTATGATGCCCGCCTCATGTACCGTAGCGTTAGTTACTGTAAACTGGGGCGTTGAGCTATTACGGCTATCAAAAGTGCCAGAATAGACTGTAAGGGTCGTTATTGTGCAAGCTGCAGTAGGCGACCAGCGTAGCCTGCCGCCGTAAATATCTACCGCCGTTATGGTGCCTGTATCTAGTAACGCGTCTACATCACCACCGAAAACCGTAAGGTTTGTAGGCGGCTCGTTTAGCTGTAGCTTACCGCTATCGCATAAAACATCTACCGTAGTTAGTGTTATACCATTAGATACTATTGTAGTAACGCCGCTAGCCCCTATCTGCTCTATTGTGCCTGTTATCTCACAATCTGCCGCAAGGGTTACCGTCCCTTTACCGCCTAAAATACGTACCGTAGCTATGGTATCCGATGAGCCGTCAAGTTTTAAGGCTGTTTCAGAGGTTGAAGTATCTTGTACTGTAACCGTCGTATAGGTACCTTTAAAATTAGCCGTAGAGCCTTGCCCAGAATAGTCTAAGCTGGCAGCGTCGATATGTAAAGCACCACCAGAGCCAATAGAACCGCTATATCCAGTGCCTACTACTAGCCGCCCTAGAGCTATGGTATTCTGGTCTATAGAGTCTATATTAGCACTACCGCCAGTTATGTATACGTCGTCTGCTGCGACTGGTACCGTCGCTGGTGACCAGTTAGCGGCTAACGTCCATACCCCAGAGGATCCACCTATCCATAATCTATCAGCCATTTTCAGCCCCTTTATATGGCATTAACTTATTTAAAGCCTCTTGCCTCTTTTTACATCCACCACAGGGTTTAACTTTACCCCTAGATACCTTATCTATTACCTTTTTAACCGTATCACCTAGCCCCTTACTCTGGGGCTGTATCTCGCCTACGCTCGTTACCTCTATGGTATCCGTTAAAATCATTTTAGCGGTGTACATTTTATCGTTATACCGCCAGCTTATACTTTTTTCTATGCTTTTAGGCTTCATATTATGCAGAGCTAAAAACACACTCTAAAGTCTGTACGTTTCGCCCAAGATCGGTTACGCTCCAGGTGTAGTTATACGGGCAATAGGCAGCATTCCAGCTAACGCTAGTATCTGTACGCTGTTTAGTATCGCTTATCATCGACCACGTTAAACCCTCATTAGAATACCCACAGCTAAACGGATCTGTACACATATCACCATCGAAAGTAAAGTAAACTTTAGGGGGCTGGTATGTTGGTACGTTTACAGTACCGCCAGTATCTAGCCTAATCCAATCGCCTGAGTATGGAGAGTCATAAACCTTATACATAAACGGCGTAGATGATCCAGTAGCCGTTATTCCTAGATCGTAAATAGACCTACCCGTAGTCTGGGCGTTTACGCGGTTTATATGGTCGCCAGCAGAGGCTATTAACGGTGAGTTTAAGCCCTCGTTAGTATCAAAGCAGTATTTCCTACAGCCCCCTACATTAACGCCAGTAGTTTCGTATACGTAAACTATGATTAAACGACGTACAGAGGCGTAGCCCCATACTGCGCATAAATCCTCACCGTTTTTAGTCTCTAAATTGGAACCCATAGCCCCAGCTGAGTAAGTTACAGAGTACGCTGTAAATATACTCTCTAAATCTACGTCTTGGGTATGGCTTCTTGGTGCAGGGAGTGGACCACTGCAGGCTTGTACCTGAGCGCCCCAGGGAGACACAGGGCATTGATTATCCTCTATAAATGTTTGACCAGGATCGTCAACAAAATAACCAAAGCAGTATTGGCAGAATCCACTAGTACAGATAGGAAAGACCCCCGTATGATCGTCTAACTCACCCTCACAAAAGCCACAAAAGTCGCAGTCTGGGTCGCCGTCATCTTCACACCATGGGCAGCCGTAGCAAGCCCTAATAGACGCATTTGTAGTCATTACCATATCATTACAGATACCGCTACATGTTGCGCCGGTAAAATCATTATTAAAAGGGTAGCCAGTTAACGGGAATAATACGGGTAGCGGGTAACCTGTGCATGATGTTGTCAAACATGGCGATATCGGGCAGTTTACGTCTGGATCGGTACAGCATTCACAGGTATTAGCTACGCGTTGCCAGCCCATTATACAGTACATACCCCATCATGAGAATTACCAGCGAAAAACACTCTAGCAGTAGTACCAGTAGCAGTATTTACGTTAAACATCATTACTACCACGTTTACATCTAACGACGCGTACGCGCTGGTAGCTGGGTCGAAACTGTCAGCCGTCATCCCTATAGGCATCATGTTAAAGCCTGAGGGATAATCAATGCCGCCCATGTCTACGCCTGTACCTACTAAATCGCCGCTGTTACCCATTTCGCATAGATTGTAGGCAGCCGTACCAGCTGCTACCGTCCCCGTTTGGGCATTGGTAGGTATGGCGTACTGGCTGCCCTCGCTATAAACCTCAGTAAAAGAATACTGCCAGCGTATCGTACCGCTAACTGCCGAGCAGCCCGTCAATTTGGCCATAAAGTAATCGCTGTAGATTCTTTCAGAGGGTCTACTATCTCTACTTACGCCCTCGTTAGATTCGAAGCTACGCAGCATACGAATTATACGCCCCCATAAATCTGGCGTAAGCTTACCTAAACCTTTACTTATCTCTGGGTAACTCATATGGGTAAAAATGTAAAGCTGCTGGTATCTTTAAAAGCCTGCCGCCAGAATACGTCCATTGTATTAGCTGTTTTATTATAATTGGGTTTACCGTTAACGTCACGGTCTGGTACTTGTCTTAAATGAAACCAGGCATCGTAAGATATGCTAAATGTTAAATCATAGGTATTACCGCCTTTAGAGGTATACCCTACCCCAGTAAATAGCAGGCTACCAGCTGGGAAGCCCATCCAGCCATTACTATTACGCGTACCCGTAACGCTTAATAAGCCCCCGCCGTTAAAAAAGCCTGTATAGCTTTTAGTTATCTTTATATCTGCTGTAGGTAATGCAAAAGATATGGGGTAGCCGCTATCGGTTATTGATCCCCCTATATCTCCAAAGTTAGTACCGTTAGGGGATGGGTCATTTATATCTGCCGCCGCCGATGGTAAGGTAAAGCCGCTTTTATAGATATCTAAAATGGTTAGCCCTACCGTAATGCTCGTATTAGTTTCTAGGGGCGTAGTGTCTGCTGGGTTTTCCTCGTCGTCTGTTACCTGTACCGTATCGTATGCCCAATCTACTACCCACGTATTAGTACGGTCGTTATGTAGGCTTAGATTATACCCGCTGGCAAATAATCCATCGGCGTCTGGGTAAACTTGCCCTACAAATGGTAACCCGTAAGCTGTAGTTACGTCTGATGGGGTTAAAGTGTCGCCGTCATCGTCATAAACGATAAACGACCTAGAGGCTGTACGTGATCCATCGGTAGCGCGGCTAATTTTCTTGCTTGCTGGCGTTTCAGTTACTACTACGCTCATGTTAAAGGTGCCCCAGTACCCGCTGTACTTATGTTTCCTGATATTTTCTTTAGCTCTGCAAGCTGCGATTTTTCTATATCTAGCTGCTGGTCTAGCCTGCGAGCGTTTACGTCGCCCTCTACCTTAAAGCCACCTAGTACCGTTTGTAGCGTTTCAGCTGCCCCCTTTACGTCTGGTGCTGCTATCGTTACATCGCCTTCCAAGTCTTTAAAGCCCTCGCCCATAGCTGAATCAATCATATTTTTAAACGCGTCCGGCACTTTACCCATAGCCCAGCCGTCAGCCATTAAATCTAGTATAGCCTCTGCATGATCTACGCCTTGCTCTTGCACATTTTGCCCTATGCTCTGTAAAAACTCGCCAAACTCTGATTTATGCGTAGCTAGCATTTCGCTAACGCCGCCGCCGATTAACTCGTTGCCCTTCATATCTATTACCATGCCGCCCATACTCGTATATAGCCCCGCTTGCTCAAAACCAAGCTCTAGCAGTACATCGCCTAGAATGCCCATACCCTTAGCTACAGCAGACATAAAAACGCCAGAGGCAGTTTTCATAAGCCCCATGCCCTTATTCCACGTATTAACGATAGCACTAACAGCGACCCCTACACCCTCTACCACCATACCGAAACCAAACAGAACAGCAGAGTTAAAACCATGCCAAGCTATTTTAAGCACCTTAATTACGTCTAGCACCAAGGCTCCAGCGTACATAAACGCTTTTACGATAAACTCGGCTACCTTACCCATGCCGCCCACATCCTTAACCCATGCCACTATTTTATTAGCTATTTTCTCTAATAAGGGGGCAAAGTTTACCGCTAACTGCTTTGATAAGCCATCCCATACTAGCCCTATATCTGCCCATGCGTCGTTTGCTTTTTCGACCATCTGCGCTTGATCGTCTCCAATAATTACGCCTAATTCTTCTAGGTGCTGCCGCATATCATCGACGGCTTGACTACCGCCCTGCATCGTTACTAGTAAATCTTGCCCAGCCTTACCAAATATGTCGTAAGCTAACGATCCGCGTTTTGCTGAGGTGGGTATCTTATTTATAGCGTCTGCAATAGTGCCAAACATCTTTTCAGGTGCCATCTTTTCTAGTTTATTAGCATCTAGCCCCAGCTCTTTAAACGCATCGGTAGCCGTCCCTACGCCCATAGTAACCTCGCCTACGTTTTTAACCATCTTGGCTATACTTTTATCCATTTTTTCTATGGATACGCCCCCAATGGTCGCCATGTGCTGCAAGGTTTGTAACCCGGCTACAGTGCCGCCTATAGACTGGGCTAACTTGGCTAACGCATCTACAGAGGCTAGCCCCTTTTTCGTTAGGGCTACAATAGCTACTACTGCAACCGCGCCAGCCATTACACCAAATAGGGCTAGTTTTTTAGCTATACCGCCTATAGCGCGTCCAAACCGCGCAACGCTAGCCCGTACGCTTTTCATCTTTTTATTAAACTTAGCGGTTCGCGCGTTTACGTTTACGTTTAGGTTGCCTACTGTAGCCATTTATCCCCCTACCATCGAGTTTAGTATCGCTTTCATATCGTCCATGCTCTGATCTTTAGCCGCGAAGTCTGGCATAAAGTCGGCTGGCTGGTACGTCTTGCTCTTAGACGAGCTATGCGCGTTAGCTATCGTGGCTGCTATGATCCCAGAATGCAACGCCTCGCGCTCTTGCCCAAAAGGCTCTAGACCATAGTACGCTATCCATTCTGCCAGCTCGGTAGAGTCTATACGCTGTAAAAGCTCTCTAACCGTCATACCCAGAGCTAACGCTAACCGAAAGTAAAAACGCCGCTCTGGGCGGCAGATTAGTTTTTTGCCAAGTCCTCGGCGTCCTCTTGGCTAAAGCCATTAAGACGCTGAGCTACCGCAAATACTCTATCTAGTGCTGCCGCTGATTTTTCGCCTAACGCCTTAGCGTCTGCGTCCGTAAATAACCGCGTACCGCTCTCATCACAAATAGTTAAAACAGCGAATCGGGCGCGTACGTTCTCTAGGCTCGTTTTCTGCTTTTTACCTACTAAAGACTGCTCGAAGTTATCGCGCTCAAACCCTTTTAAGGTACGAACCCATAACCCGCCATCGCCCCATTCTGGTACTTCTACCAGCTCTTTAGGCAGATCGTCAGCGTTTAAAATAGCGTCTTTACTGAGCATTAACTACCCGATACCGTAATTGCACCTGATACTTTTAAGTTTACTGAAGCCGTTACGACTGAATCGATGGCAGCTGAAACGCTCATACCCGTTAAAATCGCATTAAATGAATACGCAGAGCTATCGCTAAACGTAATTACGACAGCTTTAGCGGTAGGGGCTGCTGCTGCTGTAGCTTCCCATTCTGCCTCTAGCTTGGCTGCGCCTGCCTCGTTTGGATCGTACTGTATCTCTAGCGACATTTCGCCAGAGTCGATTGTACCGCCTAAGAATGTACGGTATACGTCTGCAATACTGGTTGTATCTATTGTGGCTATTGATATAGACGGCGTAGTTATTGAAACTATATCCGCTATAGCTGTGCCGTCGTATGTTAGTGTAGTAGTGTTGGCTGTAATTGCTGCCATGTTATTATTATCCCCTTTTTAACTGGATTGATGAAACACTATAAAATCTAGGATCGTCCTAAATACGCCTACTGAACCGCTAGCAGGCTCTAAATCTTCGTCTAAGTCTACGGCTGCCTCTAGCCGTACACTATCTATAATCTCGCCGCTTATTGTACCGTTATAATCTATTAAAGCAGCTGTAACTGCATTACGCAGCGTTTTAGTATCTCCATAGGTGTCATCGGTACATTCTATCGATACCCTGCTACGCCTCAGCCCAGCCTGCTCAGCTAGTGCCTCTGTTATCTCTTGGTGTACCGTCTGGTACGTTAAAGCTGGTAAAGACGACCCAGTAGGGCGACGCTGGGGGTAAATCCTAGAGGCTACTAGCCCGTTTACCGTCCCGTCTGCTATTAAAATCGCCCTTAGCCCTTTTTCTAGGCTCATTTCGCCGCCTCTTTTGCTATCTCTAGCCGTATCTGATCTCTAAATAAGTCTATAACTTTTTCTTTATTTGCTTCGAAAGTACGCGTCATAAAAAAAGTAGGTTTATTATTTTCGCTGCCCCATTCTACCATATGAGCATGAGGCGCGCCCTTAGTACCCCCGGATAACGTAAAGACCCGCCCTATTAGCGTACCATCTGGGCGTAATGATACGCGCGTCTTTATCGCCTTTTTAAGCTGTTTACGTTTGGTAAATGGTAAGAGCTTACGTGATTCTTTCCTAAATAGTGCTACGGCTTTTCTCATAGCTCGCTTAGCTAGGTTACGCTGTACGTTATTAGGTAGCCTTTTAAGTACCTTCTCTAGCTCTTTATCGCCCGTTAGCGTCATCATGTCGTAACCTCTTTACATAGAAGCTCTAAAAATACGTTACGCTCTTGCCAATTTCGTACACTCTCGATCTGGAATATACGAGAATCAAATACGATACGATCAGCTACCGATACTGAGGCTTTATATCTTACCTTTATAAAATGCGTTATAACCCCTACCAGCTCATTTCCTAGCTCTTGCTCTTTACCGCCTATTGGGTCTACTGATCCCCATATCTCATCGCCCGCATTCCACGTATTAGATAAATCGCCATAATCGTCGTAGGCGTTTGTATTAGATTGTACCGTTATACGGTGACGTAATGCCCCAGCCCTCATTGGATAGTACCGTCCTTAAACTGCCACATAAGAGCCTGCAGAGCCATAGGTACAGGCTGCAAGGCTATAGGGGCGTTAGATTCTCTATTTTCGTACCAGTTACCAGCGAGTAACTTAACCGCCAATAATGCCCCGTCTGGTACATCACTAGCAGCGTCGCCATATCCAGCTACGAAAGTTACTACTACGTCTTGATCATAGCCCCGTACGTCCGATGGGTAATCCACGTTATACGCTGGGCGTAATCGCCCTACGTTGGAGTCTGTATCTACTACGTAGTTAGCAGCGTCCCACGTTGTCACTACGTCGCTAGTATTAACATACGTAACGCTCGTAATGCTCTGTAATGGCGATATGGTCAAGATAAAATCCCCCCCACCACTAGGGAAAGTAGCTACCTTTAATTGCCATGTAGCCGTTATTAGCTGGCGATTAGTAGCATTTTCGAAGTATGCTCTAGCCCCTGCAGATAATGAGCCTAATAGGCTATCGTCGTCGCTAGTATCTACGCGTAACCAGTCTTTAAGTACGCTAGTAGCTACAGGCTCTACGCTGGGGGCTGCTGTTTGTTTTAAACTCATCGACGTATACCCCTTTTTCTGGTCGCGGTACGGCTTACGGGCTGCCTAGCTGCCTGCTCTGGTAACGCCTCAGCGTACCCTAGCTGTATGAGAGCCTCTGCCTGCTCATTAGGCAAGTAATACCGTTTATTTATTTTTAGCGTATCAAATGATCGCCGCATTAAAATTAACATAACTAAAGCTTAGCGGGGGCGGTAGCCCCCGCCTCGCATATTCTTAACCGCTTAAGATGCGGCGTTTATCATAAGCTTAATAGCTTCAGGTAAAACAACTTTACCGTCTACTCGGCGGTAAGCTCTAAAGCCTACAGCACCAGCTGAAACTGCGTAAAGCTCGTTAAGTCGCTGGAATGAAGTACCCCCGCGATCAGCGATATAGTAACCCATCTTAAAATCGCCATATAGCCCACATTTAGAACCTACGCCAGAGTCTATAGCTGGCATATCATAACTAGAGTAGACTGGGCTACCTAGTACACGATCCGGCTCGCCTGCTTGTAGCGATGGCTGCCAGAGGTATTCATTACCCGTACTTTGTAGCTTTCGGATATCTCTAATAGTAGAGTCGTTAAACAAGAAAGACGCGTTACGGCGGTATTGCCGCTTTAGCGAATAATGCAGGTTAATAACATCATTAGCGGTTACTGTATCGAGCGTAGCAAGTGTAGTGCCTGCTGATGCCCCCTGAGTTGCCCCGGTTGGTCGCCCACTACCTGAAGAATCGACCATGGCAGCTTCCTCAAGCTCACCTAAACGGCGACCAAAAATCTGCGATACGAAGTTAGTAAGATTAAAAACGCTATCTTGTAAAAGCTCCTCTGAGATTAACATAAGGGTCGAAGCCTTAAAAGCACCGAGGGATGTTTGGCTGAAAACCGTATCTACTGGTAGGTATGTTCCACTTTCTGCTAACCATGCCGCCTCGCCTACGGTATCTACTACGCTAATCGTACGATCACTGGTAGTATTTAGTACCGTCGAGATCTGCCGCATAATGTTAGCATCTGCTAGCGTTTCTACAAGTCGACGCTCTAAAATTGTCTCTGTTAGGTAGCCGCCCTCTGAGTCTGTACCCTCGGTTAGCGTACGTGCTTCCTCGCCTACTAGGGCGTTATTACCATAACGCATATACTTATCGAAAACCTTACGGTACTCGTCTGAGTCTGTTCTATCTACTCTTGACATTGTTTTAGACGACGATCGAGCCTCACCTACTGCGTCTTTAATTGACGATTCTGCTCTAGCTTGTTTTTCTTGACGATCTACGGTAGCTGTATAGCCGTCTACGTCTGCCTCGATACGGTCGTATTTTTGAGTTTCTTCAGCTGATAGGCTACGCCCCTCGGCTGATGCTACGTCTAAAATCTCGCGCATCTCTTTAATGAGCTTAGCCCTTAATTGCTTTAGCTCGGTTACTGTTTGTGACATAAAATGCCCCCTTTATTAAATTGCGACCCTAAAAATGGGTCTATACTGATAGCATAAAAACCGTATTTAGAGTCGCATAGGCGTAAACGTATACAAGTTGTCAGGTACTGCCTCACTGAGTCGCATAGGCGTAAACAGCGTTTTAGTACCCCATAAGAATATAACGCCTAAACTTTTAGGCTATTGCTCGTTTTTCCAGCTATTTTTACGTAGATCGTGTAGCCTAATATCTAGCCTACGCCTGCGTAAATCGTCTGGCTTATCCTCTGGCATGCTGCGTAGTGCTATGGACGTATCGCTGTAAGCGGGATAGCTCACAGCTGCAACGTCAAATAAGTCTACATCTTCGATAAACCGTACATTCTTACCCTCGCTACGCTCCCAGCGATCACTACGCACAGTAAAGCCAAAGCTCATAGCGTCAATATCGCCGCGCTCTACTAGGGCTGCTAGATCACGCCCCACGCTGGTATCTGGTAATTCAATGCGGGCGAATAGCCCCTTTTGATCCTCTCGTAGCTCCAGCGTATTATTCTTAGTACGTCCGATGATACGGGCTGGGTCATGCTCGACTAACGCCCTTACGTCTTGCCCCTCGTCTAACGCCCTCGTAAACGCCCCAGATTCTATAACCTCGCTGAAGCTGCCTAAATCTGTAGGTGTATTAAAGACGCTAGCGTATCCCTCTAACGTCCTTTTATCGTCATCCTTAAATCGTACCTCGCCCTGCTCAAAGTTTATCGCTCGTTTTTCGCTCACTGTATACCCCCTAGTAAATCGTCTGTAAATAACTCTACTGGCTGATCGGATTCTATCCACTTTTCGCTAACCGTAGCGAGTCTATCGCTGTATTTTTCGTCAGTCCAGCCCATTTCAGTAGCTATAGCCCCAAGTACAGGGTCTATAATCTCCATAAATAGCGGCGGTAAATCGTCGCTAGCCCACTTGGCGCGCCATTCGCCGTAGTAGTCGCCCTTGCGTTTTAACGCGTTTCGCTCTGCGTTTATCTGTAGGCGTTTAGCTCTTGATAATGCGTCCTCTAGTAATGGTCTAGCCCATGCTCTGCCCTCGTCTTGGTCAATCTCTGTAGGGTCTGGCTCGTCTGATCCTACGGTGTCCATATTCATAGGCTGGGTAAACGCGTCACCGCCGTCTACTGGGTTTAGATTCTCTAGGGCGCGTATCTCATTAACTGAGAGCCAGCCAGTCTCTTTAGCGATTTTATAGCTATCGTACCGCGTCTTAGTATCGCCTCGTAGTAGCCCGTCTACCTGAAACTCGCTAAATAGCGGCTCGTCATTTCTAAAGAGCTTACGGCTTACCTCAGTTTCGAAGCGTACCAGC
>TARA_R110000824_G_scaffold80468_1_pt1 | contig 11413 bp, 10 predicted proteins | sample TARA_R110000824 | Tara Oceans TARA_R110000824 (sample SAMEA4397747) | marine metagenome | biome: Polar Biome; feature: [MES] marine water layer (ENVO:01000295) within the mesopelagic zone...; material: water (ENVO:00002006), including particulate matter (ENVO:01000060) such as...... | reverse complement strand
AGGCAGAGCTGATAGGTCGCGAAGGGCCCGGCCAGGACGTGGCTGGCATCCAGGACGCGCACGCCCGAAAGCGGCAAGGCGCCCTTGGTCACTGGCCCGCGACCCAGGCCGCCATTCCGGAGGCCTTGGCAAGGGCGTCGGCCCCGCCCGGCTGCACCTGGCCGGTCGCCAGATCGATGAGCGTACCTGTCCCCGTGGCCGTGCCGCCGGTGACCGTTGTAGCCCCCGTCTTGGCCGCCCAGACGCCGCCGCCCGCCGCCGCCAGGGCGCCGGTCAGATGGCGCAGGACATGGAAGGCCGGGCGCGGGTTGTACAGCCGGTCGACCACGCCTTGCCGCGCGAAATAGCCGCGGTCGACGTCGGAGAAGGTGTCGCAATAAACATGGGCATCGGCGTTGGCATGGGCCGCCGCCAGGGCCTCGGCCACGCGCGCCGCGACCCAGGGTTCGTCGGCCTGTGCCGTGCCCGGGCTGCCGATCGACATGCGGATATGCAGGGAGACCTTGAGGCCATGGGGGGACGCCGCCTTGACCGCCGCCGCGACGGCTTCCGCCGGCGGGGTTTCCCCGGCGACGCGGAACACGATGCCCTTGACCCCCGGGATCGCCGCCGCGCGGGCGATCTGGTCGTCCTCGTCCGGGGTGAAGCCGTGGTTGATCATGTGGAAGTACTTCTCGCCGCCCCGCTCCATCTCGTCCTTGGAGCGCAGCTTGGAGAGATAAAGGTCGACGCCCGCGGCCTCGGCCACCGGCAACGCCGCGGCGGCGACGTCGGGCAGGTCCGAAAGATTCTGCGCGACTTCCCAGATATCGATCAGGCCCTTGGCGCCCTTCACCGCAGCCGCCAGTTCCGCATCGGGGGCGTCGAAGGAAAACAGGGTGAACAGGAAGCCCAGGTCCGACAGCACGTCCAGGCGCGCCCGATGGCCGGGGTCGAGCAGATCGCGGGCGGGAATGCGCAGGCGGCGCACGCCCATTTCCATCAGCGCCATCAGGGCATAGTCGTTGCGCGTGCGCTTGCGGTCGAATTCGTCCAGGCCGCCCGAAGGGGGAATCTCGATGACCTCCAACCAGTTCTGGCGCATGTCGAAACCGAAGCGCGTGACCGGGCTCATCAGCGGATGGACCGGCGTCACGGTATCGGGCACGGCCGCCACAGGGGCACCCGGCTCCACGCTGGTGCCGTAGGTGCGCACGATATCGCAGAGGTGCCCGTTCTCGTGCACATGGACGATGAAATAGCCCAGCTTGTTCCAATCGTTGCGCCCGGCCTCGAACTCGGGCGGCGGGGCGGCGCGGTACATTTCCGAATAATCCTGACGCACGAAGGCCGTGGACGGCAGCAGCCAGCACTGCGTCGCCCCATGCCGGTGGTACCAGAAATTATGGACATGGCCCGCGAACAGCGCCTCCACCTTGTGCTTTTCCAGAAGTTCCAGAAGCCACGACCGGCCCGGCTCGCCGATGTTGTCGTAATGCTCGTCCTCGTCCGGATAGGTCAGGTAGGGCGGGTAGTGGGTGTTGAGGAAGACGCGCTGGCCCGCCGCTTCCGCCGCCGCCAGTTCCGCCTCCAGCCAGGCTTTCTGTTCGGCTTCCGCCGCCAGTCCCGAATTGACGATCTGCGCGTCGATCAGAATGAAGCGGACCTTGCCGTGATCGAAGGCCTGGTAATGGGCGCCGAAATGCTCATCCCACAGGTCCAGGAATTCATCACGCACCATGCCCGCCGGGCACCAGTCCACGGGCTTGTCGCCGACGTCGTGGTTGCCGGGAATGACGTAGAGCTTGTGGCGCAGGTCCTTGACCTGGTCCTTGAAACACTGCGCCGCCTGCTCATAAAGATGCGGAATGTGGGGGACGGGGTGCAGCAGGTCGCCCAGGTGGAGAACGAAATCGACGTCGCGCGTGTTCAGGTCGCGCACCACGTGGCGCATGCGGCCGTTGGCCAGCTTGTTGACCTCGAACGGCGAATTGCATTCCTCTTCACCCTGGTTCAGGTGCGTGTCGGTGATCACCGCATAGGTAAAAAGCCGCTGTCCTAGCGTATTCGTGGTCATATTTGTCGATTCTCCTATCGTTCACCGCATATTCGAGTCTGCGCAGGGATCATGGCAACGGGAAAGGTTCCATCCCAGGGCCAATTCGGCGTGACCGGTAGGCCGCGCCCGCCTTGACAGCCGGTGGGCAGGTCTTGTTCAGTTGGCGGGTCAGCCGGGGGCATGGCCAACAACAACAACCGACCACAAAAAAATCGACAACGGAGGACCATCCATGCCCACGCCCGACACGGCGATCACCGCCATTCATCACCGCACCGTCTTCGACAGCCGGGGGGTTGAAACCCTGGAAGTCGATCTGCACACGCCCGCCGGGTTTTCCCGCATGGCCGCCCCCTTCGGCGCGCCCGGAAGCCGGGGCGAGTTCGAGGCCCCGGCCTATGCCCCGGCCGGGCTCGCCGCGACGCGCAGCCTGCTCGACACCGAAATCATCCCCCGCCTGCTCGGCCTGGACGCCGCCGACCAGGAGACCGTCGACGAAACCCTGATGGAGATCGACGGCACCGCCAATTTCGAGCGCATCGGCGGCAACACTTCGACGGTCCTGTCCCTGGCCGCCGCCAATGCGGCGAGCGACGCCCTGGGCATTCCGCTTTACGAACGCCTGCACACGGGCGACGCCTGGACCCTGCCCCTGCCGCTCGGCAACGTGGTCGGCGGCGGCGCCCACAGTCTGGGCCCGGCCCCGGACATGCAGGAACACCTGGTCATCCCCGTGGGCGCCACCACCCTGCGCCAGGCGGTCGAGATCAACCTGCGGGTCCATGCGGAAGCGGGCCGCATTCTGGAAAAACGCGGCAGGGGGTTCGCCGGCGGCATGGACGACGAGGACGCCTGGGCCGCCGACCTGACCGACTTCGAGGCCTTCGAGGTGGTCGAGGAAGCCAAGAAGATCGTCGAGGACGCGGAAGGCGTGGAGCTTCGTCTGGGCACCGATTTGGCGGCGGACCGCCTGTGGGACAAGGCCAAGCAGGCCTATGTATACGACCGCGAGGGCGTCAGCCGGAGCCGCGAGGAACAGCTGGATTTCGTTTGCGAACTGATCGAGCGATTCGATCTGATCTACGTGGAAGACGCCTTCGACAGCAACGATTACGACGCCTTCGCCGAGTTGAACCGGCGCGCCCCGGCGCGCTGTCTGGTGTCGGCCGACGACGTATTCGCCAGCAATTGCGAACGCACCCAGGTCGGCATCGGTAAGAATGCGGCACGGCTGATGATCGTCAAGCCGAACCAGGTCGGCACGGTGACCGGGGCGCGGCGGACCGCAGATCTGGCCCGGGCCAACGGCATCCTGCCGATCATTTCCAACCGTTCGGGCGAAACCGCCGACGTGTCCATCGCCCATCTGGGCGTGGCCTGGAGCACGGTCGGCATCAAGGCCGGCATTCGCGGCGGCGGACGGATTCTTAAACTCAATGAACTGATCCGCATCGAACAGGAACGGGACGATATCACCCTCGCCCGCTGGTAGGCGCGGAACCTGCCTCCTAGGCTTGGCGCTTGGCGGCCTGGACCATAACCTCCAAACGGTCGAGAAAGCGCGATCGGTCGGACTTGGCGAAGGGACGGGGGCCGCCGGTGACCTGCCCCGTTTCGCGCAGCGTCTGCATCAACTCCCGGTTGGCCAGGGCCATGCCGATGCCGTCCTCGGTGAAGGGATCGCCGGTGGGCTTAATTGCCTGCGCCCCCTTTTCCAGGCAGCGCGCGGCCAGCGGGATATCGTTGGTGACGCAGATGTCATGGGCGGCGATGTGATCGGCGATCCAGTCGTCGGCGGCGTCGGCCCCCTGGGTCACGATGACGGTCTCGACCATGGGGTCGCGGGACGGGCGGATGCCGCCGTCCGACACCATACGGGTCTTGAGCCCATGGCGCCCGGCAACGCGCAGGATTTCATCCTTCACCGGGCAGGCGTCGGCATCGACGTAGATTTCGGGCATGGAATCTCCTTGGGCGGGATTGCGGTCCCGATCCTAAGGCTCTTTGCCGTCCATGCAATCCCACTCTGGCTCTGTTCGCCGCCTAGCTCCGCAATTGCGTCAAGCCCGCGACCTCGCTGCGGCTGGCACTTGCGGGACGTTGGCCGTTTTCAAGGACGCCATGCGAGGGGAAATCCAGAGTTTCGCCGTGAAACAACCAGTCCGGCGAGGCGAATTGGATGATATCGTCTCGCCCGCTGGTGACAAGAAGCGCGGTGTTCAATTGTCGGATGACGTCGCTCAGTTCCTTGATCTCCCCCAAGGTCAGCGGAACCCCGGCACGGAACAGGTGCTTGTTCGAGAAGAAACCGAAGTCGTCATACATCCAAATTCCGATCGCGCCGTCCTTCTCAAGGCCCTCCCAGATGGCCGACCCCGGAATGGTGTTGTACCACTGCAGATAGACGCGCGTGTTGTAGACCGTAAACAGCTTGGTCGCGAAGGCGATTGTCTTGCGGCAATCTTCCGCGCTTTCAAAGGGAAAGCCGATGACAAAGGAGAACACGCATTTCTCGGCGATGCCGAGTGCATTCAGCCGCTGGGCCGCCTCTTCCAAGACCTTGACGGTGCACCCTTTTTTAATTTTGCGCAGACCTTCATCGTAGCCACATTCCGCGCCGATGAGCATTTGGTTGGTGATCGGGACCAAGGCTTCGGCCACGTCGCCGCGGATAATGTCCGTCGCCCGGGCATCGAGGGTCGCCTGTATCCGCAGACCTCGATCTTCCAGCAGATCGGTGATCATCTTCGTCCGCGCGATGTCCAGGGTGTACAGGTCATCAATGATCCCGAAGACGCCATATCGGGATTTTCTCAAGAACGGCTGCATGGCCTCGATGCGGTCGACAAAATTCTCCGCCGACACGCCGCGCCAGCTTCCCAGAAACTTTGTCGAACAGAAGGTGCATTTGAACTTGCACCCCCGCGCGGACTCAATCGAGATTGTCTCGTAGGCGCCGTCGGGCAGAAGGTCGTATGCCGGGATGGGCAGGGCCTCGACATCGTCGACACCGGCAAGGCCCGCATTGGGATTGACGACGGTGCAAAGGTGTTCGTCTCGATAGGCCAGTCCCGGAATTGGCGCGACCTGGCCCTTGCCCGACAATGCATCCGCCAATTGCACCAGGGGAACCTCACCCTCACCAAGAATGGCGAAGTCCGCGGGGCACCTGTCGAGAACGTGTTCCGGCCATCCGCTGGGGTGGATACCGCCCAGAACGACGGGCAAGTCGGGATACTCCATCTTGACGATGTTGGTGACCATGCGGGCCGTGGGCCAGTTCAGGGTATTACAGGAAATGCCCACGAGATCGGCCTGCGCCGCCTTTGCTCGAATCATCGGCGCATCAATCTCACCCAGGGCGATCAAGTCCAAAACATCGGCTTCGTGGCCGTGTTGCCGGAGTACCGCCGCCAGCCAATAGACCCCAAGAGGCGGTGTGCTGCGGATACGGTCCATGGAAATCGGAAGCAGCTTTCCGTGCAACCATTCCATCAGCGGCACGCTGATCATCAGAACCTTCATGTTCGGCTTCTCCTAGGGCTGGCGTGGGTCACAACCCGGGACGTCCACCGCCGCCGCCATCCGGCGTCTCCGGTTCCTCCGGATCACCCGGGTCGCCGGGTTCATCCGGATCCCGGGGATCGCCATCCTCGTCGTCGTCATCGTCGTCGTCGTCATCAGGATCGCGCGGGTCTTCCGGATCTTCAGGATCATCGGGGCCCGGGTCGGGTCCGGTCGGACCTGGAACGGTCTGTGTGCTTGTCATCACCGATACACCGACGCTGACGCCCGGGTTCGTCGCGGGATTGGTGCTGGGATTGGTGGCGACCCGCGACGCCACGCCGACGCGGACGCCGACGGCCACATTCATTTGCTGGGAATCAGCGCCTTCGATCAACCCGTCCAGGCGTTGCTGGATCAAGTCCGGAGTCATTTGCGCGGCCACCTCATCGGTGATCGAAAACCCGGCCGCCTTTAGGGCGCGCACGGGATTGGCTTCGAACTTCTTGCGGAACCGAGGATCCATGATCAACTTGGCGTAGAAGTCGCTGAGCTGTAGTGCGTCGGCATCCACCTTGAAGGCGTCGGTCTCCAGTCTCACGCGGTTGCTGGACGGACGCTTCTTTGCGCCTTTGGAATCTTTGGAAGGGGCCATCGACGTTCTCCTCACCAAGCGCTGACCGAGCGTTATTTATTAGAATATCTTAATGTTCTTATGATTACAATCTCACGACCATGACAAACGAACGGGAAACGGGCCCGGATGCGGGGTATCGGCCGGTCGTTCTGGCCGGCGCCGTCACGGTGGCGGCCCTGGCGCTGACCATCATCTTGGGCGCGAACATCACGGTCATCGCCTGGGGCGCGGCGGCCTGGACCGTGTCACTTGCCGTTAAATCCGCCGCCGCTGCCGACCTGGCCAACCTTGGCGGGCGGTTGTCCCCGGCCATGCGCGGTGTTGGTGGCGGCCTGTGGTCGGCCGCCTGCGAACTTGGCATCGCCGCTGCCGTGGCCACCGCCATGTCTGCCGCACCATCGCCGGCGTCGCTGGCGGCATTCGGTCTCGGCGCCGGGGCGGCTGAACTGGTTTTTCTCCTGGCCCACGCCCGCACTGACACGGTCGAGCCGCATCTGGTCGAAACCTGGCGCCGCGAAGCCAGGGAATCGGTTTGGATCCGATATTCATTTCTGGTCGAACGAACCACCGCCCTGGCGCTGCATGCCGGCACCAGGGGATTGATCTGGACCAGCCTGTCAACGGAGGCCATTTGGCCCGCGATCACCGCGTTCGCCCTGTTCTCACTGGTCGATGGTGTGGCAGTCTACGGCGCGGCGCGGCAATGGAATTGGTATCAGCGGTCCATTCACCGGCGCTACTTCGGGTTTTCATCGGCGGCGGCCGCCGCCAGTTTAGTGCTGCTTGCCCTGGCGACACCGGACTAAGGGAATTCTTGTCCGCCCATGGATTCTGGTATGCTCGGCCCACGCAACCCTCGGAGCCGCCATTCATGTTCGAGCCGTTTTTCAGGCCCAAAATCGCCCGTCACTTATGCACGCCGTTGCTGACCGCCGCAGCTTTGGTCCTGACGGCCCAGGGCCCGGCCCGCGCCCAGGACAGCGGTGAAGCCGAAGGCGGGCGGCCCGGCACCTTCGTGCTGCAGGTCGAGAACGACCTGTTCGGTGCCGGCACGGACCAGTACTACACCCAGGGCGTGCAGGTGACCTTCGTGCCCAAGGACAAGTGGGAGCCGGAATGGTTCAAGGACCTCATGGGCATGATCCCGGGGGTCAACCTGGACGGCAATTCGACCTATGTGGTTGCCCTGGGTCAGCAGATGTTCACGCCCGAAGACACCACCCGCCCGAACCCGGACCCCACGGACCGGCCCTATGCGGGCTGGTTGTTCGGCTCCGTCGGCGCCATCGTGGAAAAGCCCGATTCGAACCTGTTGCAAAACGTGTCCCTCGACCTCGGCATCGTCGGCCCGGCGTCCTTGGGCGGGTATACCCAGCGGCGCTGGCATTCGCTGATCGGGGTCGGTCTGCCGCGCGGCTGGGGCAAGCAGCTGCATAACGAACCGGGCATCATGCTCAGCTATCAGGCGCGTCTGCGCCAACCGATCCTGGGCCCGCAGCATGTCCTGGAATTGGACGTGACGCCGACGGCCGGGGTCGCGCTGGGCAACGTGCTGACCCAGGCATCGGTGGGGGCGTCGATCCGCCTGGGCCAGAACCTGGGCCTGACCTACGGCGCGCCGTTCATCCGCCCGTCCCTGCCGGCCGCCGCCATCGTGCGCGCCAAGGGGCAGTTCGGCTGGAACCTTTTCGCCGGCATCGAAGGCCGCGCCGTGGCGCGCAACATCTTCCTCGACGGCAACACCATCGGCGACAGCCGCAGCGTCGATAAGAAGAACTTCGTTCTGGATTTCCAGGGCGGCATCGAATTCACCCTGGGCTATGCCCGCCTGTCGTTCACGCAGATCTACCGGACCCGCGAATTCGAAGGCCAACGGGTGCCGAGCCAGTTCGGCTCCATTTCCCTGTCGGCCATCTTCTGATCGCTCAGATCGCGCCCGCCTTGCGCAGGGCGTCGAGCCGCGCCGCATCCAATCCCAGTTCCCGCCCGTAAACGTCGCCGTTGTCGGCCCCCTTGTCGCGGCCGGTGAACAGCACCTTGCCGTCCGTGCGCGACAGCCGCGGCATGACATTATGGACCGTCAACTGGCCCAGGTCCGGGTCGGGAATGGAAACCAAAGCCTGCCGCGCCTTGTAGTGGGGGTCGGCGAACAGGTCGGCGACGTCGTAGACCGGGCCCGCCGCGACCTGATGGCGGCGCAGGATGTCCACCGCTTCGTCGCGGGGGTGCCGCTTCATCCAGGATGCGATGAGGCCGTCCAGTTCCTCGATATTCTCGATCCGGCCCGCATTGGTCGCGAACCGGGGGTCGGCGGCCAGGTCCGGCCCGCCGATGACATCGAGCAGACGCATCGCCACGGGCTGGGCGCTGCCCGACAGGGCCACGTATTTTCCGGCCTCCGCACTTTCATAGGCGCCGCGCGGCGCCGCGTCGGGCAAGCGGTTGCCATGACGCTGACGGACCGCACCCAACTGATCGTATTCCAGGTAGACGCTTTCCATCAGCCGCGACATGGATTCGCAGATGCTGGCATCCACGACCTGGCCGCGTTTTTCCGGGTCACGGTCACGGGCGTGCAGGGCGACCATCACTCCGTAAGCACCGAACGCGCCGCAGACCCCGTCGGCCAGCGCCAGCTGCGGCAGCAACGGCGGCGTGTCCGGCGTGCCGGTGATGGAGGCAAAGCCGCTCATGGCCTCGGCCAGAGTGCCGAACCCGGGCAGGCTGGAATACGGGCCAGTCTGCCCGAACCCGGTCGTGCGTAACATGACCAGGGACGGGTTGACCTTGGCCAGATCCGCGTAGCCAAGATTCCATTTTTCCAGCGTGCCGGGGCGGAAATTCTCGACCACCACGTCCGCCGATTTGACCAGTTCCTTCAACAGGTCCTGACCGTCCGCATGTTTCAGGTTGAGGGTCACCGCGCGCTTGTTGCGGCTGATGGTTTTCCAGTACAGCGAGATGCCGTCCTTCTTCATCCCGAAGGCGCGGATATGGTCGCCGTTTTCCGGATGTTCGACCTTGATCACGTCGGCCCCGAAATCGGCCAGGAAGGTTGCCGCCAGGGGGCCTGCCCCCATGGTCGCGATGTCCAATACCCGCACCCCGGAAAGCGGCAGGCCCGCGCGCGCGTCTTCGTTCTGATCAGTCATCGTCGTTTCCTTTGGTGATCGGCGTCGCCAGCCGCCCGGCCCGCCGCAAGACCTTTTCCGCCATCAGGGCGATGTCGACGGCGACGAAATCGCCGTCGACCATGAACACGCCCCGGCCGCTCCCCTTCGATTCCTCAAAGGCGGCCAGGATCTTTTCCGCATGGGCGATTTCGTCTTCGCCCGGGGTGAACACGTCGTTCACCGGGTCGATCTGGTTGGGGTGGAACACGACCTTTCCGGTGAAGCCGAGGGCGCGGGCATCCAGGGCATCCTCGCGGGCGCGCGCACCGTCCTTCACATCCTTGAAATAGGCGACATCGACCGCCTGCAGCCCGTTGGCGGCGGCAGCCACGGCGATGCGGGAGCGCGGATAGAGCAGCGACTCCCGGGAAATCTCGATCCCCGTGGACAGGCTGTAATCGCCCGATCCGAAGAACAGTCCAGCCAGGCCGCCGGCGGCGGCGATGTCTTCAACCCGCGTCAGCCCCAGCGCCGTCTCCACCGTCGCGAACAGGGCCGCCCGGGCAAGCGGCCCGTCCTTGCCGTCCAGATAGCGGCGCAGTTCCGTGATCTGGGCCGGGTCTTCGACCTTGGGAAGGTAAAGGCCGTCGACGGGCAGGCCGTCCAGGGCGTCCAGGTCGTCCCGCCACAGGTTCGTGTCGATGCCGTTGATGCGCACCATGCGTTCACGGCGGCCGTAATCGACATTCGTCAGGGCGGCGTGGATGCCGTCGCGCGCCGCCTGCTTATGGCTCGGCGGCACGCCGTCTTCCATGTCGAAGATCACGGCGTCGATGGCCAAGGTCGCGGCCTTGGTGGTCTTGCGGGGCTCATGCCCCGGCAGCAACAGGAACGTTCGGCGGGCGGTTTCCGGCATGGTTTCCTCCGATCGGCGCGGCCTGGATGGGCGCCGTTATCCCGTTGCTATCAGGTCCCCGCAAGGCGGTGAAACAGGAAGGCCGGATAGGCATATATGATTTTCTTATGGCCCCAGGCGGGCCGGCGGAAGACAATGCCCCCGCATCTTGAACAAGGCTTCGCCCATGGAAACACGCCGCCTGGAATATTTCGTGCGCATCGTCGATGCCGGCAGCATTTCCCGCGCCGCCCAGGACCTGGGCCTGGCGCAACCGGCGCTGAGCCAGCAGCTGGCGATCCTGGAGCAGGACGTAAAGGCGCAGTTGCTGCACCGGTCGCGCCAGGGCGTCACGCCCACGGCCGCCGGGCGCCAGTTCTATCGCCAGGCGCAGATCATCCTGCGCCAGGTCGCGGAGGCACGCTCGCTCGTCACGGCGGCGGAGGAAAGCCTGGCCGGGACCGTTTCCGTCGGCTTTCCCAACAGTGCGGCGGCGATCCTCTGCCTGCCGCTGATCGCCCGCCTAAATGCCGAACACCCGCAGATCGAATTGCAGATCACGGAAGGCTACAGCGCCGTGCTGACCGACATGGCGCAGAAAGGGCAGCTCGACATGTCCGTGCTCTATCAGGAAACCCCGCCGCCCGGTATGACGATCACAGGCTTATGGATCGAAGACTTGCTGCTGGTCAGCCCGCCGGGATCAGCGCTGGGCAACCGCGTGCCGCTGGACACCGTCGCCCGCGTTCCCATGATTGTCCCGAGCCCGGCCAACAGCACTCGCATCACCCTTGATAAATGCCTGGGCCAACGGGGACTTTCGGCCAACGTCGCCTTGCAGGCGGATTCCCTGGTGACCCTGAAGAAAGCCGTTCAGCAGGGCATGGGGCATACGATCCTGCCCTGGCCCGCGGTGGCGGAGGAGGTTGAAAAGGACCTGCTGGCCGTGGCCTCGTTCGCCGATGCGTCGCTTCACCGCACGGTCGCCCTTTGCACGCCCGACGCCGTGCCGCCGAGCCCCGCCCGCGACAAGGTTGCCGCGACCATCCGCGCCATCGCCGCCAACGCGCTTGCCACGGGCCGCAACCTGGGCATGCGGCGGCCGGCGTGATCATATGGGCGGCGTGGCCATTTCCTTCCGCGTCCGTTTCTGACACGATCACGCCCTAATCGGGAGATCCCATGTTCCTCAGCGTCTTCGATATCTTCAAGGTCGGCATCGGCCC
>TARA_R110000824_G_scaffold219809_1_pt1 | contig 11415 bp, 21 predicted proteins | sample TARA_R110000824 | Tara Oceans TARA_R110000824 (sample SAMEA4397747) | marine metagenome | biome: Polar Biome; feature: [MES] marine water layer (ENVO:01000295) within the mesopelagic zone...; material: water (ENVO:00002006), including particulate matter (ENVO:01000060) such... | reverse complement strand
AGAAAGAAGATTACCGACGCTCAGAAAGCCGCCGAAGAGCCTACCGAGGAAGAGCCTACCGAAGAGCCTACCGAAGACACAACGCCAGACGGACAGCAGGATGACTACGCCAGCTCCATCTATGCCCTGCTGATACAGGCGGAACAGGCCGGACATGACCCGTCACAGGTAATTCAGGACGTCGTGGCACTCTTTAAAAACAAATAGGGAGTGCACTCTCAGGACCGCTTGACACAGCTCAGGCGGTCCCATAGAGTACATTCAACATTGAGGGATTGAGACAATGAGAACCAACTGGCAAATGCTACCTTCGACAACCGACGAAGACAGAGCGGGATGGGCGAGAACGGAACACAAACGCTCTCTATACGTCAAGGATATGCGGGAGGAGTGGCACAGGAACCAGTGTCGGGAAGATCAGAAAGCCTTGCTATTTCGCGACCTTGACAAGCTTGCAGAACTATTCTAAGTTTAGACAACATTGGAAATATGGGACCGTCCCATAAAATTAAGAGGATTGAAACCATGACACGAAAACAGATAGAGCGTAAACTAGCAGCGCTCCGAATTGACATAGCTGGGGACAGTACTAATTCAGAATTCTTGGCAATGTGCGAACGCTTCGACGAATTGCATCAAATGCTTGCTGATCTAGGGGACTAATAAAATGTTAAATTGTATTGTCGAAATCAAACATGAATACGGAAATCGTAGGGTCTATCCAGTATGTTCCGCATCGAAGACATTGGCTGCAATAGCAGGTTCAAAGACACTATCAAAAGAAACGCTTGACCTATCCAAAGAACTAGGTTATACGTTTGAAACACTTAAAGAGGAAATCTAAATGAAAACTTACAAAGTATCATGGAGAAGAGGTAGACTTTCAGGAGCGCAGGGGATATTCTACCCCGCTAGTGTGATAGTACAGGCAGAGAATGAGAAAGCTGCACACTTGAAAGCATATGATACACATGAACATCTAATGTTTGTAACTGTAACAGAACTGGATAAATAAAATGTCTAACTATAAAATCATAGGCGTAGGAACCAACGCAAAGACAACCAAGGGCGACGGTTCTAAATACCTGACAGGGATTGTCTACCTGCTACCAGACGACTTCCTGTGTCCCATGTCTCGCATTGCAGCGTGTCGTGAGGGATGCTTGAACACTGCGGGACGCGGGGCATTCAATAGCGTACAGGAAGCGCGGAAGCGCAAGTCGGACCTGCTTCTCAAGCTTCCCGAAGAATTCTATAGACTTCTCACGACGGACTTGACAAAATTCCAAAAGTACTGTGAAAAGCGCGGCATTCAACCTGTGATACGTCTCAACGGAACATCTGATTACAACTGGCGGACAGTTATTGAGGAATACCCAGCCATTCAATTCTACGATTACACAAAAGTTTACAACCGTGTGGCTAAGTCTTGGCCTTCAAATTACCACTTGACACTTAGCTACAGCGAGGCTAATGTAGAATATGCCGATAACGTGTTGAAGTATTCAACGAAGTATAACGCTAATATCGCTGTAGTATTCAGAGATAAAAACAAGATTCCCAAAGTATTCAAGGGACGCCCTGTCATCTCAGGTGATGCCGACGATCTAAGGTTTCTTGACCCTCAGGGGGTAGTTGTGGCACTCTATGCGAAGGGCAAAGCGAAGAAAGACATGAGCGGGTTCGTGATTGATTAAAATCTGGGATGGTCCCATAAAATTGAAAAGGAAAGAGTAATGGATTATTATAACTGGTGCCAAGAACTAGAACGCAGGTATGACACAATGCCGACATGGTATTGGTCCCACTCAGTCAGGCGAAATGCTTATGAAACAGAAGTAAAAATGCAAAAGGAATTGTTCGGTGCTGAGAATCTTGAAAGCAATACTAAGTGATGACTTGTCGCTACTCTTAATACAGATTTTAATATTCATATTCTTTATAAGGTTGATCTAATGAAACTATTTAAAATATACCAGAACATCAACACAGGCTACGACACCTTCGACAGTGCAGTAGTGGTAGCTAACAGTGCAGAAGAAGCACAGAAGATACATCCTTGTGATGCATCAGGTGACTTTAAGATGTATGATAATTGGGTATCGCGGCCTGACTTAGTAGAGTTAATATATCTGGGTGAAGTCGTGGGTGAACCAGACGATGACATCTACCCCGGTGCTCTAATCTGTGCATCATTTAACGCAGGATAAATAAAATGAGATGTAAAATATGTGACACGGTTCTTAGCCCGACAGAGTTGAAACGTTTAGACGCTGACGGAACCCACCTTGACATTTGCAATAGGTGTGTCGGAAACATATACGAAACGACAGAAGAGTATGATTTTATCAACGATGTAAATTTAGTTGTTGACAACGAGGACGAACCCCTGTAAGATACTTAGGAAGGCTTAGGGATATGATTAATTATTCTTAATGATTATATTCTTAAGACTTCCTAAGAGAAATCTGGGACGGTCCCATAAAACGAAACAAGAAAGGAGTTGTTATGTCTTCCAAGAACTTTCGACGGAAGGAGCCTAAGAAAAGAATCCCTGTGAAGAAACGTGAGATGCACGACCTGCGTAGTCAGAAAACATTTCGCAGTCTTAGGCGTGACTTGTCAGTCGAGGCAGCAGAACAAGAGATTAATGAATATCTGAACGGAGAACAAGATGGATAAAGTATGGATTGTCTTCTGCCATGACGGGTACGATGTCACCAAGGTGTCTAAGGTTTTTTCAAACGAGGAGGACGCTATTATCTGGCGGGACTTTGCCACTAAGTTAGGGGACGACAGGTGGAACGGTTGGTATACGAAGGAGTTTGATGTAGAATAACAGTTGACATACGATAGAATCTTTTGTATTATATTTAGGTAAACAGATAGGAAATCAACATGAATCAGGTTCAACAAATCTACCGCCACCTCGAAACAGGCGGGTCCATCAGCGGATACGAAGCGCGTGACCTCTATCGGATTGCTAGTCTTCCCCGTCGTATCAACGACCTTGAGTATCAAGGGTTTAAGATCGACCGCTCGTCTCGTACTGACCCTACTGGTCGCCGTTACGTTCGCTACTCCCTCTCTAAATAAGGAATATAAATTATGATTACCGAAGGCATCGTTGCGTTTTCAAATCTCGAAGAGACTGAATTTTACAACGGACAGGATACTGGTAAGTATTCTATCACCCTGACGCTAGACCCTGACGAAGCAGCCAAGCTGGCCGGTGAGGGTATCAAGCTTAAGGAGTACAAGAACCAGCCGCAGCGTAAGTTCGTCACCAAGTTCTCAGGGTTCCCTGTCCTCGACGCGGAGGGAGAGACTACTGCGAAGTACATTCCCTACGGTTCTAAGGTCAAGGTTCTGTGGGACCCCGGCAAGCCTCACCCGCAGCATGGTGTCGCGCCATACTTCAAGAAGATCAAGGTTCTTGAGATGGCACAGATGGATGGTGGAGTAGACGAAGAGGATTTCTAATGCTTGAACAGTCACTCTTTGTAACCAAGGCATCTTGTCCCGCTTGCAGAGCAGCCGGAGGTGACAAGAAGGGGGACAATCTGGCAGTCTACAGCGACGGCCACGGTTACTGCTTCAAGTGTGGATATACACGGGCGGGAGGGGCAATGGCTCCCCCCGTTCGCCTCTCCCAGTACCAATCAAAAAGGAAAGTAGAAATGACCGGACTATCAGGCCCACTTAAGGACCGTGGAATTTCTCAGAAGATTGTAGAAAAGTTTGGAGTTACCCTTGAACATGACAAGGAAGGACGCGTCACACGGCATCACTATCCCTATCGTTTACAGTCTTCTGGTGATGTAGTCGGAACCAAGGTTCGTCGGTGCGAGACGAAAGACTTTTATTCCACAGGCACCTTGGAAGCCACGGGATTATTCGGACAGAGTATTTGGCCGGAGGGTGGCAGGTTCGTCACCATCACAGAAGGCGAGGTAGATGCAATGGCCGTTGCTGAGATGTTCGATGGGAAGTATCCTGTCGTCAGCATCAAGCGAGGATCAGCAGCGGCAGCTAAGGACATCAAGGAATCCCTCCCTTGGTTGGAGACTTTCGATAAAGTTGTCATCTGTTTTGATAACGATCCCGCAGGGCAGAGGGCGTCCGAAGAAGCTATGACCCTGTTCTCTCCCGGCAAGGCAAAGGTAGTGACACTGCCCTTGAAAGATGCCGGTGACATGCTGGCTGCAGGTAAGATACAACAGTTTGTTAAGGCATGGTGGGATGCGAAGGCCTATAAACCTGCCGGTGTTGTGTCCCTATCTGACGAAGCTTGTTGGGATGCCTTTGTGAACAGAGGAAAGGCGGAGATTATCCCCTTCCCCACCTCGTTCGGTACTCTTAATCGCATGATGAACGGTGGCATGGGAGCAGGGGAGGTGACTGTCATAGGAGCCTTGACGTCTGTAGGTAAGACCACATTCGTAACCAACTTGTTGTATGGTCTGTACAATGAAACCACCCGAAGGATTGGGGCAGTCTTTCTTGAGTCCTCCATAGGAGAGACGACCGAGAACGTAGTCAGTGTCGTCGGTGGTGTGAACATCAAGATGATACAGGAGGAAGACAGGGACTACGCCAAATACCGTGGCTTCTACGAGGAGGTCAAGGAGTCTGATCGTATCCACATCGACGACCATGCTGGATCGTCTGATATCGAAGACCTGTTCTCTCGTATGCGTTACCTGATCAAGGGTCTGGACTGTGAGGTTATCATTCTCGACCCTCTACAGGCAGCAGTTCAGTCGAATGAGAACGGAATGATAGACTCATTCATGGATGGTTGTCTGAAGCTTGCCAAGGAAACCAACGCAGCTATCATCATCGTATCCCATCTCAGGAAACCTGCGGTCAAAGACCCTCACGATGTCAGTGAGTACGACATGAAAGGATCAGGGTCTATCAATCAGATTGCATTCAACACCATCCTCCTGAGCCGCGACAAGCTATCTGAGGATGACTATGAGCGTAACTGTACCAAGGTCCAGCTCGTCAAGTGTCGTCGCACAGGGCGCACAGGACACGCAGGGTGGTTGTTCTTTGACACTGACACAGGACGCATGGTTGCCGGTGCTGCGCCTGAGATTCAAGGGGTGGCGGATGAGGAATTCTGATGTCGGAAGATTGAATCGATCATTGTACATCAAGAGCAAGACAGACTACTCATGCGAGGTGTGCAGCCAACACTATCCTGAAGAGGTGCTGGAGTTCCATCATCGAAATCCTAAGACAAAACAGTTCGGACTCAAGGCATCCAAGTGGAGGTCAAACAGGTTGAACCAAGAAGTTCTTGACGAAGCTGCTAAGTGTGCTATACTATGTAGTAACTGCCATAGACTTGAACACGTTGCTTTAAAAAATGGTGAGACATTGATAGATGACACAGAAGCTTATACTAGATATCGAAACCACCGCTTTCCCCGTCAAGAACATCTGGATGATTGGGACAATGACTTTGGATTCTGGATACAAGAAGAACTTTTTAAATCCAGCGGCTGAGAGGAAACAAATACAGGAGTATATCAATGGGTTTGATATTATTATTGGTCATAATATTACAGGTTTTGACCAGCCCGTTTTAGAAGAACACCTCGGTATTTCTTTTGACAATGTAGAGATTGAGGACACTCTCGTTATGTCAAGGCTGTACGACCCACAGTTAGACGGAGGTCACTCCCTACGTGCATGGGGAGAGAGGCTTAAGTTTCCAAAGTCTGAGCATGATGATTGGACTAGGCTCTCAGAGGAGATGATTAAGTACTGTAATATAGATGTCGAAGTTACTGCTAAGTTATATACTAAGCTTACTGAACTACTCAGTAGGTTTCCCGGCGAGTCTGTAGAACTGGAGCATAAAGTCCAGCAGATCATCTCTAAACAAGAACGAACTGGTTGGTTGCTTGACATAGAGAAATCTTTCGACATGCAAGCACAACTGAAACAAAGGAGTATTGAAGTTGAAAAAGAAGTTCATAAAAAATTTACCCCGCTGCCTGTATTTATCAGGGAAGTCACTCCCAGAATTAAAAAAGACAACACCCTTAGCAGCGTTGGTCTCAAGTTTCTTGGTAGTGATTATAGCAACATCGCTGGTTCGTTCTCTAGGGTAGATTGGCCTGAGTTTAATCTAGGTTCGAGACAACAGATCGGAAGACATCTTAAGTTCTACGGGTGGAAGCCAAAGAACTTTACTGAGAAGGGTCAACCGATAGTAGACGAAGGAATTTTATCCAAGGTTGACATACCCGAAGCCAAACTGATAGCTGAGTATCTTATGTTGCAGAAGAGATCAGCGCAAGTTCAGTCTTGGATAGAAGCAGCGGAGGAAGACGGCAGGGTACACGGTAGGGTCAATCCTATTGGTGCAGTAACGGGACGCATGACCCATAGCAACCCGAACATGGCACAAGTCCCTGCCTCTTACTCTCCCTACGGCACTGAATGTCGTCAGTGTTGGATAGTACCAAAAGGATACAAGCTTGTAGGCATAGATGCGGCAGGTCTGGAGCTTAGAATGTTAGCCCATTACATGAACGACGAGGAGTACACACATGAAGTCACGCACGGAGACGTACATACAGCAAACCAGAAAGCTGCTGGCCTTTCAACAAGAGACAACGCTAAAACTTTTATCTATGCTTTCCTCTACGGCGCAGGAGATGCCAAGATCGGAAGCGTTGTCGGCGGTTCTAAACGAGACGGAGCAAAACTTAAAGAAAAGTTTCTCACTAACACACCATCTCTTCGAACTCTACGGGAAAGAGTCCTACGGGCAACCAAGCGGGGCCACCTCAGAGGACTCGACGGCAGACGCCTGATAGTACGAAGCGAACACGCTGCTTTGAATACACTTTTACAGTCAGCCGGTGCAGTTATTATGAAGAAAGCATTGACAATCCTAGATGAGTATGCTATCATACATAGTATGGACTACAGGTTTGTAGGAAACATACATGATGAGTTTCAGGTAGAAGTTAAAGAAGCTCATGCAGAAAAGTTTGGATGGTTGGCAGTAGAGTGTATCAAAGCGGCTGGTACTAGGATGGAACTCAAGTGTCCTTTGGACGGTGAGTACAAAGTCGGAGACAACTGGGCATCAACTCATTAATCTGGGACCGTCCCATAAAACAGGAGATTAGAATGGATAAGACAATCGACACCTTAGTAGAAGATGTCTACAAACTAATGAAGGATCGCAACTCTGATAAGAGTGTCGATGTCGAAACCGAGATTGATAAGTTCGGTGAAGCTATGAAAGACATCATGCGTAAGGAGTTCCTTCCCAGCACAAACGCACGACAGAGCAGCAAGCTTCGTCTCTCTGCGGTAGGCAGGAACGATCTAGTACAATGGTATTCGTACAACGGATATCGCGGTGAGAAGATTAAACCGTATACCCTTATCAAGTTTATGTACGGACACATGGTAGAGGAGATGCTCCTGCTTTTCGTAAGGCTCTCAGGCCATGAGGTTACTGATGAACAGAAGCAGGTTAAGGTGGCAGGTGTTACCGGACATATGGATTGTAAGATCGACGGTCTTGTAACAGACGTTAAGTCTACCACTAAGTTTGGCCTGATGAAATTCAAAGACAGGTCACTTGCAAAGCACGATGACTTTGGATACGTGGATCAGATCAAAGCCTACGCACATGCGGAGGGAGATCGTAAGTGGGCATGGCTTGCAATGGACAGAGACAGTGGCAAGCTTGCAGTCCTACAGTACGACCTTGATAACACTGACGACCCAATGCATGAGTTCTTCTCAGGTGACATTGAAGAAAGGATTGAGCATGTAAAAAAGTCCGTCAAGCAGGAAGACCGACCATCAAGATGTTACTCTCCAGTGGAGGATGGGAAGTCAGGAAATTTAAAACTCTCTACTACCTGCTCATACTGCCAGTTCAAGAGACATTGCTATCCAGAAGTGCGAGCTTTTGCTACAGGCTCTGGACCAAAGTTCTTAACAACTACCGTAAAAGTTCCTAAGAATCGTAAGGGATATCCCTATCCCGAAATAAACCTAGACAACGAGGATAAAAACTATGATTGAATTTAAAGTAGTCAACACACCGCGACATGATCGTTTTGAATCGACAGTATCAGCATTGTTGAACGACGGATGGGAGCTTCACGGTACACCCTTCGTGTCTCAGACAGGCGGAATGACACAGGCCTTGGTCAAGGAAGTGCGGACCGCCCGTGCGAAGAAGTCCAATGATACCGTATCGGAATAAGTTTGAAGAGACTGCGGGACTTCTTCTGAAAGACTACTGCGAGTATGAACCTGAGAAAGTCCCCTACACAGTCCACAGAAAATACATACCTGATTTTGTAGGTCGTAACGACAAGAACAGAATTGATATTTTAGTGGAAGCTAAAGGTTTCTTTAGAGTAGGGGACACTCAGAAATATAAAGCCATTAGGGACAGTCTCCCAAAAAAGAAACAGCTAGTGTTTCTCTTGTACAATCCAAACAAGAAGCTAAGGAAGGGAAGTAAGATGACAATGGCTGGGTGGTGCGAGAAGGAGAAGTTTAAGTGGTACACTTTGGAGGACATAACAGATGCCTTTATCAAATGATCAGTTTGTTCAGAGGCTTTCCGAAGTAGCAGACCCTACTTTGCTTTGTGAGTTGTTGAACATTAGCAGTGAAGACATCCTAGAAAGGTTTGACGATTTGCTAGAAGAAAGGATGTGTTACCTCAGAGAAATTTTCGACATTGATGTTGAAGAAGTATTAGGTCTTGAAGAGGAGTACGAAGAATGAGGGTCCAACTTGTAGATTACATGGGGTCTGACCTGACTGTCGTTAATGCAGCGCGGGTCAGCTTCAGTAAACAACACTCAGACTTACAAGACAGTGACGAAAAGCTTATCAACTACCTTGCTTCTCACAAACACTGGTCCCCTTTTGCACACACCAGCCTACAGTTTCGTATCAAAGCACCTATCTTTGTAGCGCGGCAGCTTGCCAAGCATCAGGTAGGGCTGGTCTGGAACGAGGTAAGTAGGCGGTACGTGTCTGACGATCCAGAGTTCTATAAACCTGAACATTGGAGAGGGGCTGCGGAGAATAAAAAGCAGGGTTCTTCTGATGAGATCATAAGCATCAACGGCCATAATCAAATGACTGATCCTTATCACATGTCCTTGAACAAAGCCCTGTGGACATACAAACATATGTTAGAACTGGGAGTATCTCCTGAACAGGCACGTATGGTGCTGCCTCAGAGTGCGTATACTGAGTGGTACTGGACCGGATCACTGTACGCCTTCAGCCGTGTATGTAAACTGAGATTGGCTGAAGATGCACAGGCAGAGACAAGCTTCATTGCAAAAGAGATTGACAGTCGGGCCAGAACGTTATATAATATAAGTTGGGATGCACTGATGAAAGAGGAGAAGTAGGATGAAGCGTGACAATATTCTTGCAGAAGCAAGCGACCTTATCAACGGTGACCGTGCAGCAGACTATGGAGATGCTACTCTGAATCACATGAGAATTGCAGAGTTCTGGAATAATTATACTGATCATCAGCTTAAGTTGTCTGCCCCTGATGTTGCCGTTATGATGATCCTTGTTAAGGTAGCTAGGTGCATGGAGACATTCAAAGACGATAGCTTTGTTGATATTTGTGGCTACGCTGCACTAGCAGCAGAGATGTCAGCAGTCGCCCTAACGGAGGATGAACCTCATGGATGAGTACATCGAAGAGGCATACATAATGGAGCTTCTAAAGGAAGGGATGGCAGGAGAAATAGTAATGCTTCTTAAAGAGTTAGCAGTGTTAAATGAAAAGAGCTTTTCATATTTTGTAATAGAAGCTCTTGAAGACTTTGCTATTCAAATGAATCAAGAAGCCGAGTTCTTTGATGCTCACGCACCAGCAGTTCACTGAGGAATATGACAATGACTTTTAAATCTAACGAGAATCCAATGTTCCGCTCCAAGTTCAGCGAAGACATTTTCAAGCACAAGTATGCCCATGAAGGGTGCATGACTTGGCATGACCTAGCCAAGACTTTGGTAGACGATGTATGCGGTGACCTGCTCATAAAGGAAGAAGTAGATACTCTTACAGAAATGGTACGAGAACTTAAGTTCATCCCCGGTGGTCGCTATCTGTACTACGCCGGTCGTCCCAACAAGTTCTTCAACAACTGTTATCTCTTGAAGGCCGAAGAGGATAGCCGAGAAGATTGGGCCAACCTTAGCTGGAAGGCTGAGTCCTGCCTGATGACAGGCGGTGGCATCGGTGTGGACTATTCGGTCTATCGTCCAGAGGGTTCTGGCCTGAGCAAGACAGGCGGTCTATCTAGCGGACCCATACCTAAGATGCAGATGCTGAACGAAATTGGTCGCAGGGTTATGCAGGGAGGAAGTCGTCGGTCTGCTATCTATGCCAGCCTTAATTGGCAGCATCGTGACATTGGTGCTTTCCTGTCCAGTAAGAACTGGTACGACATGGACGTAGGTAAGACAGGATTCAGCATAGGTCAGGTCAAAGAACAGGACTTCAACTTCGCAGCACCACTGGACATGACGAACATCAGTGTCAACTACGATACAGAATGGCTACTGAAGTACTGGAAGACGGGAGAAGTGGGAGAGACATTCAGAACTAATGTACGACAGGCGTTGAAGACTGCTGAACCGGGGTTTAGTTTTAACTTCTTTGATAAGGAAGATGAGACACTCCGCAATGCCTGTACTGAGGTGACATCCGCTGATGATAGCGACGTGTGCAACCTTGGTTCCATAAACATGGGACGCATCAGCAGTCTTAAGGAGTTTAGCCAGACGGTAGAACTGGCAACCAAGTTCCTGATGTGTGGTACTATGAAAGCCAAGCTGCCTTACGAGAAGGTCTATGAGACACGCGAGAAGAACCGTAGACTTGGCCTTGGTCTAATGGGTATGCATGAATGGTTAATCAAGAAAGGTCAGAAGTATGAAGTTAACGAAGAACTTCACCAATGGCTATCAGTATACAAAGGTGTCAGTGATAAGGTCAGTAGAGAAACTGCTGATGAGTTTGGCGTCAGCCGTCCTGTTGCTAATAGGGCTATCGCTCCTACTGGCAGCATTGGCATCCTTGCTGGTACTTCTACTGGTGTTGAGCCTATCTTTGCTGTTGCCTATAAGCGTAGGTATCTCAAAGGCGGTAACAAGTGGCACTATCAGTATGTGGTAGACAGTGCAGCACAGGAGATCATTGATCTGTATGGCACCAACCCTGAGAACATTGAGTCTGCCTTGGACCTAGCTGACGACTACAAGCGCAGGATGAAGTTCCAAGCAGACGTACAGGACTATGTTGATATGTCCATCAGTAGCACGATCAACCTGCCAGAGTGGGGTAGCAAGCTTAACAACGAGGACACTGTAGATGAC
>TARA_R110000824_G_scaffold1386_6_pt1 | contig 11418 bp, 17 predicted proteins | sample TARA_R110000824 | Tara Oceans TARA_R110000824 (sample SAMEA4397747) | marine metagenome | biome: Polar Biome; feature: [MES] marine water layer (ENVO:01000295) within the mesopelagic zone...; material: water (ENVO:00002006), including particulate matter (ENVO:01000060) such as...... | reverse complement strand
TCTCCTTGCTCCCGACATTGAGCGGGAGGTCATCACTGAACCATTTCTCCTCGGGACAGAGCGCACGGAGTGCGGTGGATTTTTGCACCCCTTGCTGCCCGGATTCTAGCACAACCATCTCATCAAATTTACACCCGGGGTGCGTGATTCTCCGCACTGCAGCAAGTAGGACGAGCACAGACACCGCACGTACATAATCGGTGTCACCGGCGTGCGCAGCGTCAATGAGCCAGGTATCAAGCCGGGGCGTACCATCCCAGGAAAGGGTTTTCAGGTAGTCGATCACCGGATGAAATGTGTGGGTGTGGGCTTCATCTTGGATAATATCAAGGAAAAGGTCTTTGCTGGGAAGAAAGTGGAATTGGCGATCAATTTCAAGCCAGATACGGATACAGACCTTGTCTTGAAGGGTGCCTGAATAGGGGCCATAGGTGATGAGGGGTTTTTGCGCAAATTCATCAAACCGGAGAGCAACTGAGAGTTTCTGAAGAGCTAATCGAATGTTGGCTTGGGAGTTAGGGACAATGGCGCCACTTTTATTGGTCTGCCATTCTGATTCACCTTTCTTGCCCCAAATCTTGTAGAGACTTCCCGGCAGGGTAGCGTTGCCCAGTTCTCCGAGGGATACCCCACCAGTGTAGGGGTCATTTTCTCCGTGGCTATAGGTGGCGTGAACTTCAGTAAGCCGGTCGGGTATCTTGGAGTCATGTGCCCACTTTCCAGCCTCTTCCAGAATCGCTACACATTCATCTTCTTCTAATCCACATCGGCGCAGGGTTCCCGCAAGAGCCAAGCCCCACTCATGTCGATTGCCCGGAGGGTTGTAGTAGCGGGCAATGATGGCCCCCGTAGCGACAAGACGCACTGCCCGGAGCAAGGTTTTGTTCCCGATTGAGGACGCTTCACCCATCTCTCCATCCCACTCCAGGTGTTCTCCGTTAGGATGCGTGGAGGGTGGTGCCATATCTTGGTGCTGTGCACGTATCTCGATGAGTGTCGTGCCGGCGTCAAGGTCTTTGTAGACAATCGTCTTGGGAAACGTGGAAGTGTACAGGCGTTTGCTCCGGGGTTTGCTTACCCGGCCATATACAGCACCCGTAGGGGGCAAGAATCGGTTAGCAATGCCCACTCCTTCTTGGCAGTCAATATCTATGACCACTAGTTTGTTGACGGAGCGTAATCCTATGTTGTCTTTGGGTCTAAAATCGTCAGGAGAGAAGACCAGATTGGTCCAGCCGGTGTTCTTGCAGATTTTAGTGCCAGGGGTAAGCGGCACAACAGACCAGCCGTGGTCTATATACGTTTGAGCCCATTTGCGTGCTGTCATTGCCGATTATCTCGCACGGCACGCCATTCAGAGTGGACAGCTTTCAGGGCGTTTCGTTCAGTAACCCAGGAGGGGTGCCCCTCAACAAATCGAAGGAGCACATGGAGTTTGTGACTCCTCCGGGGCCACAGGGGGTCACTCACCGCTTTGGCGGCAAAAGAGCCTACAGCATCAGTTCTTTTTATCTGTTGTTCAAGCCAACAATAAAACTGAGACACGCTACCCCGCAAAAGGGTGTCACCCGGCCCATCCACTAGGGTAGTAGCAAATGGCTTAGCGTGGCTGGCAAGCCAACCGAGTAACGGTAGAGGTATTGTAACCGCTCAGAGGGAAGAAGTAAAATTGGCATTTGGTACGTAAAAAGGGCCACCCCGAGGGGTGGCCCATAAGACCCGGGCAGCAGAGGCTACCGGGGCAGAAGCGGCTGGGGAGTCCAGCCCTCAAGACGCACACGCTGACGGGCCACATACTCATCCAACCTTACAACCTGCTTCTCCAATTCTTTGCAATACTCAGAGTTTTGCTCCCGCACGGCACCTTCGCAAACCACTTTGACGGTTTCGGTGGGGTGGTAGTCGTGCCAAAACCCTGACGTGCTCTTTTCCGTGACGTGGCCCAGCACGTTACCAGGTTCCGTGTCATCCAGGTAACTTGTGCGGCTCTCTTCATGAATCCCAGAGTCAAACACTAGTTCAATAACCGGGTCATTATCAAACCGAGGATGCCGACAAAAATTTTCATCAGCAATCTTCTCTGCGATGAAGTCATCGGCGTCTTCCAAAACAAGACTGTAGTCACTCGGGTCTGCAAACTCGGTGATGTCCACGTGAGTCCAATAGGACTGTGCTTCGTGTTGAAAACCTTCTGGGCGGGTGATTCTGTGGTAGAACCACTTGGTGGTGTTCGACAAGACTTCAATCATGGTCTTGCCCTTGATGGTGGTCTTGTTGTCTTCCGCAGACTTGATGGAACGGGCGATCAAGTCAGTGGAGATTTCAAAGGGAAGTTCATCAGAACCGGGGCAGGTTCCGCTGAAGAAGCCCCAGAGGAGAGTGTAACCGTGCTTGGCAAGGTGACCGTTGGGGAGCATCTGGACCCGACCACACCACTGACACGTTCCTCGGTTCGTTGCTTTCATCGCTCATTCTCCTTTGTGAAATTTCAGTGTTTCCTTAACCATGTACGTATGGTAGTGTAGTTTAAAACTAAAGTAAAGGACATAATCAAAAATAATTTAAAACAACAAAAAAGACCACCCCGGAGGGTGGCCCTTTAGAATCCCGGGGGGTATTAGCGGTGTCAGTCCTCCTCGATGGTGGTATGTATACGGACAAGTGTTGAATCGTAAGCTGTCTCAATACCCCGGATGTTCTCTCCATTTACCTTCACCACAGCGTTCTGGTCCTTCACATGAAATAGTAATTGTCTAAGCTCGTAAACTGTCATTGTCTCGTTCTCCTTATAACCTTGCATTAAATGCGGCCCAATTCCTGCGTTAGCACTTCAGCGTGTAGTGATGCACGTACACCCCGAGCGTATAGTGATGTATTTGCCATGTCTGCGCCGTGTTGAAAACCTCGGATACCCGGCATGCCCGTTGTGGCTCCCCCGTACGATTTGTTCTGTAACTTTTCAATCAGCCTTGGCACGTTTTTGATTCGACTGCCAACAACGGTGCTGATCATGCTTCCCCAGCCGGTACCTAACGATTTGACGCTCAGGTGATAAACACCCGGGTCAAGCTCTTGGGCTTTGCGAGAGATTTGCCTGTCCACTGACATACTACCCGGACTGTCTAGTGTAATCTCCCACCGACACTGCGTCATCCACACTGCCGTTGCTTTGTCCCGTCTAACCACTAGATAACCTTGCATGATAGTCCCTTTCTCAATTTCTTTTCCATTACCGCAAAACTTCTCCGCACTGACCGAGTGACAAAAGCTTCTTGCTCTGGGGTGGGGTCAAAATTGGAGAAACCGTCAAGTGCCGTGCTCAACCGTCTATCTTCTAAAGTGTCGAGTGAATCAATGACAAACTCAATATCTTCTGCGCTTCCGAAAAGCACCCAAGACTTCCCAAAACCCAACACTGCGCCTTCCGTGTATTCTGCAACAGTGGCTTCGGGGTTAGCAAACTCAATATCATTGTTGGTGGAAATCCAAAGAATATCATCAACGGCTAACTCGCTCAGGTTCCGCACTTTCAGTGTTTCCTTAACCATGTACGTATTGTAGTGTAGTTTAAAACTAAAGTAAAGGACATAATCAAAATAATTCAAAAAAGTTTTGAAGCAACACCCCGGAGGATGCTCAACAGGCTATCGAGAAAAGCAGTTGGAAGAAATTCTCAAAAGTAAAGCCCTAAATAAAAAAAGTTTTAAACTACATATTTATAATACTTTAGAAGCAAATCAACGATTGACCATGTTACCATAGTAACTACCACTGAAATGTTTGAAGTTGCTTAGAGGCAACGCTAGAGGCTTCTAGACACATTTCGTTATTTCTTCGTGTTTCACCTTGATTTCTGGTCTTTAAAACTTTTTTAATCATCTTGATTTTTGTCCTTTACTTTAGTTTAAAACCGCATTACCATCTATTTGTTTTAAGAAAAAGGAGAATGAGAAATGGCAACCTACAAAGTTAATTTCACAGTGCAGGGCAAGGACATCAGACGAGTCACCAAGGGCATGTACACCGTGCTCCAGGGCGCAGAAGAGTTTGGTGTTGAGTCACATTCGAGTCTTCGAATTGAGAAGCAAGAGCGCAACATCAGCAGGGCGGCACGATTGGCTGATGCTCGTGCCCTCATTGAAGAGGGCCAGTCAGAGATTGAAGCATTGCGCGAAGAGATGACCGAGTGGCACGACAATCTCCCCGAGGGACTGCAAGACTCAGACAGAGGTTCCGCACTCCAAGAGGCTGCTGACAACTTGGAAGAAGCACACGATTCACTGGAAGAAGTCACAGGCACGCTCGATAACGTGGAATTCCCTGGGATGTTTGGATAAAAAGATTATTTTTGATTATGTCCTTTACTTTAGTTTTAAACTACACTACCATACGTACATGGTTAAGATGACATACAAAGAATACGTGGCTGCGTATGAATCGCTGCTCAAAACTTTTTTGAGCTACACAGGGACACAAGTAGGCAGCGGAGTGTACGCCTCAAAACTGTCTGACTTGGAAGAGGCATACCCCCAGCACACTACCCGTTACGAGACAGACCGTCAGTTGATCACCCCCGTTTGGTGGGCGTAAAGGAGAATGAGCGAATGACTAGACAAGAAAAGTTGTTGGACAAGTTGGCCAAGATTCAAGCTCACGCAGATTCAGCCCGGGAGATTGGGAGCGAAGCAGAGGCAGAAGCCTTTGCGCAAATGCTCCAGCAGTTGATGCTCAAGCACAAGATTGCGATGTCAGATATTCAGTTTGCTGACCTCGACAAAGACGAGCCGATTGGCCACCACCGGATGGACTACCAGAAGGGTGGAATTCCACTGAAGAGGGCACGAAGTCAGTGGCTAGAGCAGCTTGCGTCTGTCATAGCCAGGGCACACTTTTGCCGCATTCTAGTCGGGTCAGGTTCCAATCGGATAAGCCTGGTGGGACGGGAAAGCGATTGCGCGGTTGCCGAATACACGTTCATGGTGTTGGCAAGGTCTATTATGAAACTTTCCAACAAAGCCTATGACCAGTACTATTATCAGTGTGAGAAAACAGGCGACACCCACCAAGCAAAAGGGTACAAGCACTCCTTCATCAATGCGTTTGTGTCCCGGCTCCGTGAGCGATTTGAAGATGATCGCAAAACCGCTGAGGAGTCTTCATCCACCGCACTCGTCCGGGTTCAGACAGCAGACAAGGCTGTGGAAGATTACATGGATGACCGATTCACTACCACAGCGTCATCCTTGTCGCGCAATCGTAGTTTCAACCAGGATGGAGTCCGTGAGGGCAGAGCCGCAGCGAACCGGGTGAACCTCCACGGTAAGGCTGTTGGCACATCCACCAGTCGCAAGCTGAATTAACAAGCAGGGTAACCATCACCACACTCAGTAATCGTTGCGTAGGAGGCAACCTCGCAAGCCAGAGAGGGACATAATGAGCAAGAAGGTCTTGAAATTCACCAGTAACACCGTTTTACAGATTCTCAAGTGGTGTGACGGAGAATCGACAGAGAGTGTCACAGGATTCACTCATGCTGAACTCAGTGCGAGTCCGTCCCTGGCGGAAGATGTTTTGGGGAAGTTAGCCAAACGATTTGAGAAGGGAGGAAATGTCTAGACGGGATGACACGTGATAGAGTAAGCTCATTGGGTAGATTCAAAAAGAAAGAGAGGTTAATCTGAAACACACCCCGTATCGGTAACCCTTTTGAGAAAGAAAGCAGGTACAAGATGGTACAAAAGATTGAAGGTGACTCCAGTATTGTGTTGACGAAGCGCACCGTGAACAAAAACGGTGATGTGGCCTACAGCCGGGATGGAGTGAGGTCAACTGTCTACGCTAACAAGGGCATGTTTGTAGGCGAACCTCCAGACACCATTACGTTGGAGTGTGATGTAGCTAAGTTCATGCCTGTAAAACCGGGGATTGACCCGGCTATTGTCGCAGAGCGTGCCGCAAAAGCACAGGTGAGAGCGGAGAAGGCTCAAGCCAAGGCAGTGAAGGCAGCAGAGGTTGCACAGAAGGCTATTGACAACGCAACAAGAGCCAGTGAAATTTCATCGTCCATGTAGTTGTAGAGAAAGAAAGAGAGGAAGTGATGGTCATAGAAAAAGATGCGGTTGCAGAGAGTGGTCCAATCACCCTTACCCTTAGAAAGATAGAGAAGGGCGGGTTGATCTCGTTTGCGAGACAGGGAGTGCGGGCTAGTTTGTATTTCAACAAAACGATGTTCACCCCGGGGAAGCCACCCCGCCAAGTCATCCTCACCGCTGAGGGATTGGCTCCTGTCTCAGAACCCAAACCCGCTCCGGCGAAGAAGGCCACCGCCAAGAAGAAGGCCACCAAGAAGACTTCCCCAAAGGAGAAGGGAGCCAAGAAGCCCCGCCGCAAGGCGAAGGCTTAACACGCGCACATCCTCGCTACGAGGGTACAATGGCCGCACCTCATCTCCGGGGTGCGGCCATTTCTTTTGATTTTTAAAAACAACTAGACTACGGTTTAGAATTGGAGTATCATATCCCAGTGAAATTAAAAACAGTGGGTATTTCATTGGTGCTAATAAGCGGATGCGAGTCACCGGTCACGCCTTCTCCAATCTGTCCTGAGCCCATTATGTTGCGGTGTGAGGATATCCTCACACACCCCCATTCGGAAAAACATACATAACTCGCTGTGTAAATATCGCAACTGGAGAAGTTACCTATCACTAAAGATTGAGAGGATGATATGATGGTTCTTCATTTCCTGATAATAGTTAGTGCCTTTGCAATAGGTATTCCCTTAGCTGTCATTGCTGGGGATTATCTCGTAGCATTCCTATGCTTCTCAGTTGGTTCTTGGTGGGTTGTCACTGCTGATGACCTCTAATCTCTTTGATGCTCTTTCAAAAGAGATGAACTGGACACCCCTTCCCCCTCCGAGTCTGTCCGGCATATCGCAACTTGAGTTTGACTGTGAGACAGACGGGTTGAAGTGGTGGGAGAAGGACAGACCCATTGGGTGTTCTATCACGCTGCCTCAAGGAGTACTCCCCGAGGGCAACACTGCACTCTACCTTCCGTGGGGCCACCAGGGTGGTGGTAACTTGGATGAGGCTGTCGTAAAGCGATGGGCCAAACGAGAGTTGCGCAACAAGCATCTTACCGGACTGAATATCCGATTTGATATTCATCAGTTCAGGGAGTGGGGAGTGGACCTTGAAGCTCAGGGGTGTACCTTCTCTGATGTGGGACACTATGCTGCCCTGCTCGATGATCACCGCAAGCGATTGAATTTGGATAGCCTGGTTCAGGACTACCTCGGGATTGAGAAAGTGGGCAAGGAGTTAGACGCTACCCGGATGGCTTCCTATCACGCCGGGGAAGTCGCACCCCGGGCAGAGGCAGATGTCTGGCAAGTGCGGGATTTGCGCGCAAAAATGTGGCCACTACTCGATGAGCAAGAGTTGCAGCGGGTGCGCCAATTAGAAGATGAAATCATACCAGTGGTGTGCGAGATGGAGAAGAACGGCACCCTGATTGACCAGGAATTACTGGAGAAATGGATTCACGATACAGAGCAAGACTTTGAACGATGCTTGTGGAAGATTCACCGAGAAACTGGATTGGCGATTGACCCGGGGAGAACAAGTGACAAAGAGAAGTTGTTCAATCGCTATCATCTTAGGATAGAAAGAACGCCCAACGGCACTCCGAGTTTCACAGACGCTATCTTGAAAGCCTTGAATCACCCCGTCATTGAAACCCTGCGACGGGCCATCAAGTTGAAGAGCCTTCGCAGCAAGTATCTCCTCAAGTATAGGGATGCCGTAGACAGTCACGGGGTGCTCCGGTATAGTCTCCATCAGCTGCGTGTTGAGAAAGATGATACAGGGCAAGCTGGCACTATCTCGGGGCGGTTCTCAAGCTCCGCTATCACCCGGGGAGTGGGCGTCAATATCCAGCAGGTGATGAAGGTCTCAAAACAAATGGATTCACTTGGGGATAAGTACCTCATCAGGCAACTCCACGTTCCTGAATCCGGGTTGTGGCTTTCGGCTGATGCGATGCAAATCGAGTACCGGATGTTTGCGAGTTACGCCGGCACCCCTTCGGTGCTCAAAGCTTATGAGAAAGACCCATTGTTGAGCTTTCACAAACTCATCTGGGAGATGATCAAACCGTTCAAGCCAGACATCACCTACCGGCAGCAGAAGGATTTGAACTTTGCGAAGATATATGCAGCCGGTATAGTGAAGTTAGCACGCATGCTGGAGTTCATCTCCGAGGGAGAAGCAGAAGAGTTGAGGCGCACCAGGGCTAGCCGAGGGCACCCCAAACTTCAACAGGCAGTTGAGGTTGAGGGTATCTATGCCCGAGAGTTGCCCGAGGTCGCACCACTCCTCCGTAAGGCCAGCAACTTAGCGTCTGAAAGAGGCTATGTCAAGACTCTACTAGGTAGGCGCATGCGGTTCCCTCACGGGCACAGACTTCATAAAGCTCTGAATGGGATTATACAGGGTGGAGCGGCTGACGTTAACAAGAAAAAATTAGTGGAACTGCACCAAGAAAGAAAGCAGACCGGATTCAAGATGCGATTCACTGTTCACGATGAAGTTGATGGGGACATACCGGACATGGAGTCAGCCTCCCAGGTGAGCCAGATACTTGACCGTCAATCGTTTTCAACTTTGAGAGTACCTATCTTGTGGGATGTTTCTACTGGTAAGAATTGGAGGGAGTGCAGCTAGTTATGGTCATTGCTGTTGATAAAGAAAGATCGGGAGCATACAAACAAATAACCTCTAAAAAGGATTACAAACCCCGTTACAAAATGATATATCCGGTCAGAACTGAAGAGGAGAAAGCAAAAAAGGTCTTGGAACTAATGGTGGCTTCAAGGCAGTATCAAGTTGCGTCCTATAACAATGAAGACTAGTGAAGCCTCTTTGAAACAAGCTCTTGTCAAGGAGATGCGAAAACAGATGAGGGGTGTGGTAGTCTTCCGACACGAGGACAGACACATCTTCGGGGTTCCAGACATCTCGTGTACGTGGGGCGGAGTGACGAGTTGGTGGGAAGTAAAAGTGGCCGATCCCGCCGTGAAAATTACGGACATCCAGGTCTTAACGTGTCAGAAATTAGCTAAAGCAGGGAGTGCTTGTGGCATTATTATCTACCAAGAGATGCCTCATTGCAGTTATATCGTTGACCCATTCAAGATTGAAACATGGGCCACTACAAACCCGGAGGATTTGAGAATTTTCAAAGGGTTCCCTCACCCCCGGCTAGTTCACTACATCAAAGGAGTACACAATGCTGTGGGCAGCTAGAAACACCCCTATTGGGGCACATTTACTCCCCGAGACAAAAGAGGAGTTGAGAGCACTTGCGCAAAAGCAGAGCAAGTCGATGTCTCTAGTCATCTCGGAAGCAATATCACACTGGATTGAATTTAACAAACTAGAACAGCAACCCATTCGTATCACCAAGAAAGAAGAGTGAAATATGTGCGGAGTGATTGGCTATTCTCCACGGGAAGGTCAAACAATAGAAGAGAGGAACAAGAGCCGGGATGCATTCAAAAGATTGTTCCATGAAAGCACTGTCAGAGGTAAGCATTATTATGGTATTGCCCAAGTGAAACCCCCCTCCCCGGATGGCTTCTCAGAAACTTTTAATGTCTGGAGAAGTCGCTACAAGGCCTCAATTTCTGACCAATTCACCGCCTTCACTCCTACTGTAGCGCACACCCGGTTTAGTCAATCAGGAGATTGGCAGGTGAAGGAGAACAATCAGCCCATTATTGTATCACAGAGGGCATTGGCTATGAACGGGGTGATTCATATGGGTACAAAACAAGAATATGAGCAAGCATTCGACGTGTATTGTACAGTAGACAATGATGCGGAGATATTTTTGAGGTGTCTTGAAAAAGACCAAGATGCCTCTAACTTTATCAACACCGTTGAAGGATCTTTTGCTGGGGTTTGGATTACAGCAGAGCAAGGATTGTTTGCGGTGAGAAATGCTCGCAGACCCTTGTGGGTGTGCAAGGAATGGGGAGCCATTTGGATAGCGTCCACCCGGGATATCTTCCTGCGTTCAGGATTTTCAGAGAAGATGAACAGATTGGAGCCGGGGATAGTGTTTGAAACGAGCATGCTAGAAGCGTACTAATTTGAGGGGGTAGTAACCCTTGCGGCAAGTCACGATAGTTGCGTAGGAGGCAACCTCGCATGCGAGATAACAACAGGATACACTCATACCTTCAATATCACTCAGAAAGTCAAAAAATAGGGGACATAGACCCGGCGCACGGAATGTTGGAATATATCTGCGACAGATTTGAACTGAACCTGGAACAGAGGTATTGGCTAGCGTTTGTCTATGCCCTTACGTACTGCGGCCCATCTACTTTCTATGTATACAATGAATTTCCAGACTTTGAAAACCTCAATGTTGGAAGACTTGAACGGTGGTGGAAGGAGAGGGGCAGGCAGGAGATTATCTGTCAAACAGATAGACGGTGGGTGCGATCTTTGAATCTATTTGTACCAGCAGTGGAGTCCTACCGGAAGTGGGTTTCAAGTAATTCCCAGCACGACCATTTTGCTGCCCTCACTGATTACTCTACCCCCGAGAAACGATATGATGCTTTGTACGATGAAGCCAAAAAGTGTCTACACTCCTTTGGTCAATTCTCATTGTTTCTCTACCTAGAAGCACTTCACACTATTACTCCGCTGAACTTAGCCCCAAGCACCCTGGACTTGAATGAAGCTACCTCCTGTCGCAATGGTCTCTGTTTTGCCTACGGGTATGATGAGCACATAACTGAAGCCAACAAGCCTACTCCCGAGGGGGCGCACAATGATATTGCGTTTGCGTGGTGGGATTTGAACAAAAAGCTCTCTGCCCTCCGGCCTACGGTATGGCAAACTGAAACAATGCTCTGTGCTTATAAGAAGTTTCACTATGGGAAGAGGTACATTGGATACTACTTAGACAGACAAGCTCTTGAAATTTGTAAAATGGAGGAGTCATGCCCCCTCGGAGTAGCGTGGGAGGTGCTTTGGCAGTTCAGGTCTGAGAAGTACAGGCCAGAGGATTGCGCAGAGGAAGTCAATGGCGTAACTCATCGGGGGTTAGCTACTAAGTGGAAAAAGAAACGGATTGCCCTCACCGCAGAGATTACAGGAGGAATGCCTGGTACACTCAGTTTACTCTTTGGAGGTTCCGCAACATGACGTTACCGCTCAAAGGGAAGAGATTGCCTCACATGTGTACACACTCGGGTAAGTCACTTGACTTGATGAAATTCTCTGAGGATGATGTTGAGATCAACGACATTGCTCACGGATTAGCGTGCGTGAATAGATTTGGAGGGCAAGCCAGACTCCCTATCAGCGTAGCCCAACATTCAGTCTATGTTAGCCGA
>TARA_R110000824_G_scaffold46655_1_pt1 | contig 11422 bp, 12 predicted proteins | sample TARA_R110000824 | Tara Oceans TARA_R110000824 (sample SAMEA4397747) | marine metagenome | biome: Polar Biome; feature: [MES] marine water layer (ENVO:01000295) within the mesopelagic zone...; material: water (ENVO:00002006), including particulate matter (ENVO:01000060) such as...... | reverse complement strand
ACCAGCCATTCCCCCATATCCACCTTTCACCATCATGAACTCCCCCGACAATTGGCTGAGACCCATTAGTGGCAGCACATACCTCTCCACCCTTCTCAACATCTGCTCCACCCTCCGCCCACGGGACAAAGACCCATCTTCGGATCTGCTCATTCCAAGCAGCGAAGACCCGAGTCCCGCTTGATACTGTGACACCCGTAGAGACATTGTTTACGAGGATGGTCTTAGAGGACGCAGTAATTGAGTTAGTACCATCCCACTTGATTCTTTGGTCGCCAGCAAGCGCACCATCATGGTCAGAGCTTGTGGGAATTCCATACTTCACTGTGGCAGAGACTTGTGCCAAGGGATCGCACTCTGCGGAAAGTTGAGCAATGCACCAGCGGAGAACTGGCTCATCCATTCGAGCATGATCTGGAGAACCGGGGAACTCGTTTGCCACTCTCTGGGAAGAAGAAGCGGACGAGTCGTACTTGGCACTCGGAGCACCTCCCCCACCCTTTCTCGAAGACCCCGTACCGCTGGCATCTCTATCGAACTTACCCCCCTGATCCAGAGGCAGATTCATGATCCGGGTTATTGGACCCGTACCAGCCTCCCCCCAGAAAATAGAAGACAGATCCTTGCTGGGGGTAAAATTGATGAAGCCCCTGTAGTGTTCCTGAAGAATGGGGTCACTACGGGAAATCTCACCGTTGAGATAGTTTTCCGCGAGTAGGGTAGCAAGTGTTTGGAGGGAAGTGTTGTTAGCAGGAGTGATGCTTGTTGTGTCTTCAAACACATCTTGGGCTGGGGGTGATCCCCCATCTCTAGGATCAAACTGTGCGAATACTCCCGAATGAATGCAATGCACAGAGCCTTCGATAATAAACCCATCGCCATAGCTTGACCCAAGGATTGAGGTGGTTGTCTTATCGATATACCAGACTGGTCGATTGTGCCAGTAATCCTTGGAGGTTGGCTCGTCAGCGTCAGAGGATGTCTGCCATTGGAAGTCCCATTTGGGAAAGATAATTCGTACTGTTTCTGGAAGTTGTTTGGCAGTTAGATCGTTGGAGATGCTGGTAATGTCTTCCTCGTTGCTGGCTCTCTCATCTGAGGTTGTGGTCTCCGCCAAACCCAGACGAACAACTTCCCAAGTACCGTCGTACTTTCTTATCAGGGTGTGAAAGGTCTGATTCAGAAGAGACCAGAAAGCATCCCATGCGGTCATTCCCCAGAATTTGAGATTCAGGGAAGTTGAGGACGCAGAGGGAAAATTGACGCTGGAACTAAGAGTCAGAGAACCCATATCATCTGGCAACATTCCCCAGAGATCGTTGAGAAGGGTAGACCAAGAGAGTCCTGTTCTTGCAGGTCGGTTGTAAAGATCGTCAGTAACTCCCTCTTCCCAGAGGCGTACTCGGTCGTTGTATGACTTGGTGACGCAGGAGAGGTGACCGAAGTATCTCCAGTCAACTACATGAACAACATAAAACTGATTACGCCAGCTGGTAGCCTCGGACTCCAACATCCCGTCAACGGACGTGGTTGTACTGGTTATGTTTGGTTCGGGGATGCCCGTAACAGCGTAGGCTTTTATTGCCAGCATCTTCTCAATGGTGAAGTCATGCCCAGCGTAAGAGGTTGATCCTTTTACGTTAGAATGAGGAGCAACAGGGAGTGTTTCTCCTTTCTCTACAAATTGAATAGAGACTTCCTGAATTTTCCCAAGAACCAAATCAGGAAGGTTGTCTTCAATATCTCCCCGTGTCGTTAAAAACCACCCGTGGCTGGAAGCCCTTCCTCGGGGAAGATAGTTGAGGCTGTTTACAATCCCATCGAAGCCTGCAATAGACTTGGAGAGTTGGGTAAGCTGTTTCTTTAGCTGACTTGGATTGTACAGAGGGGTTGCCAATTCCCCAGTTGCTTTAAATCCTATTGCTGAAGATCCAGTACCAGAACCCATAAAACTACTCCCTGCAAAACCCGGACTTTAATTATCGCTCAAGCATCTCTTCTGGGGGCGGGGCTCCTTGACCCGCCATAATACCCGCCTGAGCACTCTCAGCATTCCGGGTATCCTCTCGCATCTGGTTCTCCCGCTCCTCTGCCTTATAGGTCAGCCCGAAGGGGACAATCTCATAGGGAACCTCTCCGAAGTTCATCTGTACCAGATGTCGGAAGATCTGGTCATCAGCATCCTGAATTAACCAACCTACCATCTCCTGAAGGACAGCGAAGAAAGCTTCTTCAGGAATCTGTCGCCCCGTAGAAGAACCGAAGCCCTGCCCACCGGACTCGAAGATTTCTGGGGGAATTCCCATGCCTTCAAAGAGTTCTTCCTTGAGACTGGCTCCGTACTCCATGAGTCCCGCAGGAACAGCGTTGGGTGTGGGAGCTATGTATTCCCAGCTTCGGATTCCTTCCCCGCCCATCGTGTTGGGAAGGGTAAGCGTACCGCCAGTACGCTTCTTCTCGATCATCTCTCTGGCAAGATCCTTGTTGGAGACAGTAATATCTTCCTTGGTTCTAGTGATGCCCGGAGGGTGGTACATGACCCCACCCTCGAAGGCATTCTTGTGGAACCACAGTCTCCTGATGTCGCGGTAACCTCCATCGCTCCACATCTCCCACCAAGGAATATGGGCAGCGTAGAGACGAGAGAGACCATACCACGGGTGGTGTGTTCTCCAGTGGGAGTGCCAGAAGCCCTTGGGTACTCCAAGGAAGATCTTATGTCGTCCCTGCTTGGTGGTGGGGTCTGGAACATTTCGACATACGAGACCAACAAGTTGACCGTCCTGCGTGACACACCGGACATCCTGAGAGTGGAGATCCCGCAGGGTGTCGAAGTGGACCTCCCCGTTCTGAACCCGGTACATTACCTCACTTCCAGAGAAGCCCCACTCGATGGCCTTGAGTGCTCGCGCTGCAGAACCTCTCCAGAAACGAGTGACATTCTTGATGAGGAACTTCTTGACGTTCGCATCCTCACACTCGATATAAAATCTGGAATTTGCAAGGATGGGGCCTTTGATCAGCCAGAGACCAAAGATGACTCGGGGGTCTGCCAGCATCTCCTGAATTACAGTCATGCTGAAGGGAGGACGGTTTCTGGCAAAGAGGAACAGCCCGGAATAACCGCTAGGCATATAGTCTGCGGTAATTGGTTTTCCCAGCAGATCTTCTGGCTTAGTTTTCTTGTTTTTGATCATCTTCTGCTCTTTGCTCTGGCATCTTCAATAATGAATTTTGCAACCTGCTTTTGGGCTAAATTCTCGTCCTCTGTGACTGCAAAGGTGAGATCATATATTCGATCTTCGCTTAGTGATCCTCTCCCTGCCCGTGTAAGTAGCTCTCTCTTGGCTAGGGTTCTGGAGATACCTTCATGAAGATAGTGAAGTTGTGAGGGCGTAAGTTCAAAGGGGTTTATTCCGTAGACTCCTGCAACGTCAACGTGCTGTCGTATTTTTTTTTAATCACCCACATCAGACGAGCAGCTTCTCGTGCGACGTAGAAAGCAGTTGTTGCTGTTACGTCTACATCGTAGTGTTCATTCAACCTATTAGTGAACGCAGGAAGCCACACATGCACCGCCTCTTCGTCTAGCACATCCACATCTCCCTGAGCAACAGATAGGATGTGATCGATGTAGACAACGTCGTCTTCAAAGATAAGGTTGTCTTCGGTATCCTGAACACGAATACGAGACTCGACTTCGGGGGTAGTAATGGTGAGTAGGGGCATTGAACTTCCTTTCGGGCTTTAGCCAAATCTTCGCGTATCACCTATCGCAGTTTGGCCTTCGGTATAGATCTGACTAGGTTGTTGTGTTGATCCTATCATATCCACAGGATATGTGGACTCAGCAGGTGGAATACCATTGGGTGTTCCCAGCAAGATGTAGTTAAGATCCCACCTAGTAAGCCAAAGTTCAACTGCCCCGTGGGTTAGCTTGTTTACCGTAGTCCTGCTATTCCCTGTCTTAACTGCCTTGGCGAGTCCATACTCCTCGACACGGGGCGCGTTCAGGGGCTTACCTACAGTTATCGCCTGCCCGAATACTCGAAGCCCATACTTTGGAGCACCCAGAGCTTGTGCCTTTGGCGCAACAGCATCAGTGATCCCGTACTTCCACTCGACCATGTCATAGGACATATCGGTGTCCCCGAGATGATTTACTTTGGGTACTGCAACAGCGTATTGATTTTGGAGACCCGACTCGACTGCTGTGTTTCCCCATGTTCCCTCATTACTTCTCCCATCGACATACTTCATGAGAGTTGCTGGATCTTCAACCGTGTTCAGGGGGGAGACAGCGATAGTTTGCTGCTCTTCAGTTAGTTCGGTGTCAGTTGACATCGAAATGATCTTCATGGAACTATCGTTTGACATATCATGAAAAGCAGGCATACCTGCCATCGCAAGATCATCAGCATTTTTAGGGCCAGCCACTTTTGCTCGCTGATACCAAAAGTCCTGATTGTTTAAACAGGGCTCCATACGATTGTCGTGCTCAAAACGAAGATTATCAGCACCATAGATACTCATGGGCGGGGCTTTTATACCCCACGCATCAAGTATGATAGCAGGTTTTCTGATAAAGGTTTTCTTCTTCAAACTACCGGGAACACTTGTAGTAAATCTTCCCCCTCTCCCACCGTTGCCCCACGCAAGCCAGCCGGGATCGGGTGGCGAAGCTCCTCTGACATTGCCTATTACGCTGGCTGTCCACATATCCCAATCCCACGCTACTGTTTTCTGCGCAGTCAGGAAATCATCGGGTTTCGCCCTAGCCTGATCTTCAGCAAAGATGTTTGGGGGATATCCGAATCTTAAGTACCGGGGAGCCTCTTCTGGCTTGCCAACCAATGACATCCATCGAAAATCAAAACTGAAACTTCTCCCAAAGATTTCCTCTGAGATGCTGAAGTCTGTAGGAATCTGCATTCTACGCTGACCTTTAGCTTTCAGGTCAGCAGCATCATCCCCGCCCCCACCGAATCCTACAGCATCATCGCTCTCCGCACCTGCTGGAGAATCCTCAACTTTCTCATCATCTTCCCTTTTGCCCAATGCTGGGCGATAGCGACTTCGGATTAGTAGTAAGAAGATGTAGTAGGGATAAATCCTTCTCCAGTAAGGATGCCAGCCCTTTGTCATGGTTATGCTTCCTGCCAGACTACAAGTCCACATCTGGAAACCAGTAGCTCCCTTAAAAAGACCACCCCCGCCCCCCGCCAGAGAAGAACCTAAACTGTAATTACAACTGATGTCCGAGACTCCGGGCGGGTAAGGCCAATCGCTCTCCACCTCTGTATCGGTGATGGTGATAGAAAGTTCTGTTTTATCATCATTGATTCGATACCGTCTTTTCCTGAGATACCCGACTTGAAGGGCTGGCTCAAAGTATATCCGATAAGCGTCTGCACTTTCTCCTTTAGACTCGCGTGAACCTATGCCCTGAAATGCAGCTATCAGTTCTGCTGAGTCAATGTATCCGCGAACCTTGATGATTGCATCGTAGGTCTTGGTGGTCATTCCGTTGACATCGAGGTCCCACGACTCGTTATAGACAACCTGAAGAACTTCTGTGGGAAGTGCTCCGTCAGTCGGGTTAAGCGGGTCTCCCGGTACACCCCACAAAGAGAGCTTTCGTTCCTTGTAGGCAAGATTGACATTCTCGCATTCAACCAAACCTACTTCGCACTCCCAGACAATACGAGCAGCACTACTACTACCAATAGGCTCCCATGTAACACTTCGAGGCTTTGGCCCCCAAGCAACGTCATACAAGGATGTATTAAACGCAACGTCCTTATCGACCGCATTCTCAGCGGGATTATTGACATCCAAGTCCGGGCCAAGACCGATGCCCGCTATGGTCAAACGCCTTCCCGGTTGAGTTAGAATTCTTCGGAGATAAGCTAACTGGTGATCAATGCCACCCTGCACAACCTGTCCGGGTTCATGCTGGTAGGTTCCTTCTTCTCCGTTTAGGTCTAAAGTATTTCTGTTTAAGTTCGCCCAGTTATCCCCACCTTCAGATTGGTCTGCAGCAGGCTGAGTAATCTGACCGAAAGCGGGAGCACCCACGGTACTGACATCCCGAGAATGGATAACAAACTCAATACGGATACTGTACTTCACATACATGAGTCCTCGATCAGAACGATCATAGACCGGAGTCATGGATACAGACGAGTTGAGGGCTGGGGGAAAGAAGAAACCGTTGTAACTTACTAAACCCAGATTTAGCTGATTTTGATGAGATATGTCTCTTAGAGCAGGCATTTAATTAATCCTTAGTCTGCAAATACGTTGACGCCAAGGGGAGCTGCACCTGCGTCTGGACCTAGAAGTGCTCGCAAACCTGCTTGGGGGTTGTTAAGCCAGTTGTTGAATAAGGCCCACTCTGGCTCCTTATCCTCTCGCTCTCTTGCTGCAATGTTCATATTGATCATGTCATCCCCCAAGTTCTTCAGAAACGGTCTTAGGCCCTCTGGGTATGTGTCGCCCCATGTAAGCCAATCAATCAGCCACAAGATCCAGTCGAGAATAAGTCCCAGTAGCTTAACCACGTGTCCTAATATGTTTACAAATAGTTCTATCCATCCGGGTAATTGCTTTAGTACCCACGTCATCCCCTCCAACATCGCCCTCAGTAGCGGGCCAAAGGCTCCTATAATCGTCGTCTTGAAATCCTCAAAAGCTAAGAGCATATCTCTCTTTGCTACTTCAATCATCGCCATCTCATCCCCTGCCTCGGACCCACGTTGTATCTTCTTGAAGAGAAGAGATAGAGAAGTCTCGACCCGTTCTCCCAAAAGTTCTGGGGAGAATGCCTGAACTTCCTCAGAGGCAGCATCTATCCAGCTAGTCCAACTAGAGAGAGCACTAGTAGCACTGTCCACTACGCCCTCTAAGAATGAAAATCCTTCTCCTAAAGATGACAGGGCTCCTGCTGCTATGTTTGCAGATTTACTAAATACGCCCACCGGTTCAGCACTATCCTCCTCATCACCTCCGAGGAGTCTTGAACCAGCAGCAGCTATATTCCCAGCCCTCTTAAGAGTCCCACTAACAAAGCCTCCAGCACCCCTTACTGCTGAGACCCCGGTGGGGTCCATTGTTCCCGAGTCGGGTGGCCCCGGAACACTCTTGATTATAGAACCAAGTAAACCAACAGCTCCGGTAAAGCCCCCAACAAGGGTTTTCCCAGTATCTTTAAGAAGTTCTACCCATCCCTGACTTGGCTCGTTATCGGAATCGTCTCCAGAAGAATTCGAACGACCAACAACTCGAACTTCATCCCCAGCATCCCCAGCTGTGGTTGCCCTATCAAACAGGGCCATTGTCCCAGCAATTCTTTCTGCGTCTTCCCTCTCTTCAAGTAAGGCTTCTCTTGTTCCTTTAGGATTGTCACGAGATGCAGACTCTGCCCCACTAGCATACGCATGCTTAGACTCGCCCTTACCCAGATCTCGATCAGATCCACGACCGGAAGAACTTTTGTCTTCGGTGACAATCGTAAATGTGTAGTCTTTATCCGCCATCGTCTTTGGTCAGTTGGGGCAATGAACTGGGGATAGGCACTAAAGAATACTCTTCTCTACGAGGGGAGCCTGCTCTCTTGGCACGAGTCTCTCTCTCCTTGTCAGTCCAAGCATCGCTAATAAGTTTGGCTTCTCTCTGGATATGCTCCGTCAGGATATCAATCTCGTCTTGATTCCTTGGGCCTTTAGAGAAAAGGCACGCGATCTTGTCAGTTTTCTTGCTTTTACTACTACGAAGATTCATCAGGTTGTGGTGTAGTAATAGATGGTGTTCACATACTGTTGAGCAGAGCCAGTACCCCCGGCAAATGGGTAAGCAATCATTCGCATAGGAATCCTACGAACTCGACTAGCGTACAAGGTTCTAACGGGGAAGTTTGCTGCCAAGATCGCTTGAGGGAATGTGATGGTTGCTGGATTTGTTCCTGCTGGAGTACCTGCAAGAGCAGTCAGAAGAAGAACATCCGAATACTCCCCACGCGAGTCACCTATGACACCCACAGTTCCATTTGCCCCCAGAGCATTGAACCCGGAAATACCTGTAGGCCAGAAAGGAGAACTTTCAGCTACAGCAGCATTGTTTGCTATAGCAGCAGCATTAAACTCCATGCAAGTGAAATTCACATAGACATCTGCCCCACGATGAACTTCGTCCTGAATGGAGTCGCCTAAGTTGTCACCGCGAATTGGCTCACTGTAGAAAGTGTGCTCCAGTTCGTAACCGTCCTCAGTTACTCCGAGAAATTCCGCAGACCACTGGCCCGAATATGGGCCTGAAATTGCATTGATACTGAGTACCATTATTTACTCCTTCGAGCGAAAATAAGCCATTAATTTGTTTTGTTCTTCTTCGTCCATTTTGGAGAAGGCTTCTACACAATCATAACAGTTCGCCACATGCGGTACTGTGGTAAAAAATCGAGGATAATCAATTGAGTCTTGCTGTTCTGCGTAGCCTCGTTTTGCATTCTCACAGACAAATTCCCAGCGTTTAATGGGGTGATCCGCGAAGTTACCGGGAGTGATTTCCAGCGAACCGTGTACCTGCCCATTTTCGTCAGGAATTACCAGATGATTCACACAACACAAGGCATAAATTTGATCACAGCCAACGCATGTTTCTGACGCCTCTTTAAGCTTCTTCCATCTGCCATTCTTCTCAGAAAAGGGAAGATAGACGGTTTTCCTAAATTCAGAACAGACCTTGTTCTTACATCTAAGCGGGAACATGCGAACTGTAGTTGTGTGAGCTGCGGTCATGAATAATTATCCAGAGAACTGCTGACTTGGAAAGAACTGAATCGAGTTGCCTGATTAAACCTACACTCCATAACCAGTCCAGAGGATGAGGTATCGTCGCTGTTGAACCAGCTTCCTGTGACGGGCAGGGGGTTGGGATCTGTGGATACCCAACGAAGATACTCCACCATAGCATGGGGACTTTTGTCACTTGTCTCAAAGTCATCCTGCAACATCTGGTCTGCCTTGGCGTTAATTGCAGTGCTGTTGTGGACATGCTTGATGATCTTCCTACAGAAGTCCTCGATCCCCAGCATCCTCTTGACGTAAAGCTCTTCTCCCAGAAGATCGAAGGGAACATAGGAACTGCGGAAGGTGACTGCACAGACGATATCGTAGGTCTCGTAGAGACCCTGATCTTGATAGATATCTTCCCCGGAAGCAGACCAGCTTGATCCGTAGACAGATATGAATTTCTGTCCACAGGATGGAGGCGGTTCAGGACCGGGCATGACATTGCATTCCTCGGGCAGAAGTTCCATCTTCTCCCTGAGTTGGTCTCTTGTCGATAGTAGAAGTCGTCCAATGCTCATAATTAAAATCAGGAAACTGATACCTACTTTATTACTTTTTGTAGTTCTTTCATAAGAGCTATGTAAGCTTCTCCGATAGCATACTCGACAAGCTCTTTTTCATTACCTAAAAGGGGTCTTTCCGGGTCGTGAATTTTTGCGTAGGGAACATTACTTCCTAGCAATACTCGTCCTCTTAGAGATTCGTATATCTGGTCATCATTACTTGGAGAGTAAGAATTTCCTGATAATCTTCCGGGTTTGAAACTATCTCTTAATCTCCCCGTCTTTACCAAGATCAACTTCTCACCCGCTTCTTTTTTCCGTTTGAGCAAGCCAAGAAGACCCTTCTTCTTGAAACCCCTTGTAGGCTTCCACTTTACTCCAAACTCATCAGTTCCCCCGTGAGATTTTGTCACATAGTTCTTGTAAGCCTTCGTGTAAAAGGAGAAGGCAAAAGTTGCCCAGAACAACTCTCTCAGCTTCATTAACTGGGGAGAAAGTCTCTGGTTTCTCGTTGACAGTATCTTAGGTAGATCTCTGACTAGTCCTCTCAACTGTAACGAAGTTTTTCGGGTATGTATTCGCTTTACAGCCATTCAAATGGGAACCTCGGAGATAGATCCTGCTTTCCAGAAGTACCACCGGTAGAGATCGTGGGATGAACTCGGATCTTGTGGGTGCGGAAACGGTCATCAATATGAAGATTAGACATTGCTGGTGTCAGGTCTTCTCGGGTCGCCAATCGGGGAATAATTCTTGTGAATTCAGCTACCTCAGTAAGCATAGTAAGAACTTCCTCATACTTATCCGCAAACACTGAGGGGTTGCCCCTTCTCTGGGAGAGCAAGTAACAAGCGATCCATGTCGCCCATCTTCGGACAAGATAGGAGTCGTTAAGGTCTATCTCTTCATAGGTTAGGCCACAGTGGTAATTGACCATCTCGGTGGCTTCCCCGATGATCTCATCGAGCATGGCCCCTTGATTGCTGCCAAGATCATCTGAACGAAGAGAGATCCCACTCTCTCCGAAGATTCGTTCCATCTCGTCCCGAGTGGTGTATGTATATGCAAGTGTTTCAACCATTAGCTCACCTTGTTGAGTTGTCGAACTTCAAACTCAAGTTCGTGTTTTCCTGCGTCTGCTCCTGAGTTCCATGTGTACTCGAAGAGAGCAACATGCTTCTCATAGGCGTTTTTGTGCATTGCTGCTGTGACAATGATGTTGTCAGCAGGTTTGAGAGTCCAAGTGAGCAGGCCCGCAAGACTGATTACTACGTTGTTGCTGTTCTTCACATCCTGATCTTCTCGACTGTTAATGATGGTTCCTGTTTCATAGTCATACAGTGTCAGGGTAATTGTGGTGAGGGCTGACAATGCAATGTATGCCTCTGATTCGTCGGTAATTCCAGCGGTGTACTTTGCAGACGTACCTTCATCAACCCGTCGATCTTCTACAGAGAGAATTGATTTGGACATTATTAAGCCTTAATCCCTGCTGATTCAGGAGTAAAGTCTGTGTGCGTGATTGACTCTTGTATAAAGTCGGGTTGTTCAGTCCAGTTGTTCCGAAACGAACCCCGGTATATTTATATGCTCAATTGCTGGCTGGTCATCTGGCCCCAAGTAGTGCGATGAATTCCCAAGACGTGGTTTGCGAAAAGCACCCCCTACTGGAGTATTGCCATCATCCTCCGAAAATCTAGGTTTCATAAACGACGGGTCAATTCCCGATGTCACTACATCTACATCCCCGAGGATCGCATTGGCTACAAAGGTTATCTTAGCAGGAACAAGGAAATCTACATTGCCCAATATGGAACTTGCTACCGCAGTGGCTGTGAACTGCGTTAAAACAATCCCCAAGGGTCCTGTACTGCTTGTTACTGCTGTCGCGGGAAGTACCGAGAGGGCAATATCTGCAAGATCATCAGCAGGCCCCTGAACGTCTGCTACCGCAGTCGCAGGAGCTAGTTGTAAAGCGATTCCAAGCGTGGTTGAGGTAGAGGCAACTGCGGTCGTAGCAGACGGGGTTACGGACACAGATCCAAAGACTACTGTTGGAGCTATGCT
>TARA_R110000824_G_scaffold93876_1_pt1 | contig 11429 bp, 20 predicted proteins | sample TARA_R110000824 | Tara Oceans TARA_R110000824 (sample SAMEA4397747) | marine metagenome | biome: Polar Biome; feature: [MES] marine water layer (ENVO:01000295) within the mesopelagic zone...; material: water (ENVO:00002006), including particulate matter (ENVO:01000060) such as...... | reverse complement strand
TGCGTTATGGTCGTTCTGTGGTTATGTATCTTGCTTATATGAATCAAAATTCAAAGTTAGAGAATCCAATCCATAAAGGTTTACAATACCTTGAAGAATTAGCTACGTCTCATTGTCACGGAGAAAAAGAAGACACCGATAAACCCTAACGCGCCACTAATTTTATGCATGTCCCGTTAAATATCCAAGGAATTATTTTTGAAGATTATCAATGTCACGATAATGGGCAGATTTATAGTCTTAAAAACAATATTTTTCTGAAACAATGGTTATGTGGCGATCACCGCCAAAAGAGTAGCGTTTCCCACTCCAAAAAGCATTACTTCTTCGTGTCTAATGCTATGGGTTGGTCTTGGGAAAATCATGGGATACAACAAAGCCCTTTAGTTCGCCATAATGATTTTAAGCTTGGGGTGGGGAGACATAAGCTCTCTATTGATCATATCGACAGGGATTCTCTAAATAACAATTTATCTAATTTAAGAATTTGCACAGATATAGAACAAAGTATGAATAGCTCCTCTAGTAAAAAGTCTAGTTCTGAATTTAAGGGTGTTAGCTCACACGGATCGAACAGGAGGAAACCATACTATGCGCGTTTTGAAGGTCTTGGGGTTTCGTGGCACGGTTCATATGAGACAGAGGAGGAGGCGGCGGCTGCTTATAACGCCCGAGCTAAACGCGCACTCTTAGAAAAGTATGGCCCCAAGTTGGGTCGTCAATTAATTGATGAGATGTTCTTATTTAATACTATATAATTACTAATATGAAGATGCTATTAGAGTGTGTGGGTGGGGTAGCTCCATGCCATTTCAGACCGAGCAACGAAAATGTGTCTGCTTGCGGTATCGAATGCCCTGAATATTCAGCTTACGATGGGCGGGATGTAGATTGCGCCCGATGCCGCAAAACGAAGAAGTGGAAAATTTATATGGGGCTGGACAAGCAGACGGAAGAATTTACTATCCCAGCAGCGCCACGCCAAGAATTGTTCGCTGGGTTTGATCCAGACGAGTTAACCATCATGGACGGTTACGACGATTGTATTGTTGGCGTGGTGGAACGATTCGGGCAACCAGCAATCGTCTGCTATAACAAGGAGATGATTCTCCAGAGACTTGAGTCTGACGGAATGAATAGGGACGAGGCAGAGGAGTGGTTCGACTTCAACCAGATCGGAGCATGGGTGGGAGACGCTACCCCCTGTTTTTTATCAGCGAACGATTAAAACAACACACACTTATGGCACAGAATAAATGGGTGGTGTTCTTCCACTACAACAAACCTTATTCGAAACGAACAGGGACTCACAAATGGAGCGTCCACTTTCGGAACCAATGCATGATGGTGAGCAACATTAATTGTTTAATCCCCACACACAGCAAGGTTAACAAAACACAACCTTATGTCGTTATGAGGGGACTTGCAAAAGAAGTCTTTATTAAAGACGAAACCGCAACAATCAAATGACGGCAGATAAAAGTTGGCATGGAGGAAAGGGGTCAAGCTATCGGGCAGTGAATTCCGAAACTTACTCACAAAATTTTGATCAAGCTTTTCGCAAGATGACTTGGCGCTATTGGGCCAAACGGGAAGGTCATGATTATAACCAAATTGACTTTAATTCGCAAGGGATAAACGAATTTGACAAAATTAGCTACACAGAATATAAAAAAAGCTTTCACAAGTTATTTCCTAATCAATGACTTATGCGCAAAATGCACTTTTTTTGCATTTTTTATTTACTTTTGATAAAACTAGGTTATAATACCATTATGTTGCGAATGTTAAAAAATCCGAAAACGGATAACACAAAATACTTTAAAGAGTGTAACACGCGCTCGTCAACGATCTCCTCTCGCTGGCCCGAAGTCACCACGCAGCGGTGGGTAAGCCACTACGGCTTTCAAGCCACTCCTTTACCTCCTGAAATATGGGGGCAAGAGGAGCTATTGAAGGCAGTTAATGAGGAATTTAAATTTGATAATGTTGGAGTAGTTAAATTGCCTCCTTATTTTAATTATGGCTGGCATAGAGATACTGACCGTGGATGCAGCATAAATATGCTACTATCCCACGACGAGAGCCATACGCTGTTTCAAACAGAGGTTGTAAGAGAGAATATGGATTTTCGTTTTACTGAATTGAAATATAAGCCTGATACGTTTTATATTTTTAACTCTCAAGAGTCCCATTGTGTTTTGAATTTTAAAGAGCCTCGCTTCCTTTTCACTTGCGAGTTTGGTCAAGACAAAAATGAGTTATCTTATGAAACGCTAAAGAATTGGGTTAGTAAATATGAAACTAGGAATCAGAGCAAGGATTGAGGCTCTACCTTGATGGGCATATTTCGGTTGACCCAACAACCAATGTAGATATAGTTGGGGTATAAAGAACATTCAATCAACCGCAGTTATGAAAAAACTCAACAAGACAGAAGAAAAGAAAATCAGAGCAATATCTAATCTATATAGACGGGAAGACATGATCTTAAAAGAGATTGAAGCTGTAGCAAATGATTCAGATGGGACTACCCTCAATCTCTCGCCAAATGCTTTCGATTACCTTTTTGATCTACATTTATCTGACATGCCATACGGAACGCAAAAGGCGCGGGACGGTGATCCATACGAGTGGCTAGATAAACATGTTCTTGCCGACTACCGATCCTCTACAAGAGAGGTTAGTGAAGATAAATAATTATGGTCATGTGGGGGAATTGGTCTACCCGTAGAACTTAAAATTCTATGCCGAAAGGCTTGCAGGTTCGAATCCTGTCATGACTACCACTTTATAAGAAATAATATAAACTTTTATAGGAGTGTGCGCCGAGTGGCCGAAGGCGCTCGACTCATAATCGAGGACGTAAGATACATCATGGGTTCGAATCCCATCGCTCCTACCTCTTAATAAACACGCAGGGCGAGGCTGGCAAATACAGCAGTAAGAATAAAATAATTATGAATAAAAAAGACGCATGGATCAGAACCTACACGGGGGGCAAAGTTTATTTCTTTGAACCTGAACGTAGCGAAATCACTATTGAAGACATAGCACACTCTTTGTCGTTGTTGTGTCGATACAATGGGGCGTGCCGCGAATTCTATTCTGTGGCGCAACACTCCGTTATCGTAGCAACTCAAGTGATGGAAGAAACAAAAGACCCTGCGAAAGCATTTCAAGGGTTAATGCATGACGGGAGCGAAGCATTCTTGTCTGATGTTCCTCGTCCATTTAAAACTGAGTTTGAAGGATACAAAGAAGCAGAAGAAAGATTTGAGGCTTGGCTTGCAGAAAAATTCAGTTACGGATTTCCTTACGATCCTATTGTTAGAAAACACGATATGCGTTGTTTGGTTACTGAAATGCGTGATATGATGGTTGGCAAGGATTACTTAAATATGGACACCGAACCTTATAAAGAGGTTATTGAGCCTTGGAGTCCTAAAGTGTCGAAGGATACGTTTTTAAATATTTTTAACTTCTTGTCTTGACTTACTTGCCAATCACCAGTATTATTCTTATAACATACAAATTATGATTAAAAAAACATTGACATTCCTAATCGAAGCAGCAGCAGCAAAAGACTTGAAACTAGTTAAACCCGAACCTGAAGAGGGCGGATACGAGTTCCAACACAATGACGAAAAAGAAGGCGATGAACCCTCTGATGATGCTAAGATCTGTAATACTCTCTTAGGTCTTCTTTCTATGACTATTAAAGACGAAGACGAGTTTAATGACGCTAACGAAATGCTTCAAGAGCATTCGAAATAACTTACAACTATGAACCTAGACGAATTAGCGAAAGCAGTCCACAAGGCTAATGAGAAATGGTGGCAGGACATCGACACCAAAGAACCGATCAAAAGGAATAAAGGTGAATTACTGGCGCTGATTCACAGCGAAATCTCCGAGGCCCTTGAGGGAGAGCGGAAAAACCTAATGGATGATAAGCTACCTCAGTATCCAATGGCTCCTGTTGAGGTGGTGGATGCAATCATTCGCGGTCTTGACTACCTTGCAGGCTTCCACCCAGAAGTGAACGTGCAGGAAGTGTTTGATGCAAAGATGGCTTTCAACGCGACTCGCGCTGACCATACCCACGAAGCTCGGAGGATTGCGGGGGGGAAGCAATTTTAGAAAAGGTGGGTCAACTAAGCAAGATTCAACCTATAAACGCTCATGGTTTTCTTCATATCGGACCCCCACTTGGGACACAAAAACATCGCTAAATTTCGTTCGTTCGTTGACAGCACGGAAGACAATACCGCTCAGTTTGTTGACCAATGGAAAAAAACAATTAAGAAGGATCACCATGTTGTTTATCTCCTTGGGGATGTAGCATTCTCTTATGAAACCTTGGACCTTCTTAAAGATTTAAAAGGCCGTAAGATCTTAATCAAAGGGAATCACGACGATTATGTCACTACTAAAGCCCAAACAGAAGTTTTCGAAGAGGTTTATGGCCTCCTTAAATACAAAAAAACGTGGCTCAGTCATGCTCCCATCCACCCAGCAGAGATGAGAGGGTGCATTGGGAACGTTCATGGTCATGTCCATAACGCTACCATCATGAAAAGTAAGATGTTTCGCGGTGATTGTGTAGATAAAAGATACTTTAACGCTTGTGTCGATGCCGTTTATCCTAAATATGATTCATGGTTTGCAACTTTAGATCAAGTGAAAGAGTATTTTAAATAACGCCCATAAGTAGCCAATCCTACAGGAATCGGACGCGAAATAATAGTTTTTGCATTTTTGTAACGATTCCTGTAGGATTATTCCTGAATGAAATAAGTTGGATTGACTTTTGGTTTTGTGTGTAAAGAGGTCACAATGTTAGCGATATTCATTACTTCTCTCGTAGGATGTCTACTTTTGTGGTGCGATGGCCGTAAATATAAGAAGAACCAGACTAAGAAGCCTCCCTCTTTTTATAAGTATAAATAACCTATTTACAATTCAGCAGAAGCGCTGCTGGTGGCAAAACGTTCGATTTCGAGACCCAGATGCTGCAAGGCGGCGAGGTAGACGTTGTTCCGGTTGTCTGTCCCATTAAACTTAATGTGTTTACCATGCTCAAAGCCACCGCCAGCGACAATGACCGGGTTATTCGTGCAGCCGTGAGGGCCTTCTACCTTATTGATACTCAGCGAAGCAGTGATCAAGCAAACCGTCTGATCCAGCAGTGTTCCGCCAGTGTCCATTTTGGTTGATTTGAGTCTCTCTAAGAAACGAGCAGTCTGCATCATGTAAGCTTGATCTGCCTCGATGTTTTTAATAAAGCCTGCTTCAGTCGCAACTTGATGAGAATCGGTATGATGCCCCAGCCAATTCCACTCGGCATACACATTGGCCACTCGCGTAACGTCATATTTGTATGCTAAAAACAAGAGATCCAAATAAGTTGAGCGCTTATTAAAATGCGGACACACTAAAATCTTTTTTGAGTAATCACTCAGCCCTTCTGTATCGAACTTCACATTTTCGGGGAATGGCACTTCTACATCTTTTCTATTTAACCAGCGCTCCGATCTTTGAAGTGATTTCTCAGATTCTCGCAAACTGGAAAAATACTCATCCAATTTGGCTTTATCCTGATAAGACAACCTATTCATCATGCTCTTAGCCTCATCCCACGACGAATCTAACATGGATCGCTTAAGTTCTAGCAATTCAGCGCGTTTTGCCTTGTCCACTTTGCCGAAGATGGTTTGGAACAAAATCTGCTCGTCCGAGATTGGGGAAACGGGCAATCCCCCCTTCCAAGAGACTCCGTAGGAATTCTTTTGTTCAAGGACCAAATTTCTAATGCGCGTGTCATTACCAAGGTGAGCCGCCGCAACCTCATCAACAGAATCTTTAATCAACTGGGGATTTGCGTGGTCCGCATATTCCGCAAAAGCATACATTGTGCTTTCGTGATTCCCGTAGTTCCGCAGATTAGTGCAAAGTGTGAAATCATCCTTAAGATGTTCTAGAGGTTTGAAGGTGGAGGAACTTTGGTAGTCCTTGCCTGTAGAGGTTGGGAAGTTGTCAGAACACATGCCGTTGCCAATGTTCATACAAAACAAACGGTTCGCTTTCCCAGCATCATCACCCGCAACCTCTTGGCCAAAGCTTTCCAGAGCAGGCAATGTTAAAAAGCAACCCGCTGACCGTATAAAATTTCTTCTTTTCATATGTGGCCTTCTAAGTGAATTTATTTGTTATTCTGACTCCTTTAAGCTACTTATGGGCAGATTATACATATTTGCATGAACCCTAAATCCATTAGAAGAATCTACATCTCCCCTTTCCCAGAATTTAGATTTTTCAAAATATTCTTTTTTAGGCATAAAGCCACATAACCATATAGATTCTACCCCGTGGTAAGTAGCACTACGCCCTTTGCCCCGCTTGTCCTTGAATGTAATTGAAACAAATGCGTAAGTATCTGCCTTTTGATGCTTGCTAGTCTCAGCTATAGAGACTTCATAAGAAGATTTTGGGTCAACAGTCCTTCTTTTTGTCTTGACATCTATTTTTAAATCATTTTTTATTAGGTCATAATTGTATTTATCATCACCTTTATCACAAGAAACATTATTACACTGCAAATCTTCAGCTAAAGCTATCTCGGCCAAGTATCCAGCTAAGTTACCTCCTCCCGAAGTGATAGAATTATTTATAGAACCCAGATTTTTTGCTTTTTTAACAGCCTCATCTATCATTGATTGATTGAAATTTAATTTTCTCATAAATTAGCAAAACCTTGATAATAAGCATCCGCATTTTGGCAGTAGCACAATACATATTACACCGAAAACTCCTTATCGAACTCCAACATTAGGTCCATGTTAATAGTTTTTAAAGATGTGGCACTCATTAGTTTTTTGGGCATTAACGCAATCAGTCGCGGCTTGTATAGTTTATCAGAGCGGACCCACTTCTTTCTAAGGTAGACATACTGATAGAGGAGAAGATATAAATTGGCAGCTTGGATGTATTCATCAACATCAATGGGAAGCTTCCATTGTTTAATCATCTTCACAGACCTGCGTTCACAATCATGTTCCACTAAAAGGGAGTTATAAGCGCTTTCCCAAGACTTAGAGAGAGGCCAATCAGATTTCTCCAGCCAAACGTCAATTGTATTTAGGTTTGTCCAAGCAGGATGTTTTTCGCTTGCTTGGAGCATGTGACAGAATTCGTGAACTAAAACACTAAGAGCGCGAGGATGTTTGACCGCTACAGCCATCTCATCACCGTCACACCAGCCCACACAGCGATCCGTGCCATTCAACAAAAGGTAGTTCCGTTTCCGCAACGAGATTGTTTTAGAGCGGTCTGAGGTCCACTTATGGATATAATTGACAAAAGCTTTGGTATTAGGGTTGGTTAAATCAATGTTCACAAGATATATTAAAGGTTGAAAGGGGATTTTCCATGAACAAAGTGGCTTGTAACATTAAAAATATGACTTTGCCCTCTTATTGATAGTCATCTTGTCGCAGCGCGACAGAGTGTCACTATACGTGTCATTATACGTATCACAATACCCCCCTAACCCCTATAGGTATAAGAGAAACAAACAAATAAAGGTTTTGGTGTGGTGTGTGGTTAGATAGCCTCCCTTCAATCTCCAAATAAATAAAATCATTGACAAAAAACCCAATATAACCTATAATAATAGGGTGAAGAGACATTTAATAGCAATATTGTGGACAGTGTTTTGGGGCATCCCTATGGTGTTATTATCTATAATCATTAGTGTAATTGCATTCCCGTTCCTGTTATTGTGGAGAGTGTGCGAGGAATTAGTTGCAGGGTATGAACGTATGTTAAAATTCAAAAACAATAATGGCCCTAAGTCTCGTTGAATTTGAGAAAGGGCTGAAGGCTGTAGCTATGACTTCTAAGAGTGTGAGTCCCAAATAATAGTCTCAACTTTACAGTATTGCTACCGTGTCGGTGATTTCATTCGGTTTTCCTTGACTAAAGGACTTAACTTCTAAGAGAATCTGGCTTAAATAAGGGTCTAGGATTATTGTGGGCAGACCACCCACTCACATGATATTACACTTAAATACAATAATGTGATATTAATTTTTGTTTGGGCAACTCCCATCATTTTACAGCCTAAATAAACGTTGTTGGATGACTCCCATCATTTTCCAGCTTAAATAAGTGTTTTACGATCTGGCTTAGATGTTGAGGTCAAGTGTTAATTAATCTATTGTTATTTGCTTATACCGTGGAATTCGGACGCACGGCTTTAAAATATCGACTTTAATTATAACCCATTGAAGCTAAGTGAGTTACATAATTTAGGCCCCGGCCCTCAGAAATCTGCATCTTTTATGATAATATTTATTGACCTTGGGATAGTGGGAAGGTAGTATCCCCCCATGTTGACACAAGAACAGAGGGACTTCGCTCTTCGGGCGAGGCAGACAATGTATGCTCACGGTCTCGATAGCTGGGACTTCACATGGAATAACCGCAAAAATTCTGCTGGTGTTTGCGATTTCGATAAACGTCAAATTGCGATGTCGCGATTCGTTTTCCCTATCGCAGGAGAAAAACAAAATAGAGATACCTTATTGCATGAGATCGCACACGCTCTAGCCTTCATCCACGACGACTGCACCAACCACGGACCCGCATGGAAGAAATGGTGCGTTAAGATTGGGGCTATCCCTAAAACACACGTTAGCGTTAAAGATATGCAGGGGGAGATGATCTACAAATACTATTTGATTGATGCGCGTGACGCTTGCATCCTTCGCACCTTTCACCGTTTCCCAAGGAAAGACTACTCCTGCCATCAGAGGGTTGGCGACAATTCGTCTATGGGTCAACTTATAGTTGTCACACATAAAAACTTGAAAAAACATCAAAAAAAGGCTCGACGCAACATGGTCAATAGCTAAGATGATGACCCAAATGGAAGAGACACCAAAGAAGAAGGGACGGGGAAGGCCAATAGGAGCTAACTCTTTCACCGCAGTCCGCATGAAAGATTTGATGCGTTTTGTCGGTGAAGAGGGGGTAGTCAAAGTTTCTCGGGTATGGTTGACAGAAATAGGCTTGACACCTACTGAGGCGGTAGCCACAATAGCTGCGCTGCCAGATGCAGCACAAAAAGAAGAAGAGAAACCAATTGAATTCTCTTTAACAACATTTAAATAAAACACATGGACACACTAATTGGACAAGACCACATCAAGCGCCGTTTAGACTTCTACCTCGATGGTAAGAAGAACAACTGCAAAATCCCACCTATCCTGTTTAAAGGGGCTAAGGGTTTGGGCAAGACTGAGTTTGCTACTGGGTTCGCCAAGAAGGTAGGAGTTCCTTTCATCGAACTTAACTGCGGCACGATTCGCAACGTTGAGGCTTTCTTTGAACAAGTCTATATGCCAGCCATCATGGACAAGGACGTAACACTTCTTTTTGATGAAGCTCACAAGCTACCCAAGGGGCTGGTCAATGTGCTGCTTACTGTTTTAAACTCAGGTAGCCACAAAAAGAAAACTGTGGAGGTAGGTGAGTCTCGCTATGAGTTCGACTTCATGCGTCAGACCTTCATGTTCGCCACGACCGAGTATGACAAATTGTTTGATCCGTTTAAGGACAGGCTCACGCAAATTGAGTTTCGCCCTTATACAGCGGTTGAACTAGGGAAGATCCTCAAGCTGCATACCGATTGGGTGACCTACAAAGGCAACACCCTCACAACCATCGCAAAGACTTTGCGGGGTAACGCACGGGCTGCTGTCAATACCGCACAAGAGATTCTGCGCTATTGTGATGTGCATACCATTTCCAGTGTCGGCGCAAAGGAGTGGCGAGACATTTGCGATACGGTCGGCATTCGGCCCTTCGGCCTTAGCGACGGAGAGATCGAGGTGTTGGAGTTGTTGAAAGGACACGCGGAAGGTTGCACCCTTACTATGTTGTGCGCTGCTACGGGGCAGAGTCGGCAAGCACTCCAGAAAGATGTTGAGCTTTACCTTCTTCGCAAGGGCTTTATGATCATCGATGTCAAGCGGAAACTTACAACCAAAGGCTCAGAAGCTTTGAAAGAAGTGAACAAAACAAAATGAACCAACCAGAAGATAAAGACCCAGAAGAAGTTCATGATTATTGCGTGATGTGCGGATGCATTTTACGTTGGGATGAAAGTGAGACCATGTGTCTGCCCTGCGAAGAGACACACCTTAAAGATTCGCTATACATACAAACAAAATGAAACCACCAAAGTTCGAACACGTATTTGATATCTGCTTTTCGATTCTCAGCGACGAGGAAGACCCTTCCAAAATCAGTCGAGAGGATCAGATTAATGGACTCAGAGAATCTCTTGCTGCTGAGTTAGAGGAGAGGGACACTAGAATTTGCCACCAAGAAACTTACGACTTATGAAATATATAACATGCAATTTTGGAGAGTTTTTAGTAGTGGGGCTTGACGGCTCTGCGAGCGAAGCAGAGAAACAACAAAACTTAGCCCATAACCTATTCGATTCCTATACTGGTGATGATGTGTTTGCTGGCCGTATTAATTTTACTGGTCTTGATCAATTTGAGAAGTTTCTAATCTACAAAGAGTATTTTGCTCTTAGGATGGGGAATCGCGATTGTGATGAGGAGGAGCTACTGCGTCAGTCGGCTACAGCCGCGAAAAAGATTTTGGATGGTCAAGTCATTCAAAGCAACTTTATGTCACACATCAGACAAAACATATCCTTTTACAATACAACAGATGTAGCAAAAAATAATCATCTTGAGGCTTAAGCTTCCAGCATTTTCAACGCTAAATAAACACTTCCAGCATTTTCAGCGTCAAATAAAGATATCAAGCTCCATGAGTCTCAGCGTTAAATAACAACTCCTACGATTACTGGGCCTAAATAAGAGTGTCTATCCATAACGGGTAGGCCCTTTTTTTGTGTAGTCATAAGTCGTTGAAGGTCAGTGTGTTACATTGCGCTGGCCCCTTCGGGGCGTGGAGAATGTAAGTCATTGATACTTAGCTGTTTACAACGTGGCTGAAAGCGGCAGAATTAACTTGCGGATATGATTAAAAACGAGTATATTAGAACTAGAAAAACTTAAAGGGGGTGCTTAGATTCGACGGCTTCGGCGCGGACGGGGGTGCAATTCCCCCCACCTCCACCAATCAATAATAAAACAATGAACACCACCACCACCCCTGACGCGAAGGAAACAATAAACATCACTCCATCTTGGGAGTATGCGGTGAGCATATATCTGCTCGTGTTGGACAACCCAGACGCATCCGCATCGGGGCGTCTGACTGCCAAGGAGGAAATCATGCGCCTCGCTCGCATGGTGGACAAAATCACCGAGGTAGACTGAGCAACCCTCGCGGAGATATGAATATATTTTACCTAGATAAAGACCCCGAAAAAGCCGCGC
>TARA_R110000824_G_scaffold263310_3_pt1 | contig 11432 bp, 14 predicted proteins | sample TARA_R110000824 | Tara Oceans TARA_R110000824 (sample SAMEA4397747) | marine metagenome | biome: Polar Biome; feature: [MES] marine water layer (ENVO:01000295) within the mesopelagic zone...; material: water (ENVO:00002006), including particulate matter (ENVO:01000060) such... | reverse complement strand
ATATGAGTATGACACCAGAAGAATACATTGACGATGAAATAATGAATCTTTTATTTGAAGACCTTGACAATGCACTTGACAATGAACTTCAATATCAGATGGAAGAAAAAAAAATAAGTTTAAAAAAAATGAATGAATATTTTGAAAAATATTTTTATAGTAAAGCATTTAATATGAATATGACTATTAAAAAGAACAAATAAGGAATATTAACAATGATAAATAAAATAAAATATTTCTATTTAACAATAATAGAAGCACAACACTTTCCGGGATGGGAAATATATTTGTTTTTAACAACTGTATTATGGGTTTCTATAATATTAAGATTAAAAAGAATACAAAGTGATATATTAATAATAAAAAAAAGGAATAAAAATGATAAAGGAAACACAAAAAAGTAAAGTTATGCAATGGTTAGAAACTGGAAAAAGTATTACACCGATACATGCTTTAGAAATGTTTGGTTGTTTTAGATTAGCTGCGGTAATACATGACATAAAATTAGAAGAAGTTTTTATGCATAATAAAACAATAAAAACAGAAATGATAAAAAATAAATTTGGAACTAAATATGGTAGTTATAAATTAATTAAAAAAATAAATAATACTATTATTTGTCCATTGTGTAAACAAACAAACAACGGATGTGCAAGATGTATATAAATAGCTTTGAATATATATATAGTTTTTTTAAATTTAAACCGAGGGTGGCATTCTTTTATTCCTTGTTATTGTACCTCTTTCGTTGTTTTGTCGCCCTCCCTCCTAATTTACACATAAATTATATTTTATTAACTAATCAAAGGAGATATCTCTATGCTTAAAATAAATCATATTGTAAATATAGAAAAAGCATTTGTAACAGTTAGATTAACAAAATCAGAAGTTGTACAATTGCATAAATCGTTATACCAATCATGTGAAGGTATACCAGAACCAAATAGAAATGAATTAAAGTTTTTTGATAAACTAAGAAATGATATGGAAAAAATATTAGATATATTTAGTGAAAATAACCATTAAGGAAAATAAATATGAAAATAAATGAAAATCAAAAAAGATACAACAAAAAAATAAAACAAATAAAAACATTAACAAAAAAAGCATTAAAAAATAAATTTAAATATAAACCTTGTAAAGGTTTTACTTTTTTAAAAGATGTAAAAAAAGGTAATTTAATTAAAATTAATGGATTTTTAGCAATAATTTTAAAATCTAATGATGTTTCATGTAATGTTTTAGTAACAAGTGGCCCTAGCACTGATTCTTATTATTTAGGAGTACATAGATGGGCTCCACAAACAGAGGTTAAAATAATAAAATGAAAGGAAAACATAAATCAATTAAAGTATACATAGATGGTTCTTCTTTTAAATATAATGACAATTTTTTAGATGATATAAATTATATTAATGATAAAAAAAAGTTATTTAAAGAAAACGGAAACGGATGGTGGTGGTATCAAAATACAAATAGTTTTCAAAATCAAAATCCTTATAGCAACTTAAGGAGCAATAAATGAATAGTGAAGAAAAAGCATGGCAATGCCCTAAATGCAATTTTAATTTTAAAAAAAAATATGATTATATGTCAAAAATAAATAATCTATTAAAATTAAGAAGTCTAAGTACCAAAACTCACCTAAGAACAATTGCTCATGCAATTAAATTAAATGTACCCTCTGACGCTCATAGAGATAAATATTATTTCTTTTTATATAATGTTCAAGGAGTAAGCGATATTGTTCTTGAGTGGGGATTAGACCAATATTTTAAAGGTAAACATTACTTAAAAGGAAAAGGTTTTGCGTATCTTAAAAGTATTATTATGTCTAGAGATAAAAACATAGAAAGAATGAGTATTAACGAAAGAAAAATGTTGGGAACTGCCCCTCCATTAATAAAACAATAAGGAATAAACAATGAATAACAAATTATATAGTATAGAAGACACGATGTTTCCAGTAAAAGAAGTACCGGCAATATACTCAATTTATGAAAAGATTCAAATGGGTGCTGTAGATACTAATGTAAATACTGGACATAAGTTTATAATCAGAGAAGATACTGGAGAAGTTCTTAGTTGTATGACAAATAGTTATAAACTTGTAAAAAATAAAACAATTAACAAAATATCATCTAATATAATTCAAAAACAAGGAGGAAGAATAAAAGAAGTTTCTTTATTTAAAAAAGGAGCAAAAACAACAGTTAAATGGGAATTCCCTCAACATAAATTAAGATTAACAGGCAAAGATGACTTAACCCCAGAAATTATTTGGAGCAATAGTTATGATGGTACTTGTGGATTAAACATATTAGCAGGAGCATTTAGGTTAGTATGCACAAATGGATTAGTAATAGGTGTAGTTGCTAATAAATATCAAAATAAACATAGTGTTTATAATGTTGAATTAGAAGACATTGAAGGTATAATAGAAGAAACAATAAAAAAAACAAAAATAATAATGAAAAATGATTTTCCTAAACTTATAGAAACTAAAGTTGAAGATACTCATATATTATCTATGTTAAAAATGTTTCCTTTAACTTCTTCAGAATACATGACTAATTATTTAATAGCAAATAATCCTACTAATCTTTGGGACTTGCTTAATGCAGCTACTAATGTTGCTACACATGGTCTTAATAGAAAATTAGAATCAACACATAAGTTAGAATCTAAAATCTATAATAAAATCTGGAAAATGGCAAGTGCCTAATCATGATTGGTACAACTGTCCGATAATTCTTCCATATTATGGGGGGAAATATGTAATGAGTAAAAAACTTGTTCCATTGCTTCCTCCCCATGATAGGTATATTGAAGTATTTTCGGGTGGGCTGTCAATGTTCTTTAGAAAAAAGAAAGTTAAATGGAATGTTTTAAACGATATAGATAACAATATTATTAATTTATATATTTGTGTTTTAGAAAAACATAAAGAATTGATTGATAATTTATTTTGGATTCCCAAATCTCGAAAATTATTCTTAGATTACAGGGAAGAAATAAAAGAAAAAAAAGAGTTTAAAATACCAGATGCTTATCAAGCTGCTAAGTATTTATATTCCATTAGACATAGTTTTAACAAACTAATTCATACTTCATTTTCTAAAGATAAAGATTCTAATAAAGATTATGATTCTGAAATAAAATATTCAAGAAAACATATAGGAGGAGCAACAATAGAAAATCTTGATTATGAAAAACTAATAGATAAATATAAACCTAAAAATAATGATTTATGGTATTTAGACCCACCATATTTTATTGCAACTGATGTAGACGAAGATGGAAAAGGATATTATATGAATAGTTTTATGGCTGAAGACCATTTAAGATTAAAAGAATGTGTCGATATAATAGATAAAAATGGAGCTAAATTTATGGTTAGTTATGATTATAGACAAGAAGTTTATGATTTATATAAAAACTATAATATTAAAACTATTAATATTAAATACGCAGGAGCTACAGGAGAACATAGACATAAAGAAAGAAAAGAATACGTAATTATGAATTACGAACCAACAAGTCAGATTGATTTATTTAATTTAAAGGAGAGTATATGAGTGAAACAATAAAAGAAGAAATACAAAAAGAAAATAAAATATTACCTAATTCAGAAGAAGCAGAAAAAGCATTATTAGGTTGTACTTTATTAGGTGCAGAAAGAGAAACAGAAATAGCAATGGCTTGGATAAGGAGTAGCAATGCTTTTTATTCTACAATCAATAAAGATGTTTGGAAATCTATTAAAGATTTATACAAAAATAATATTGAAATTGATTTAGTAACTCTTTCTAATAAAATGAAAGAACTAACTGGTAAATCAGAATCTTTTTATTTAACTGAATTAACAGAGTCTACAATAGGTGTTTCTAATACAGAGCAATATGCAAAAATAGTATGGGAAAAGTACATACAAAGAGAGACTGCTAAAAGTGCAAGAAAACTAGTTGATGCAAGTTATGAAGATTATAAACAAGTTGGAAATATATTAGAAAAACATACAAAACTAATAGGAGAACTAAGAGACATACAACCATCAAAACAAATAAATATAGCAGACCTTGTTGAAGAAATGAAATATAATATTAAAGAAGGTAAAAATATTATACCATTTGACAAACCTTATTTAGATTTTTCAGCAGGTGGAATGACTCGTAAAGAAATTACTGTTATTGGAGGAAGACCGGGACATGGTAAAACTACATTAGTAACAAACATTATTAAAGGATTGATTGAGCAAGGATACAAAGTAATGATGTTTAACAGAGAAATGAGTAATACAGAAATGTTAAAAAAGTTTGTTGTAATGGAAAGTATGAATTTATTATATGCAAACATAAGACAAAACGCTGTAGGTGAAGACAATGAAGTCGAGTTTGAAGATACATTAGAAAAAATGAAAAATAAATATGAAAATCTAATAATGTATGAGAATGTAAGAACATTAAATGATGCAATGAGAGAAATATCAAAACACAAACCTGATGTTATTGTTGATGATTATATTCAATTGATACAAGTAGAAGATGTTAAAGAAGGTAGAAGGTTCGAAATAGAAAAAATAATGCAAGAATACAAATGGATATGTAAATCAGAAAATTGTAGTGCAATATTAGTTTCTCAATTAAACAGAGAAATAGAAAAAAGAATCGACCCTAGACCTCGTATGAGTGATTATGCAGAATCAGGTGTAATAGAACAAACAGCAGAAGCTGCTGTCTTTGTTTTTTATGGTTATAATTTTGACCATGAAAAATATAGTAAATATGCAAGTGAAATTATTATATCTAAAAGTAGATATGGTAAAGTTGGTACATATCCTGTAGGATTTAATGGCAACAGATGTAGTTATTATATGACGAAAGAAATGGCAACAGGCGATGAACCCATAAGGAATGATTAACCAATTTAAAAGTTGTAACGGATGCTACTTTGAACATGAAAAAACTTGTTATTGGTTTGAGATTGTTTTGGGTAGCAGACCTAAAAAAATACCTATAGATACATTCGAGAAAGGATGTAAGCAGTACAAAAACATTAACAACGAAAACCCGTCTGCTTTAATAAATAAAGTAATTGAAACATTTGATGGAGAAATATTAAGTAAAAAATATAAACCACCAAAATATATTAAAAATTACAAAAAGAAAGATTATAAAAGTAGACATAATTATACACACAGGAGAGATGCACAATGATAAAATATATAATTGGAATAGACCCCGGTAAAAGTGGTGGAGTAGGATTTTATATTAATAAAAATTTAATATTAAAATACAAATGTCCAGAAACAGTAGAAGAAATGGGAAAATTAATAAAAGATTTAATTAACCCAACAAAAATAAAAAAAACAATTGCTTATGTAGAACAAGTTCACGCAATGCCTCATGATGGAAGAAGTTCTTTATTTAAATTTGGAACTAATTACGGACAATGGTTAGGAATATTGGCAGCATTAGAAATTAAAACAAAATTAGTATCTCCTCAAAAATGGATGAAATATTTTGGTGAGCAAACAAAAGAAGGTAGACTTCCTAAAGAAAAAAAAGATAGAAAAAATAAACTTAAAGATATGGCAATTGAATTAACACCAACTAATTGTGGTAAAACTACTTTAAGTACAGCAGATGCTTTTTTAATAACAATTTATGGTAAAAAACAAGAGGAAGAAAATGAAAAATAAAGACAATCTTATAGAAAAAAATGATTTATTTAAATATAAAATACCTTATTTAATTAATATAAATATTTATTCATTAACTGGATTTGTAATGCAATACAATATTAATATTGAATTATTTGAAAGTTTATTTTGGATAGGTTTAAATTTTTCAGAATACAATCAATTATTAAAAATAGGTATTTGGAAAGTTTATTTTCAATTTGGCCCGGGAATTAAAATATAATGAATGATAAAGAAAAAAAAGAAATAACTTATATAATTACTACTGTTTATAATAGAATAGATGATTTAAAAGTTTTATTAGAAAAAATATCAATATTAATTAAATAATTTACCTTATTGTTACGGGTAACTAGCAGGCATTAAAACAAGTCGAAGTTTTAGTGTCTGCTTTTTTTTTTATTATAAAAAATTTAATCTATTAATTCTACAGCTTTTAATAAATCGGGAATATCAGTACCAAACTTAAGCGGTTGTGGTAAAAAGAATTTAAATTGTTGTTTTTTATTTTCTTCATAATCAGATAATAATAAATAAAGTGACATTAATTCAGGAGCAGTAAAATCTCTTAATAAATCTTCAACATAAGGATTTGATTCTTTTTCATCTTCTTTAATGTGACCTGCTAAAGCTAATAAACCCATTATTAATCCTGCTATTTTAGGATATAAAACTCCAGATACTCCAGAAAGACCTCTTCCTACTATTTTACCTGAACTTCTACTTGCAAATTTTGCAAACGATTGGATAAATTTTAAACCAAATATCAAAGTAGGTTGCATATATAACAAAGATAAAGCTAACGAAGATATTCCTCTAACTAAAAAAACATTTACAAGTTTATCCATTTGTGGATTTTGAGTTGCTTTTGAAACCAAATCGTAAATACCCATAGATTTTAAGATTTTTTTATTAGGAAATCCCGGAATATCAAACCTTATCATTTTTTTTATTATTTGAATTTGAAATTGAATTGGAAAATTTATACCATCAATAAGTATATTGCTTTGACTTGATGAATTCCAAGCATTTATCCAAGGTTTAATATCCTCTTGAAATTGATGATAAGAAAATTGTTTCCATTGGAAAAAAGCCCCTAAAGTTCCACCTCTAAACATTTTAGGTAAAAATGGACTACTCATTCCAAATAAATTAGCATAGACCGCAAGTCTTGCTTTTTTAACAAGCTTTGGATAATCTGTATATTTCCATTTTTGATTTCCGCCTGGAATTTGAATGCTTCCGTTTTCTACAGCTTCAATAAAAACACCTACAGCAGTCTCAAATCTCATTTGTTCTTCAGTGCCTTTTAATGTAAGAGTATTTTCTAAACCACTTACAGGAACCCATGTCATTTTCCATTTTACTAATCTATTCATATAGTCTTTGTAAAATCCAACTTTCATTTTTTTTAATAAACTTTTTAAATATTGTTCTTCTGTAATCCTTTTTCCATTTTTGTCATATTTAGGTATTGTTTTTTCGCTTTTATAAAATTTATAAATAAGTTGTTTTACTGTATCAACAGCTAAATTCATTCTTTCTGTGTTTTCTGGAGGATTTTCTATAGAATTTTTAATTAGTTTATTCCAACCACTATCACTATTAAAAGCTTTTCTATAAACATCTGCTTTAATTAATTTTAATACATCTACCGCAGGTAAAAGACCTTCAGTCCAATCAGTACTATCTGCTCCGTTCATTCCCATTGACATCATATCTATTAAAGAATTTCCTCCTTCAAAAATACCAAGTTCAGAAGCCATAGAAAAAAATTCATCTTTTGTAAAAGGATATCCGGGGACTTTTCCTTTGCCTGTAAAATTTGTTATACTCCATACTTTTTGTTGTTTTTTCCACCCTATATCAAAAAGTCTAGTAATTCTTTGAAAATTGTTAGTTACAGAAGTTCCCATTCCTATATTATTCCAAGTTCTAAAACTTTTCATAAATATTCCAAAATTTTGAACTGTTTCCCAATTTGTATTTAAACCAAATTTATTTGCAAGTTTTGAAATATTTTCATCAGAAAAATCCATACCAAATATTCCAGCTTCTGCTGATTCTCCTCCAAAAGCATTCCTTAGTTCATTGCTTAAATATTCAGTAATAATAGGGTTGTCTAATTGAGTAAGTATACTAACTGCTGAAGTTTTTATTTTATTTTTTTCAATTGTTCTAAAAGAAGTGTCTACTAAATTAAAATTAACTGTCATGCTTTTTATTCTATTTGTATCATCTGTAAAAATTGCTTTATCTTTAATTGATATTATTCTATTAGATTGTTTTATTTTTGTAGAATTTTCGCTAAATAATTTGTTATTAAAAGCTGTTTTTATTTCTTCTAATTCTAATCTTGACCTATTAGACTTTATTATATTTTCTTTTGCTTCGTATATTTCTTTTTTATTAGAATCTGGATTATCTCTTATATTTTGATTAAGAGTTATATTAGCATCTAATCCTTCTATACTTTCTATTATTCCTGTTAATGCTTTTTGCATTTGAATAGTATTTACGTGTTCTTCAAATTGAACATGACCATAATAATATTTATTTGCTCTTTTATAAGAAGAATTTATATTTGTAATTTTTCCAGTAGAATCTTCAAAATAATTATTTTCTATACCACTTATTGATTCTATATTATTTAATATTTTATTTATTTCTTCTTCATTAAATCCATTTTTTTTAAGATTTGAAGTTAATTGATTTTTTTTATAAGTATAATCAGCTATTGATTTTTCTGTTGATTTTTCAATAACTTCAGTGCTAAAAGAATCATACCAATCTCTCATTAAACTTATTCCTTTCCATAAATCAGGCATCCATTCTATTGGTGGTTGAAAAATAAAACCTTGAGATTTGTCTTGCAAATTAGAATTATAACTAATTCCTCTTTTAAAAGATGTGAATTTTTTTACATTTTTATTATTACTTCCTTTTATAAATTCATAAGGATAAACTTTTTGTTCTTTAGCTTCATAAAAACCAGTTTCAATTTTATTTGATTGTATTACTTCTTTATAATCTTGTTCTGTTGAATTTTTATTATTAACTGTTTTTAAAAAAGAATTAAAATTATCGGGTATTCTAATAGAAATATAAGCTTCTTCATATTGATTATCTGGAGTTGTAGATTGAGATATTATATTATTTTTTATTTGATTTTCTCTAATGTTTTTTAAATATTTTTTTCCTTTTACATCTGTATGAAGAGGTATTAAAACATAATTACCTCCGTCAGAACCCATTTCTTGTCTTTCTGATTCTAATTTTTGATAATTAAAAAACATTTTACCAATATATGAATTTCTCCATTTTTTAAAGGCTAAAGGTTTAACAGGAATATTTTCTGATTTAATAATATTTCTTGCGTCACCATGAACAAGCATATTAAAAAATTTGTCTCCTATTTGATATGTAATTTTTTTATTTATTTTTTGATTTTCTAATTTTTCTAATATTTCTTGTGTTAAATATTTAGGGTCAATATCTTTTCTATAAACTCCAGATGCTAAATAACTCTCTATAGTTTCTAAATTTGTTTCATTTTTTTGTATTCCTTTATATTTCCAAAGATATGCATTTGAAGAAGAAATATCATTTAATTCTTGGATACTAAGCATAATTTTATATGCTTTTCCTGTTGGGTCTAAATCTAACATTAACAACAATGGATTTTGTATTTGATTTTGATAATTACTTAATTTTGCATTATCTTTATTTTTTTTAAATTTTGTGTATTTTTTTTCAAAATATATTCTTACAGATTTTATAGTTTTTGCATCCCATAAATTATTATTATTTAATCCGCTTTGATATATACCTTTTGTTGTATCAACAAATGGAAATGTTTTTAAAACTTGTTCAAATACACCTTGTATATATGCTGTTCTATTTTCTGGAAATTCAGATGTATTTACAAAAATGTTTTGTTGATAATATAATTCTTCTGTTGTTTCATTTAAAAAATCATATAATTTTTTATGTTCTTTATATCTTTCATTTTCAAATTTTTTAGCTATTTTTATATTTGAAATACCTATTTTTAATTTATCTTGTACATCAGGAACTCCAATTAAATTATTAAGATAAGATTTAGATTGTTCTATTACAAATTTATTTTGTTCATCTGTTAATGCTATATGTAATTTTTTCTCATCACATAGTCCTCTTCCTCTAAAACTCATTTTATACAATCCCTTAATAGTTGATTTTCTATTTCTTTTTTAACAGTTAATGGTATTTTTTCTGTAGAAGCTTTTCTTATATTATCTCCAGCAAGATTTGCATATGTTCTCCAAACATCTTTATCCATTAATTGCATAGGAAATAACTTTTGCACATCTCTTATTTTTGCTTGTTTTTCTACAAAAGTTTTTGTAGTAATATCGTCAAGTTTTTTATTAAGAGTTTTTATTCCTTTTTTTAATATTTCAACATTTTTAAAATTTCCTTTATCTGTTTCTATTTGAATTCTTTCTCTATTTTCATTTATTTTTTTAATAATAGCATTAGTTAAAGGTGAAGATTTTAAAATTCTTTGTTTAACCCTTGCTCCTCTTAAAAAAGATAAAGTGGTGTATGCCTGTTGTTCTTTAGTTAAATTTTTAAAACCTTTTATATTTTTTGTACCATTATAAAAGTTATCTATAAAATCTAACATTTCTTCATTATAAGGATAACTAGCAGAATTTAAACTTTTTTCTTCATTATTGTTCATAACCAATGCTCTTCTATGTATTCCGTAAAATTCTTCACTTGCTGATAATAACCAAACATCTGCTTCTAATTTTTTACTATCCCAAGATTTATTTTCTGGATAAAATCTTTCATCACTTTTTTGTAATGCTAACAATTCAGATTGAGTTTTTGATAATCCATTAACAACTTGATGTTTAACGTATCCCCAAGGATGTGAATTTACAATATCATTTGGGTTTTCTTTTTGATATTTTAACATTTCTTCATAAGGAATTGCTATTAATTTTTCTATAGATGTAAGTTTATTATTAAACATTATTTTATCAATTGGAAATGTGCTTTTAGAAAGAGAACTTTCTTTATTAATTTTATTAAATCTAGTTCTTCTTGTATTTGCTAATAGTTTTATTTGTTCTCCTCGTTCTTCAACACTTAATATATTTAATTCATACATTTTTTTACTTTCGTTAAATAAACTATCTATACCTTGTGATTGCCTAGTATCCATATCTCTTACATATCTAAGATTATTGTAAGTTAACAACTTTCTAACTATTTTAGATATAGTATTACTTTGTTTTTTTCCAATAGGAGAACCATTTTCTTGAATAAAAATTTTAGGTATAACCCAGTCATAACCAGTATAACCCCAGTCAAATAATAATAGTTCTTTTGCATGGTCTACAGAAGATTGAAGAAGAATTTCTAATTGAGTTAATGGAGATGTTAATAAGTATTTTTCTCCAGATTTCCATTTGTTGCCTTTTTCATCTACTAATTCTCCCATATTTGAATCATTTAACATTTCTTGAGTAACATCATTATTTAAAGGAGCATAATCCATTATTACTTTTCCTGTTTCCGGATTTCTAGTAACAATAGATTGACCACCAATTTCTAATTTTATTTCTTTAAAATGCATATCTTCAAAAAAATTAATTGCATTTGTAAAAATACCTTGAGAAGCAAGTCCAGAACCTAACATTTTAGATGCTTGATACATACTTTCTTTTGATGTTGCTGG
>TARA_R110000824_G_scaffold178558_9_pt1 | contig 11433 bp, 3 predicted proteins | sample TARA_R110000824 | Tara Oceans TARA_R110000824 (sample SAMEA4397747) | marine metagenome | biome: Polar Biome; feature: [MES] marine water layer (ENVO:01000295) within the mesopelagic zone...; material: water (ENVO:00002006), including particulate matter (ENVO:01000060) such as...... | reverse complement strand
GATACGGATCATATGCGAGAAGCGAAGTTTGGTCTGCCTAGTCAGTGGGGGCAGCCGCCTGACGCTCTGACTGGATTGAAGAAGCTGACCATGTCTCCCAGTTGGAACAAGGATGGTCAGATCGTGATCCAACAACGTGACCCGCTTCCTATGACGATCTTATCAATCACGCCTGACGTGATCGTGGGAGGCAACTGATGATTAGAGACCTGACATCCGCCGATGTCCCCGCCCTTGTTGACCTGCTAGAGGTCATGGCAGCCGAGAGTATATATAGCGACTTCGGGCTGCACCGCGAGCGCACGGCATTTATCTTGGCGGACATCCTCGGTAAGCCAGGGGTGTTTGCACAGGGTGAAGAGAAGGACGGCAAAATCGTATCCATTCTTCTTGGGGAGATTACAGATCACCTGTTCTTCGACGGGAGTGTGGCCTCTGAGCTGTTGATGTACGCTCACCCAGAGTATCGCAAGGGTATGGGTTCCAAGAGGTTGATTGATAAGTTCTGTGCATGGGCCGAGGAGGAGGGGGCAGATTTTGCACAGTTCGAGGCATCAGTTGGCGTAGATAATACGAGGGCAGGTCGTTTCTTTACAGTATGCGGACTGCCTGAGTGCGGCACCGTTCATTCAAGGAGATTGTGATGCCTTTCGGTACAACAGCAATGGCAGTGATGTCGATAGTCGGTACAGGTATCTCCGCATACGGTGCGTACAAACAATCGCAGGCCGCCCAGTCACAGGCGCGGTATCAGGCGCAGGTGGCACGCAATAACCAGATCATTGCTCAACAGAACGCAGCCGATGTTCAAGATCGAGGCGAGGCGGCGGAGGACGAGCATCGCAGGCGTATCCATCAAACGAAGGGAGCCGCTAAGGCCGTGCAGGCCAGCCACGGGTTCCTTGTTGATGACAGTGTGGACAGCACCAACGTGCAGATGGTCGCCGACCTTGCTGAGGCAGGCGCGCTGGATATCCTCCGCATCCGCGACAACACTGAGCGGGAAAAGCATCGCGCACTTGTGCAGGGTGATCAGTTTGCTGCAGAGGCAGGGCTGTTTGATCTCAAGGCGTCGAGTGGTGGCGGGGCGCTGGCAGCGGTGGGTACATTGCTTGGCGGGGCACAGTCAGCTTACAAGATATACAAGGGTAGATAGGCCATGCCAAAAGTAGTAAGACCAGCCGAAGCAGGCGCCTCCAAGCTAGGCGCTATCCAGCCCATCGCGGCGGATCAGCAATTCCAAACCCTCAAGCTGCCTGATCTTAGTGGGAAGGCCAAAGGAGCGCAGAAACTTGGTGCAGGTGTCACGACTGGTGCTGAAGGCTTCGCCATACAGATGCTCGCCGATAAGAGAGACGACGAGAACATCAGTTTGCTTGAAACACAAATGCAGGGTGACGAGGAACTACGCAGAATTAATGAGAAGTATCTATCCTTGAATGAAGGTAACGCAGTCGGGGCCGGAGCTGGGGCGAAGGCTGAGATGAATACGTTTATTACGGGTCTCGGTGCCGACCCGGAGGATATGACGGCTGCCGGTAAGATTGCCCGTAAGCGGTACACTAACAGTCTGAGCTCGTCGATCAGTGCTATCGAGAACCATGAGCGGGCGGAGAAAAAGAAATACATCTCCTCCATGATGAAGACCGCGATAGCCACTGCCCAAGAGAAGGGCATCGACAATTACAATAACGATACGGAATTAGCCACGCAGGCAGGGCTGATCGCACAGCGATCCAGAGAAGTGGCACGCATTACAATGAGGGGCAAGGCGGCTGATGTATTGGCCGAGAAGCTTCGCTCCGAGAACATCAGCAAGATGTACGCCGGGGCCATTAACCGCGCACTGGCGCAGGGGCAAGAAGAGCGCGCAGAAGAGTTATTGAAGACTGCCCAAGCGGGTGACCTTCTCGACGCAAACAACGGCGATCTGGCTACGGCGATCAAGGCTGTCAATCTTGGGACAGATAACAAGTTTGGAAAGACCAACGCCACGACCATCATGGCTGACCCTGTCCACGGTGCAACCCTGACCTCCGCGCTGGCCGAAGGGCGCAGGCGTGCGGGTAAGGACGAGGACAAGGAAGACGCAGTGGTCAAGGAGATCACTAAACGCTTTGGTGAGATTGAGGTCGCGCGCGCGACAGCCATCCGTAAGATGAAGATCGATGCTATCGGGATGGCCCTGGACGGCAAGTTTGACCAGATACCAAAGGAGAACTTAGCTGCTCTAGGTCTCATGGCCCCGTCCTTGGAAGCGATGAGCAACCGCAAGGCGACAAATACACCTCTCACGTCGGACAAGAAGCTGCACGTTAGGCTAAACAAGATCACGAACTTAGCCGACCTAGAAACGGAGCTGCTTAAATCAAGTACGATGGATAAGCTATCCGAGACTGATTACAGGATGTTCTCCAATCGACTGAACGCCAATCCGTCCACGCAGACAGCCTTGCAGTCCCGTACTCAGATCGTGACCTCTGCGATCAAGGCCGCTAACGACAACGGCGCGGATTTGGGCGATAGCGACGTGTACGATTTTAACTCTAAGCTCGATGCCGCCCTCGCGCATGTCAAGGATACGAACACGGGCAAGAAACCGGCGACGAGAACCCAGATCAGAGAGCAAGTAGACCTCCTCTTAATCGAAGGCGAGTATGTCAGTAAGAAAGGGGTCGGCGCTGGGCCCGACATCAGGGCGTATGAATTACCGAAGGGGGAGAAGTTTGTACGGTGGGCAAAAGTTAGCGATGTACCTGACGAGATTATGGAGAGCATGAAAAAGGCTGCCCAGTCGCATGGCGTGAATATGACGGAACAGCAATTGCTCGACAGGTACAACGAGACGATAACGCGCCGTCTCCGCAAGAGCCTTGGTCATAAACCATGAGCGATTTCGATTTCATGTTTGCGGAGGAGGAAGCTGTCAAGCACCCGCTGCAGCCTTTGCAGCCGAAGCTGGAGCCGGAGATACCTGCGACGCCTGAAGGCCCCTTTGACTTCATGTTCGCGAAGGAACCAGTGGTCGAGCCTGCAGCTATTCTGCAGGCAGAGAAGAGCACCCCTGCTCAGACGGCGAAGTCAAACAAGCTGGCGAGCCAGACAAATCTTCCCCCTGACGTGGTGGATCGCAATACTGATCTAGTAGAAAAGAAGGTTAAGGCCAATAACCTCCGCATCGCTATGGATGAACCCGCCATGCAGGAGTTTGCTAGTCGCAACCCGCGCAACTTGTCGCTAGTGTCGGATGACCTAGAGCACCTTACTGGTCTACCTAGGTGGTGGCGTACGCTCTGGACCACAGGGGCCGAGGTGGGGTTTACCATAGGTGAAGGGATCGAGACGGTGACGGCTGCGGTTAGCACTGCAACTCACAATGTTGAGGATGCTCTTGGTATTACGGCAGCCTTCGATTGGATGTTTGGCGAGGAGAGTGCTGCGCGACACAAAGAGTGGAGAGCAAAGAATAAAGGGAAGGGTCTGACGACTGCCGTGCTCGATCTCGCCGAGGCCATAGTCACGGTGGCTACGACTGAAGGCGTGGCCTCCCAGCCTTGGCATGATTTGTCGCCTGAGAAAAAGGAGGGGAAAGCATGGCGAGAATTTGATCGGGGTAATCTTCCTAAAATTCCATCAGGCACCACCGTCGATCAGTTTTTAGATGACCCTATGGAGCACTACTTACCCTTCCTCGCGCACACGATGGCAACTAGTCTCCCTGAGACGGTGATCAATATGGCATCGCTGCCCTTGGGTGTCGTTGCCTCCGCTGGCCGCCTCGCTAATGACCGCGCAATAGCGGACGGCAGAAAGCACGCCACCCTTGCGGATTTAATTGTAGTGCTGCCCGCATCCCTCGCCGTTGTCTTCCTAGATCGTATTGGTGGCAGAGCCTTTCTTGGGATGGGCGACGACGCCTTGAAGATCATTGGTAAGGCCACGGCCAAGGCTATAGCCAAGGCGGGGGCCAAGGCCGTCGGTAAAGCCTTCGTGAAAGAGACCGTCACCGAGGCTATACAGGAAGGTATCGAGAGCGTTGCCGGATCGGCATTCACAAAGAAAGGCTTTGATCCTAAGGAGGCTGGCAAGGCCATGATCGGAGGCGCAGTCGGCGGTGGCCCGATGGGCGGCGGCATTCGTACTGCCACCGCGTCAGTGGAGGCAGTGGCTATCCACAGCAAAGCCAAGGCACGGACTAAAGCCATCCGAGAGATGAACGACGCCGGTAGTGATTTGCGGGAGCTTGATCCGGCAGCTTACGCTGAGTATCAATCCATCGCTATGGAGCAGGCTGGTATTGAAGAAGTGACGGTCACTCCAGAGGCAGCCCGTGTCCTGAACCAGACCTATGATGCTGGCATTGATGAGGAAGTAATAATCGAAGCTGAGAGTGCGGGCAGTACGGTTAGCATGACGGCACAAGACTTTTGGGTGCTGCCCGTCGAGGCTGTCAATGAAGTCGCCCCAAGCGTCTCCTTTCACTCAGGTACTATGAGTGAGGAAGAGGCCAAGGAAGCGGCAGATCTAGCGAGTAAAGCAGCCGTTCCCGTAGAAGATAGAGAGATACTTCAGACGACGGAACGCGAGGCACAAGAAGCTAGGATCTCTCAGCGTATCCAAGAACGGCTCATCGAGGTGGGGGGCGCAATGTCCGACCCCGCCGACGCCCGCGCTGGTGCCGAGCAGATGGCGGCTGCCATCACGACGATGGCTACCCGCGAAGGCATTGATCCCGAAATTCTCGCCATGCAGTGGGTGCCCACAATAACAAAGGGGCAGGATGTTGTAGCTGATGCTCAGGTTTTCACGCAGACCATCAAAGATAACCAAGCGAAGTTGGCAGAGGCAGCCACCAAACGACAGAACCGGGAGATCACCGAAGAGCAGTATCTGGACATCATAGCTGAATTGAAACCAGTCACCCCGTACAAGCAGGAAGACCTTCCGGTGCCCGCGACCAAGAAGGCAATGCGGTCTGCTCTAAAGGAAGGGCAGAAGGGACGTATAGGAAAAGGCATCGAGTGGGTTGGTAAGTTAGTTGGTCTACGCCTGGACATCCCTGCCTACGAGTTCCATGACACATGGGTGCCGACAATCCATGATCCGTCGGGTAAACCAGTGGCGCATGAAAGCGTCGCTCATATTACTGGAGATATTACTTTTACGCAGCCGGGGGACAAGGCCGAGGAGAAAGCCGGTAAGGTCGGACGGGGGGAAACTCCCAAGGCACCTTTTGCTCAGATCAACGGCACGCTCAAGAGTGTCCACCCATCGACTGTCCGCAAGAAGATGAATGAGATCTTCAACGATCCTGAGTGGGTGCAGGTCGGCTACGATCCTCGCCGCCATACCTTCTTTTATAACCGGGATACGCAGCAGCCTATTGTCGGCGCGACCGAGGTCATGCAGGTTGGCCCGTTGGTCATGGCCAAGAACCCGGTCTACGGCGACAGCGAAGCCTTCCTATTCCAAGACGGCGCACTAGCTACGGGCGGTCTTAACGACCACTTGTTGAAGGTGGAGCGCAGTAAGCGCACGACTGGTAAGCAAGTTACATGGTTTGAGGGAGAGAGGGAACGCATTGCAGAGAATGCCAAGGAGCTGGGCATCGAGGCGAAGGTAATCGAGGCGCATGTCCGTAAACGTAAGCTAGCGCATCCCTCTGTCGCTGGCTGGACGCCGTGGGTTTACAATAAGACGGAGGTCGTCGAGAAGGTTGATAAAGACGGCAATGTTATCCCTGGCCCTGTCGAGTACGACCATCAGCCGAAGGGCCAGCCCTATACATTCAACGTAGATGATCAAGGCAATGCTTTAGATAAGGGGAGCGACGCCTACAACAAGAAGGTCGAGGCACTGGCGCATAAAGTGCGCGATGAAGTGCTCGGCATATACAGGCGCTCACTTAACAATCAAGACACGGCTGCGCTTGCAATTATCCGGCAGGCAGGTTGGTACAAGAATATGCGAGTACGGCTGCGTCGTGAGTTTGGGGGCCTCGGCGACCTGTTTGCCGATTTGCTTGGCGCGACGTCACCTAATACCCCGGTGCGCGGTAATTGGGACAACGCTGTCCTCGCCCTCCAGTTGGCGACACGCGGAGACTTCGACACGTTGTTGCCCCAGTGGATCGAGTGGGCGGAAACCGTTGAGCAGGTTCAAGGTGAGTTCAAGCAGTGGATGGTAACCGAGCTTGCTACCCGAGCAGCCGAGGCCGAGGCTACGATAACTGATCTCAGGGCCGCGCTAGACGCACGCGAGGTGGAGCTGAAGAAGCAGTCGTTGCAGCCTATTAAGGAGGCGAAGGCACGACAAAAGGCGCAGGTCGATAGCCTTATCGAGGCTGCGCTGGAAGCTGATCCCGAAGGCAGCAAAAAAGAGATACGTGCTGCAGCCAATGCCGACCCCTCTGTTATTGCCATCAAGGATGAGATTAAAGCCCTCCGCGACGCCATCAAGGGGGACAGTGAACTGGCGCGCATTAAGTCGGGCATCAAGACGGCTCGATCTAAAGCCTCTAAAAAGGCCATTAAGGACAGTAAGGCTTGGAAGGACCGCAAGGCTGCCATGGCAGAGGCGAGAGAGTTATCCGACGCCCTTATACCTCTGAAACCCAACGGCAAAAAATTTGGCTTCAATGGTCGAAACGTAGTTCGAGGCTTGCTCGATCTGTGGCGGGTTGTTAAGAACGCCGATGCGGATATTCAGTTAGGGGGAACGAAGCCGAAAGCCCTGAACTTCTCCGGTAACCTCATCGGGTTCAGAGAGAGGGCGACCATCGACGTGTGGGCCGCCCGTATCATCCAGAGGTTAGCCAAAGGCAATCGTATTCCCAGCGAAGCGGAGCAGAGCGTTACTGGCGACATGCTGGAGAGCGGGGAAACGACGGCGCAGTTCGGTATGGGCCAAGACGTCTTCTCGAAGGCGGCGGAGCTGATCCGGGCTAGTGAGGAGATGGCAAAGGACAAAGCCTTAGCTGCGACAAACGACGACGACCTTCAGGCCATCGTATGGTTTCTTGAGAAGGAGCGTTGGGCGAAGGATGACACGACTAGCGCCGCTGGTGAGGGTGGATCGTTCGAGTTCGAGGCCGACCTTTCCGGCATAGCTGATAGGGACCGCGTCGTCGAGCTACGGAAAATTATTGACAGCACACAGTCAACTAAAGGTGACCGCACCGCTGCCGCCAAGGAGCTAGATCGCATTAAGCGTGAGGTGGATCGTTTCTATGCGGGCGTCGCCATCCAGCAAAGTATGGAGACGCAAGGCATCGACTTCCTGCCGACCGATGGTGACATGGCCGCCGTTGCGGAGGAGCTGCGTACTGCCATCTACGAAGGGGGAGCAGAGGCTGTCATCGCATCCAAGGCGTTCTCTACCGAAGGACGGTATGGCGACCCTGAGCGGTCCTTCGACGTTGAGGTAGTGGCCCGAGAGGATTACGACGTCGCCGCGCTTATGGCCAAGGTCGTACAGCTTGGTCGTGACAGTAAACAGGACAGCGTCTTTGTCTCTCGCGTTCTCCGCGCCGACGAAGACTACGATCCGCTAGTACATCGACCCGGCGTCGAGGTGTACTTCCGCGACATGAAATCGCTTGGTGAGATGCAGCCCATCCTCGACGAGCTGGCCGAGCAGGGGCTGGGGTTTTACACCGTCATCACCGATGGTCGAGGCACGCCCGAGGCGCTGCGCGGTGAGGTGCCCAACGCCGTTGGCGTCCGGCTGCAGTACGTTCCAGAGTTCGGTGTCCGCTACGATTTCGAGGCCGACCTATTAGAGTTGTCAGACGCTGATTTAATTGATAGAATGGAGGCGAAGGCAGTCGAGTATGCAGAGCTTGCCGTTGCTATCCGAGACCGTGTCGATGGCGTATCTTTCGCCGGTATGTTTTGGCACGAAACCAACGTGCAGTTTTTGCACGAGTACGAAGGAGGCGCAGATGCCGACCCAGAAGGAAAGTCTGATCAAGATACGAGACAAGATGATCGAGCGCCATGGCAAGGACGCACCGTTCGTGAAGGACTTGCAGCGGCAGATCGACAGCGCCGAGAGGGTCAGTCCAGTGACGCGGTTGGCGGTCAGTCTACAGAAGACGTAACCTTCGAGCAGCAGACCGGAGGAACGGTCTTCGATCAAAGCGAAAACGTCCTAGCTACTGAGCAGGATATAGTCGATACGTTTTCTGACCACGGTTCTGATCCCACCGCTTTTGAGTTTACTTCGACGGGCGTATCCCTTACCAGAACGGCCTCCCGTTTTGGGACACCTAAAACCCAGCGCAGAGTGTTTAAGCCGGGTGTGTCTGAGCAGGCTGTAATCGACTGGTTAGGTTTTAAAGAGCAGGTCAGCATACTAGAGCAGCAGACCGGCGCTACTGGCCCGCTTCCCCGAGGCCAGATCGATCTCCGAGATATGAACAACATTGTGATCAGGCTCTTCGAGACGGAGAACCTATCGACGTTCTTGCATGAGAGTGGGCATCTGTACCTTGAAATGCTTGGCTCCTTGGCGGGCAGGGAGGGGGCTTCCGAGCAGACCGTCGCCGACTTCCAGACGATCCTTGATTGGATGGGGGCCAAGACAGCCGCCGACATCACGACCGAGAACCATGAAAAATTTGCCGAGACTTACGAGCAGTATTTGCGCGACGGCACCGCCCCGTCTCTGAAGCTATCGGAAGCCTTCGCTAAATTCACCGCTTGGCTGACAACGCTGTATCGCAAGATCAAGGAAAGCGGCAGGCTGCCCCGTGCCGATCTCAATCCTGAGATCGCTGCCGTCTTTGATCGGATGTTGGCGACGGAGGAGGAGACCTCCGAGGCCAGACGAGCAGCCGCAATGATCCCGCTGTTCAACAGTGTCGAAGAAAGCGCGATGACCGAGCAGGCATACGAGACATATCAGCGCACCGTCCGCCGAGCTGCACAGGCTGGGCAGGCCGAGCTGCTTGCTCGCACAATGAAGGACGTGAAGCGCGAGACGACCAAGTGGTGGAAAGCCGCCCTGAAGGGTGAGATCACCATCGTGAAGGAGGAGCTGGATAACGATGCTGCATGGCGTGCTCGCTACATCTTACAGCATAACAGGATGCCTTCTGGCGCAGAACTCGACGAGACAATGCCCCAGGATATTAAGCTGTCTCGCCAATCCATCAAGGATATGGGTTTCCTTGTAGGCAGCTTGCCTGGAGGAAATGGTATGGTCCGCAAAGAGGGCGGTGTTCATCCAGATGCAGCAGCCGAGGTATTGGGCTTCGAGAGCGGAAGTGAGTTACTACAATCGCTGGCTGCCCTGCCCAAGACCGAGGAAGGCAAATTCCAAAACGCCGATCAGTTTGCAAAACAGGAGGCGGAACAGCGGCTCAAGGACGAGCACGGCGATGTATTGACAGACGGCACGATCCGAGAAGAGGCGCTACTCAAGGTACACTCTGAGGAGCAGGCGCGGGTGATCGTCCAAGAGATGAAGCAGGTTGCCCGTATGAGCGGTGAAGGCCGTACTCCCTCTAACGTCGTGGTCAAAGAAGCAGCCCGACAGATGCTGGCCGGGAAGCCCCTGACCGAGGTGATGAAATACCAGAAGTATCTTAGGGCCGAGCACCGTGCCAGCAATCAAGCTGCGTCGGCACTGGCTAAGGGTGATCTGAAAGCGGCACGGGAAGCAAAGCAGCGGCAACTCTTGAATTTCCATTTGTACCGTCAGGCTCGGACGTTGGCCAGCAAGGCTGATCGTCAGGCGTCAGCCTTGAAGAAGTGGAAGAGGGGCAAGGCCACAGGCGTACACCCCGACTTCCTAGCCGAGGCTCTACTAATGATGGAGGGCGTCAACTTCGGCAAGCGGATCGGAGAGAAGCGCATCCAGAAACTGACCATCGAGGCGTTTGATAACTGGGCCGCCCAGCAAGAGAAAGACTACGGAGCTAGTTTCCATGTTAGTGGCGAACTAGCGGCTGCGCTTGAGCTGGATCACTATCTCGATATGACCGCTGACGAGCTGGCCGGGATGCACGACACTGTGCAGAGCGTGCTCGTACAGGGACGCCGTTATCACAAGGCGGAGACGGCACAGTTCAATAGTATGGTAAACAGCCTTGCAGCCAGCATTGACGCTAACGCAAAGACATATAGGCATGACGTTATCGAGGAGAACTTCTGGCAGCGCACGAAGAGCTGGGGCCGCAAGGGCATGGCCGAGATACGCCGGATGCACAGCCTGACCCGCGAGCTGGATGGCGGGGAAGACGGCCCGATCTACGAGGCCGTCTACTTACGGATCAAGCACGCTGACGACGCCTACATCGATAGAAGCATGAAGGGGGGCCACGCTCTTGATGAGATTATATCGATGTATACGGCGGCAGAGAAATTGATGTTCTTTAACCGCACGCACATTCCTGAGCTTAGGCAGAGCCTGTCGCTGTCGTCTAGGTTGGCCTTCGCTCTGAACATGGGCAACGCGGGCAACGTCGAAGCGATGCAGAATGAATACACCGACCAGCAGATTGATGCAGTTCTCTCAACGCTGACCGATAAAGACTGGGATGTCGTCGAGGCCATCTGGGCGCACATAGATACTTACTGGAACGACACCCTAGACGCTAACGGTAACGTCATCGCTGGTGGCCTCAAGTCACTGGAAGAGCGTACTACTGGTACAGCCCCCGCCAAGGTGTCTGCCAGTCCCTTTACGACACCTCACGGGCGCGAAGTTACTGGAGGCTACTACCCGCTGGTAGCTAGCCCTAAACGATCAGATGACGGCAGAAAGGATCTGGAGGCTCGCAACACCCTCGATGGGATGCTGGCCGGGGGGCACGCCAAGAAGACCACGAAGCATGGCAGTACCATCGAGCGTAGTGGTTGGCCTGCGACGGGTCGAAAAGTGTGGCTTGATCTTGGGGTGGCGTTTTCTCATGTGGACGGTGTGATCAAAGATATTGAGATGCGCGAAGCCGTGGTTGAAGTACATCGCATTCTGAACCACAAAGCATTCGGGGACGCTGTCAAGACTAGCAAGGGGATTGAGTTCAAAGAGATGATGGACACATGGCTGTCCAACATTGTTGGTAATGATAAGCCTCGTGCTAATTTCCTTGAAGACATTATCGCCTACACAAGAAACGGCATCTCTATTGCTGAGATGGGCTTGAGCTTACGCACTATGCTGCAGCAACCTGCAGGCATTACTATGACAGTCGCCATCATCGGCGAGCGGTACACCATACAAGGGTTGGCAAAATTTGCTGCTTATAGGGGCAAGGCCGCTCGTGAGGTTATGGAACTCAGCCCGTTCATGCGTAACCGTGCGGCGACCTTTAATAGGGATGTGCGCGACGCCCAGCGATCTCTCGGTGTGAAGGGGCTGCATGATAAGGTAACCGGCACCGCGTTCTGGGGTATTCAACAACTGGACTTGGCTGTCTCTATCCCG
>TARA_R110000824_G_scaffold76743_4_pt1 | contig 11435 bp, 17 predicted proteins | sample TARA_R110000824 | Tara Oceans TARA_R110000824 (sample SAMEA4397747) | marine metagenome | biome: Polar Biome; feature: [MES] marine water layer (ENVO:01000295) within the mesopelagic zone...; material: water (ENVO:00002006), including particulate matter (ENVO:01000060) such as...... | reverse complement strand
TTTTTTAGTATTCTTTTTGTATTCTGTATAGTATTCTCAAAAAACCACCCCTATAGAAAACCCCAAACAAAAAGCTAATTCAATTTGAATTGTAATTTTGTAGGAAATGTAAATTACATTACAAAGTGAAATCGGGCTAAACAAAAAAAACAAAAAAAAAACAAATATAAACATTCAATCTTCAAATATATACGCTTAAAGCCTTCTTCCGCAGTATCAGTATATGACTGCAAATCCTCCTTCAGATAGAAACACTGTAATTAAACCAAAACCAGAATTTGAATTTCCCCAAGATATTTGGAAAGAAATTATATCGTATAGTCCTGAATTTACTCAAGTCTATCATATTAGAAACCTGTTCAACACCATCCCCCAGGAAACAACAACAAATGATTTTTTGATAAATATACCTAAAAAGGCAGGTTTATCTGTCTTCATCCAGTGCCTCCACTCTTGTCCTGGTCATATAGATTGTATGACTGTCTTACAACTTAAACAGGAATTACGACAAAGAGGGATGAAACTATCTGGAAATAAGGAGTCACTGTATATGAGATTTTGGCCTGAGTGGCTTAAGGAAACCCGTAAAGAATACTTACTATCTGAATTCGAAGGACTTTACACTTCTACTCTAGAAGATATTTTACGAAATATTATCCCAAGATCAGGAATTCGTATATACGAAATAAGTAAAATAATGGATCCCTATATTAATAATTATAAAGCACGATGGGAGATGTATAAATACAGCAGACAGCGAGAGGTGATGATCGACGACGAACTTCTGGATGATGAGGAATGCTTACACTATAACTATTTCATATATAAAGCTGATGAAATAAAAGATAGGATAGTGGAGACAGCAGTGGCTAGGTTTGAAGTAATACTTGAAATGGGTGAGGAACTTGCTGATTTCTGGGCTCCTTCTGTTTCCCCCAATGTATTGCACATCCGGTTACTGGATATTTATTGGGACTATAGAAATTTTATATGCGATGCCAGCGAAAGAATATATGATCGTCCGATTGGAGAGTGGGAACAAGCAAAACGTCCTCTTTCTTTCGTATCTGGGTGTCAGAATTTAATAAGATACTACTCCAGCTCTGCCACATACGTGGATGACAGCGGGGACGAAGAGGCGGGAATTTAATGCGTTCAAGTGGGTAATTTAATACATATCTATATATTGCCCCTGGCTGGCGATTAATTGTTTCTCTGTCCATAAAATTAATTACAACTAATAGATAGTTAAAATTAATTTTTAAAACTAATTTATTTTATATTAAAGAATTTTTTATTTTCTAATATATATATGAAGCCTGCCGATATAATTAGAGAGAGAGTTAAATCTATAACAAACTTATTACAATATAATTTAGATGACACTATCACTATAAATAAAAAAACAATAGATACCAATGATTTATATTTACGAGATTGGGTAGATGGGAATACGAAATATAAACACATCACCTCTGAACTATTAGATAGAAGAAAAAAAAATTTGATCCAGATTAAATGATGAATCAAATTTATTTATATATTATATATAGATGAACCAAGCAGATTTAGAAAGAGATATAAAAATAGATATATTACAGCGAAAAATATCTGTTATCCAAAAAGAATTTAATGAACTAATTAAAAAAAATATTTATTTAGATAAACAGCTCTTAAAGGCTGCTTACACTATTCAAGGCTATCAAAGAATTCTGTGGCACAGGAGTATGAATATAGATAGTAAATCACTCTAAATCTATTTTAATTCCATTTCACGGTTAGTCACCATAAATTTGATGTGTTCTAATAAGTCTTTCATATGACCTAATTCATCTATCTGTAGCCGACATATTACATTGGCAAAATAATTTTTTAAGGCATTGAATATTTCGTATGTAAAATGATATTCATTGTCATCCATTATAATATAAAGATATAAATAATTAGCTAACGTCGGTGTTCCTGGACATATGTCCCAACAGGGGAAGAATTACATACTGCGGAACTATATTCTTTTGAGGACTTCTTCACTCTTATATAAAATATTTTACAGAGTTCGGGTGGCGATTGACGAGGAACTCCGTCCCATAACCAGTGGGTATGCTCCTCTTGAGCAAAATACATATCTGTAAAAGATTTAGTGTGTCTATTACTCTCATACCAAGACATTTGGTAAATCCATCCGTATTCCGACATTTTATAATTTTTAAAATTAAAAATAAATATACATCAAATTTATTTTTTATATTAATATAGATATATAAATAATTAGCTAACGTCCCAGATATGTTTTTACCCACTCCTCCTTGTCCATACATTGGGATTTTGTTAAAGGAAAAGTTGAGTGATATGTATTGGCCCTCTGCACTATTTCAAATGCATCCAATAAGATCTCAGCAGTAGGATTTTTCTCCACCAACTCTAAAAATAATTTCCTTTTATACTCCTCAATTAAATTAGAATCTATTTCGATAAAGCAACTAATACACCAATCAAATAACTCTTGTGGATGTTTATCACGTAGCATCCGAGAGCGTGCTCGGAGTTTGGAGAGTTCTGAATCAGGAGACATTTTTATAATTTATAATATTTTTAAATTAAAAATAAATATATATCAAATTTATTTTTAATTATATCTCAAACAGTTAAATCGGCGTATAGTTCGACCAATCTACCTTAATCTTATCTAATAAATCAGCCGACTCTGCTTCATTGAAAGATAAAATACTATATAACCAAGATCCATCTTTTTCAAACTTATCTATTATATTACCAGTCTTATCCTGATCATTGATAGCCTTTAAAATATATCTACACCTAGCAGTCATATCTAAACTAAATCCAAAATAGCATTCATTTCTTAAGTTAGAATAAATTACATAGTATCCTTTTAGCTGTCTAGCTTTTCTTAATTCTTTAGCAGTATCAGCGTTGTAATATTTTTTAGCTTTTTCCTTATTAGCGTGGTACCATTTTTTCCTATATTCTTTTTGAGCATTTAGTCGCTGTTCCTCTGTAAAATATTTTGGGGGTCTTCCTCTACCTTGAGGTTTATATTCATCCATTTATATAGAGTCAGATATTTAATATAAATATTAATACTCTTTTCTACCTGTAGAAACACCCACTGTAACTGCGTTATGATTATTATTGGATAAATTAGATCTTACATTAGATACTATATTAGCTTGTCGTGCCGCTGCTGCTCTAGAAGATGACTGAGCTTCTTTGTTCTCTGCACCAGCCTGAGCCTGCGCCTGTGCCTGAGCATTGTCGTCAGCTTGGGCAGCTTTTTCTTGTTTATGGGCTTCGTGTTTTTCTCGGTTTTTCTTACCACTTAATGCGTCCCAAATGCCGTATCCTACTCCCGCCAATAGCACCGCACCTCCCAGGATGTCTGTTACAGGATCCACAAAGCCACCAGCTACGGCAATTCCCTCACCTATAGTATCCAAAGTAGCACTAATTCCTGCCGAAGCAGCTTCACCTAATGAAGTAGCAGCTACTTCACCTCCAGCTTCTGCTCCTTCAGAAGCAAAAACACCAGTATCGGTAAAATCATCCGCTATATCTCCTCCAGCCTGCCAATCGCTACTAGCTCCAGTAGATGGTTCTTCTGCTGCATCCACACCGTGAGTGGTTCTACCTAAACCTTCATCCGCACCTACATCAGAATCTAAAGCTCGACTTTCTCCAGCTTTGGTCTCTCCCATCTCACTCATTTCACTATCAGCACCTTTACCACTCTCTTCATATTGTTTTGCTATTTCGCTTCCACTATCTTCTTCTCCAATTGCTCTTGGAGCACTATCAAAAGATCGATCTGCCATTTCTACATCTCCTCCCTGCATAGGATTAGTTACCTCAGTTGGAGCTTCCGCCATTTCAGTAGGAGCTTCGTCACCTACATCCATCCCTTTCTCTTCTTGTTGCATAGTTTCTTCTTTAGTTTCTTCATCTGGGGCATCTTTACTCTCTGTATAATCTCTATCTTCACCAAAATCATCAGTTTTTGATCTAGCTGGTGTTTCTGTTAATTCTGTGCCCTGGCCGGAAACGTCTTCACCACCTCTAGCACTATCTTCTAAACTTTCTCCTTCTTCGGTTTCGCCTCCTCTTTCTGTTCCTTTTAGTTTTTCTTTAATAGTCTTTGCTGCTTTTCCCATAGCTTTTACAGCAACTATAGACCCTCCTGCCTCTAATAGATCATCTCTAATTGCTGTACTAGCCTCCGCCTTTCGATCGAATTCTGATGATATTTGAGCGATCCCAGCTTGATATGCTGAATTGGCATTAGATACTTTATTAGTTAGTTGTTGTTCGTTTTGGGCTACTTGACCGGTAGTTGTAGATTGTAAATTATTTAAAAAATTGTTGTAGTTATTACTCACATTCCCAGAAGACAATTGACTATAATAATCGTGCGACTTTTGATTATTAGCAAAATCGTTCATATAACTAAGATAATCCATTATATATATTATATTTATATATAAAAAATTTATTCAGATTCTTCAGATTGTTTATTTCTATAATCTATTGTTCCAGCCCAAATTAATTTTTCGTGGCGTAGATAGACAGAAACGGGATTGCTTGCCATATCTATGAACATAAAACTAAATGGTTGATCCGTTATACAATAATCATAAAGCTCCTCAAAGTGACCATCCATAAATCCATCTACCTCTTCTTTTATTTTTTCTAATTCACCAAAATTGGATAATTTCATTATTATCATTCCTTTACAATTGGTCCTTATAGTCCTGCTAAGCATTTTGTATGACTGGGAAACATAAATTAGAAGTCTAATGTTGGCGTGGCGAAATTTGGTGGGAATTACATTCATTAAGCTGGTCATTTTTCCAAGGTTTCCTACACAATCATCAAACGCAACTGCTATTTTTTCTTCGTCAGGTGAATTTTTCATCTCCTTTTGGTGTTGTATTAATGCTGATAAATGATTTTCCCAATCGTTTGGATCATCTATTACTTCTACTCCATCTACTGGTTCTGGTGGATTTTTATCATCGTCAAAAAAGTATCTCATAGTAGGATCATTAGTTGCTGTAGGACTATATAAAAATATTCTATCAAAGCGATTACGATAGAAGTTGGAGTTTAAAAAATAATTTGCGAGGAGGTTACTTTTTCCAGATCTATAACTGGCATAAATGCATAAACAAGAGGGAAATTTAGGCAAACTTTTTGCAAGAGTATCATTTTCTGGGTCGTCTGGCATATCTTTTACTGGTAAAACAATAGGTAGAGAATTTCCATCAGTAGCTTCCATTATTATATAGATATATTTTATTACCACATATTTCTTCTTCTATTACCTCGTAATAACTGATCTCTTAGTATTTTTTCATTTGCCAGTTTAATTTCCTTTTCTTTTTGGGTATTTTTAGCACGTTGTAGTTCCTCTTGTTTTTCGTATATTTGCTTAGAGCGGACTTCACGAGCAGCATTTAACACTTGGCGTTCTTTATTCAGAACTTCATTCATAGTTATTCTAACAGCATTTTGTAAATCTTGTTGATTATAAATGTAATTATTTTGGGGAGGGGTGGGTTGAGATTGGACTGGAGCTGGAGCTGGAGCTGGAATTGGAACTGGAGCTGAAACCTGAACTGGAGATGCTGCTACAGCTGGAGCTTGTTGAGGAGTAGTAAATTTAACTTGTTTTTTAGCTTGGGCTTTAGCTCTTCTACTCTCTAAAGATTTTGCCCTAATACGTTCTAAATGGGCTTTTTGTTTTTCTGATACTAACTTAGTCTTTTTTTCAACAGGTTTTTCAACAGGCTGTTCAACAGATTTCACTTCTAAATTAACCTGCTTTTCGACGACGTTTTCGAAGATTTCTTGCTCTTGGGATGCTGCTTTAGGAGGTTCTACAACTGCCGTTTTTGGAATTGGTATTAATTTTTTACTCATCTATATTATAGAAATACAAATTAATTTCTATAATATTTTGTATTTGTATAATCACCACTTAAATCATTGGCTTGAGTATCATATTTTGCGGATGTCGATCCCATTCACCATTACTAGGATTTGCTGAGGGAAAAGGTAAGGTAGGAAGAGTTGGTTGGCTTCTTAACCACGAACCATATGAAGCTGGTCTAACATAAAACATTAAAACGGTTGTATCAATTGTAGAAGCCATTTCTCCAAATTTTTGAATAATTTCCAAACTTAATGTAGAGGTTTGGATCGTAGTAGGATTATTAAGACTAACATATAAATGTTCATAGGAATTCCACGTAAAAATACCACCTTGAGTATCATCATATCTATTAATAAATCCCACCAACTTACTTGTGTTCGCCTGATTGAGGGAACCCATCGTAGATACATTACCCAGATTTTTAAGCATCACATATAGACCTTTCGTAAAAATATTTCCCCCAATATCGGAATAGTCTGTAGCATATGGTCCATCTTCAATCACCCATACATTAGTGGGAACAGTGTTTGGATATAAAAGCTTTTTTGATAGATTAGGAGCACTCTTTCGACTATTTAATAAATGTGTATCGGTGATAGAATTTTTTCCTAAAACTAAAAAATTATCGATAGTAACTTCCCCATTCATAGCAATAGGATCTGTAGCATATACATTAAAGTGTTCGGGACCAGTAACTCCTATGGCAATATCTCTTAATGGATAATAAGACCAAGGCGTTTGATCTAAAAATTCTTGGTTAAATGTGCTATTAGGGATCATCTCTCCTGCTGCTATGGCTTTATTATACCCCGCATAATCTTGGTTGTTGGCGAAGTCCAAGGTCTGCTGAGTCCCTTCTAGGGTTGTATTGATACATCTACATAGGGATAATTCATCACTATCACCAGTGACTGCGGGAGCGGGAGCATCATATTTAAAACCATTTATTGCTGACCAAACTTGTAATGGAAGACAGGCATCACTAATACATTCATTTAATTCCACTACAGTGGGACCAGGCGCTCCTCCAGCTGCATCCCACACGGCTTTACTACGAGCTATAGTTACAACATCTCCAGCAGCAAAAATCCCAGCATCCGTTATCCCTGCTCCTGATATACTTCCATCATTTACGAAAAAAGTGACTTCATTACCTTTTAAACATATCTTTAACCCTGGTCCAGTAGGGGCTCCTGGACTCACTTCCCATCCTACTAACCCAGGCTCAGCTGGATATAACGCATTATTAGGATCCAAAAACCCAGAGTAGGGTATATTAAAAGCATCCGATACCTTGTCATCACCCGTAGCGATACAAATTAATTTACCACCACTATCTAATACGTTGGATTGAACACCATTCTCATATTTCATTATATGGATTACAGGTTCTGAGGTAGTAGCGGTTACTACTTTAGCTACATTCACCGATTTTACTTTACCAGTGACTAAAAAGAAAAAATCAGCTACTACATTTTCTGGAATTTTTAATACTTCTATTAAATTTCTAGTAAATAAGTAAGCGTAGGCAGCATCTGGGGACATACCATTTCCTAAACCTAGGGGGAAGGCTGAAAGAGTTTCATATCTCTCTCCAACTGTTGCTGCGGTTCCCGCATTTTTCCAGTTATTTAAAGCACTAAAGCCGCCAATGGCATCTGCCGCTTCATATCGTTTTATTCCATATCCAAATACGTGTTTGGAGGGTCTAAAAGCGGTAGTGCCAGCGTTTGATCCTGGAACTACATTTAGGGCACCTACTGACACTTCTCCCCCTGTTACGGAGTTAATTATCCCCGACACAGCAACACCATAACAATTAGTTACATAAGAAGGTATTAAACTATAATTAGCTGTACCTATACGTGGGAATCCAGAACGTCTAATAGTATCTATATACTCTACTCCCAACGCATCAAGCGTTAAGAACTCTTCAGCTATAGGTCCTTCTGGAATTAGTGAGAATGAATTGATAGCATGCACCGATGCCGCAGCTCTTCTACGAAGAAAATCCATTGTAACAGATTCTATACCACCCGCACTAGTAACTGAAGGTGTAAAACCGGACAATAGGGCTCCAGCATTATATGTCCCCCATTGTTGATAATTAGGAAGAAGATTTAGGTTCGTAGCTATTGACTGCCAAGTTTCCTCAATATCTACATATTTCTTTCGTTCTGGATAAACTACCATAGGAAAATGACTAGGATAAATAGGATATTTCTGTGCCTGGATAATTTCTAGATCATTATTATTAGACAAAAAATTTACATCTCTATCATAGAGAACACGTAATTGCGGAACAGCTGTGGAAGATCCTCCACCTGTTACTCTAAAATCTAAATAACTTTCGGCGCTTAAACTAAATTGTGCACTATGCAAACTAATCTCACTGTATGCAGGTATTTCTAACACATTATTAAATTGATTAGAAAATCGATAACCAGTTTGGAGGGGTCCCTGGGCAGCTTCATAATCTTTTGTGGCCACGGTCTGCGAACTAACCTGAATTAGACTCATATACTATAGTATCAGATATTAATACAAAAAGTTATTAAGACTATTTGTATATTTTTTTCTGAATATAATATATATGAATTCATTAAAAAAAAATGTTTTAGATAGTGGTGAATTTCATTTAGGAATGAGATTAACCAAGGATTTGAAATTAAATAAAAAAAAAAGACCTAAAAATGAAAAGAAAAATGATATTTTTGTTACTAAAGAAACTATAAAAATGCCTACTGTATGTAAGACTAGTAAAAAAGATAAAACCAAACCGTCTTTGTACCAATTCAAACAGTCGCTGGAGAAGGAGGGGGCGAATCAGGATCTATATCAATTTCGGGGGTAGGATCATATAGATGAGTGGCTAAATATTGAATTTCTGTCATTGTTTGGGAATAGGTTACTATGAAATCCTGCTGTATTTTGGTAATAGTTAATAAAGAACTTCTAGATTGTTTAATCCACTTAGTAAATCTGGTATGATACTGGAAAATACTCTCTTTTCTACACTGGGGACATTGATAGATAATATCAGCCGTATCTCTGGTCAGTTGGAGTTGCTTATTTACGCAATTGTGACAGGATCTCCAATTACATTGTTTATTGGTAAAACATCTTACATTATTTAGAGTTTTTTTGCAACAGCAATTACATTCACGCTTACTACCCATTACTTACTATATAAGGAGATATTTTTTAAGTTTTTCCATACGTTTTATCATAAATAACAGGATGGAGAGGTTTTTTACGATCTAAAAAATATTCTACGCATTGTTCTAATGTAAAATTATAGATCAACCCAGAATATAATTTATAATCCTTTGCTCCTAATCCATTAGCTTTCATAAACGTAGTAACTTCCTCTACTTGTTCCTTAGATGGGGTATGTGATGGAGCACCCATTTTTTCGTTATGTATTCCTACTTGATATTCATACTTGTCTTCTTTAGTATAATGATGATTAGTGGTATAACAAAAGTGAGCTTTATCGTCAAAAGCCTTTCTATAGTCTTCTAATGTTTTGGTCATTTATTATAGAACAAGAAAATAAAATTTAATTAATAGTATTTACCCACATATTTAATTTTAGGTCTTTAAAATAATATCCTTTCATAGTATCTCTATTCCATTTGGTATAAACGAGTTTCATTGGTTTAATATAGGAATAATGCTTTTTAATAAATCTAGATAATAGTTTAGGTCCTGTAGTTTGTAGGACAAATCTTCCTTTCCATACATTGTATATATTCATTTGAGATTTGATATTATATTCCTTTTGACAATAGTCTATTAATTCTAACCAAAATGGATGATGTTTGACGCTTCCCATTATATCATTTTCTATATAACTATAATTTGGTCTAATATATCTGATATTATGGAATAAAAAATCTCTATTTAGTAAATTATCAAATTCTCTTATTGGAATCATATCTAGATCAAAATAAATTCCCCCATATTCATATAAAATACACATTCTAGCAAAATCTATGCGTTGAATATCGTATCTTAGATTCATATAAAAATTATAGGCGAGCGCGCTAAATTTAGTTTGGATGAGATTATCACAACTAGATTTATCCCATAGTTTATATTTAAACCCATCTATACTTTTGAACAATTGATGACTATTATAAAAAATATCATTGTATTCAATATTACCGTTTCCTAAATCCCAATAGATTTGATGGATAATATAAGGTATCATATATATATGGTTAGATAATTTTTTAATTATTATAGTATTTATAATTTAATAGTATAATAGTTTAGAGAATATAAAACCCCTTTAAAAAAAGTAAAAAAAGTTTAAGAATTAATTTTACTTTTTTAAAAGGGAAATAAAATAAGATAGTAACCAAGCCCTTAATATATTAGTCTTTATTCCCTTGCTCTGTTTGCGTCATCCTGAGAGTTCCAACCTGCTAGATTAATTTCACCTTGAGTGTAAGGTGTGTCGTTAAGAATCATCATAAACCAATATCTTTCACGAACGAAATTGCGTGTCCAGCCCCTTTTACGTAGGCGCTCATCAGCCTGTCCTTCAATTTCAAACTCCAAAGGCTCATCTTCTAGGATCTTGATAATTGGGGTGAGTTTTTTCTTGTGCCAAAAGTGCCAAAATTTTGGGTTTTTGGTCTTCATTGTGTTCTTAATTCTAGAGTTCTTGACGAAAAAAGTCATCAAATTTTTTTACCCTATTGGTTTGGAAATTACTAATATACACTTTGCAAATAAATTTGATTAAAATTATTTTATTTTATATTGTAATAAATAATGACAAAAATCTTTGTTATATCTTTAGATAATGAAATCGGAGCTAAACGAAGATCTAAATTAACTTATAACTATGAGTGGTTTAAGGCAAATAATGAAGCAATGCCTTTTATTCAAAAAAAGATGCTTCATTTCTGGGCAAGTAAAGAGAAATGCCGCAGAGGAAAAGAGGGATGCGTAGATAGTTATTACCGATTGTGTTATAAAATCTATAAGGAAAAAATAAACGACTGTATCATATTCGAAGACGATTGTCATCTAATAGATCTTCCGAATGATATGCCTAAGAAATTGTGTTATCTAAACGGCTTATTTATAGACAGTGACAGTTGGGACAAATATCCGGACTTTAGTATAGAAAACGGATTGAATGAAATAAACTATGATAAATCAAGAATCCTTGGTTGTTGGGGAATTTATATACCAAAATATCACGATGTTCTTCCGATATTAGAGATGATAAGCAAATATAGCAAACATTTAAAAGCTATAGATATAATGTTAATGAATAATCAGATAATTAATCATTATCTTTATCCTGCTTGTTCGTATGTTGATGACGGAGGAGAATCACAAATTAGTAAAAGTCATTTTAAAGAAAAAAATAACTATAGGTAACCCTTAGTCAAACAGAAGTATAAATTTACCATTTTGTTTTATGAAATAGGGTGGTTTTTTATTCTCTTTATCGATATATTTACGT